>Ga0123328_1000341_pt1 | contig 49934 bp, 32 predicted proteins | sample BioC12SIPDNA_2_FD_89702 | JGI IMG/M metagenome (GOLD analysis project Ga0123328, IMG submission 89702) | Anaerobic biogas reactor microbial communites from Washington, USA - Biogas_R1_A C12 SIP DNA | ecosystem: Engineered > Bioreactor > Anaerobic > Unclassified | place: Washington, USA...
ATGGTGCTTTGCAGCACGAGGTTTTGGGCCCCGGCCCGCACCTCCCGCTCAAGAGCCTGTCCGGACAAGCCCGCCGTGCCCTCCCGATTCACCGGCGACTCCGCCTCAACGTAGAGCGACGGCACCACGAATGGATCGCGAACCAATTGCCGGTTGACCGGCTCACGCAGGGCGATTCGGGCCTTCGTCCGGTTGGGCGAAGAGCCCTCGCCCCGGTCCGCCTCAAGGGCAGGACTCGCCGGCACCGTCACGAGCTCACTCGCCGCCGCCGTTCGCGGTCGTTCCGCGGACGTGAACATCCGCACATAGACGATGACCATGACGATGGCCAGCAGGCCCAGCACGGCGGTCTTCTTCGGGTCCGCCTGCAGGTGGGCCCGAATCAATACCAGAACTGGAGGCCTGCCGTTTGCCATGTTCATCCCTAACCAATCACCGGCCCCGCTCATGAGGCACGGAAGAACACCCTGAAATCCAGTTCGGCGGTGACCGCCTTTCCGTCGTTGTCCGCGATGACCGCGCAACGTTCCATTTGCGTAAGCCTCGGCGATTGCTCGATACTCTTGATCAACTCAAAGATCGCTTGGAAGGGGCCGCGCACTCGAATCGCGATCGGTAACCCTGTGACATCGGAGTAGGTCACCGCCGCTCCGGGCTTGATGCTGTCCGGACGCAGTTGATGGGCCTCCGCGAAGGCGGCTAGTGTTTGCACAATCCCGCCCAAGTCCGCCTCACGCGGAATCTGCTCGTCAAACCGTGCGGCCAGCCGACTTAGCTCTTCAACCTCCTGTTGCAGTTGGGCGATGGACTGGGGACTGTTCTGGCCAGAGGTGATCTCTGTATGTTCACGATCGATCATCGCGTTCAGCGAAACCAGCCGCCCAAACTGCGGTCGCACGATCATGCCGCAGAAGGCCGCTGTCGCAACCAGGATCCCCACGATCCACAGAACGGATCGCCGGTCAAGACTCATTTTCATCGTGTTCACGGTGTCATCTCGATACGCTTGACCACAAAGGTCAACTGAAACTCCCGCATCGGCTGCTCATGCACCGTGGTCTCCTGCGAGAAGACCATCTGAACGTCGTCGAACAACGGTGAGGAGCTCAGCCGTCCAAAGAATACGCCCACTTCCAGGTCGGTTGCGGCGATGCCTGTAAGCCGAACCGCGGTCAGTTCTCGCTCAGGCACGGGAATCAACTCGCGCGCCTCTTCCGCCTCGGGTTGCCCCCGGCCGCGCTGCCGGCCGGATTCGACGGACTTTGCTTGACCTTCACGACTCGCAATCTCGATGGCCCGCAAGGCCATCGCCTTGGTCATGTACCGGGTGACCTCAGCGAGTACCGCGTCCGGCGGAGCGTTGTCCTCGAGTCGATTCAGCAAATCGGTCTGTTGTAGCAGGAGCGCCTTGCGAACCCGGTAGGACTCCGCGAGGTCACGGGCATTCTGAAATGCCCCCGAGGCCCCACGCAAGGATGCCAGCGAAGCCTGCGCAGAGTTGATACGCTGGTTGTTCACGACATGCAGGATACCCATCGCCAGCACCAGCGCGACGGACAGCGCAGTGTTGCGGCGATGCTCTCGCCTTCTCGCGATCGCCTGGTGGAAGCTCAAGGGCAGGAAGTCTAGTTCCTTCATGATGCCACCGCCGCGTTTTCAATGGTCGGCTTGAGGGCCAAACCCAGCACCGTGGCCCATTCCGGTTGCCCGGTTCGCCTGTCCGCGCTACCGTAGGCCGACTCCAGAGTGATGTTCCGCATCGGTTTGCCGACTCGAAACGGCACATGTACCTGATCCGAAAGCAGCTGCAGTAACTCCGCATTGCACGCCTCGCCCCCCAGGACTGTGACCGAGTCGGACCGGGGGCCGCGGAAGGTGACCGAGCAATAGCGAATACACAGAGCGATTTCCTTGCTCAACTGCTCCAAGGCCGGCCGCTGAGCGTCAAGTATTGCCCGCCGCATGCCCTCGCCCACCGCCTCGTCCGGGCCGATTCGCATCTCCTGACCTGTGAGCATGGCGACGTGGTAACGGTGAAGGCGTATGCGGAGCTGGGCCGCCTCCGTAGTGCTGAGTTCCATCCCCTCACTGACCAGCTCGTCAAATCGCCTCCCGCCGATCGGGATCGACTTGATGAAGGTCAACTCCGCGCCGCGGGACATGATGACCCGTGTGCCCGTGTACCCAATGTCCACAAACGCGTTGACTTGATTGCTGTCTTCGTCTCGCCGCAGAAACCGCTCAAAGCATCGGAACAACGCACACGGCTGGGCGTCGATCGCGACGGGGTGAAGCCCCACCTGAGTCAGCCGTTGCACATGAGCATCGATCGCCTTTCGGCCGGCGGCCAGGACGATGACCTCTTGCCGGATGTCAGTCCCCTGACGAACATCGCCCGCCACGAGAAACCGCATCTCCGCCTGAGTCGCGTCCATGCCGAAGCGGTCACCAGCTTCAAACCTGATAGCGGTGGCAATCTCTCCTTCCGGCATGGTGGGTATACGCACATTCCGGATGTTCAGATCATCCCAGCTTAACGCCGTCGCGGTGTTCCGCCCGGAGAAACGCTCCGTCTTGAGCATGTCCTGGACCGCCTGCATTTGGAGTTGCCGGCGATCCGCCGCATCGGTCACCCCTTCAGGTATCTCGCGCTGGGCGTAGCAGGTCATCGTGAGCTGCCCCTTGTGGCGGGCCAACTGGAGCATGCGTACCACGCGCGCACCGAAGTCGATTCCGATCGGGCCGATGTGTCTTGGTACCCAGGAAAATGAACGACTCACGGTATCCCTCACGCTCGTGCGTCCAGGCGGCGGTCCGCCTGGTTCGCGCATATGCCGCCCGGCCATTGATGACACGCTCCACGACCACCGGGCACTCGTTACTCTTATCGGTGCCGCTGAATCCGACCTTAACGGTCTCGTTTTCAGTCGGTTGCGGAAATTCGTGCCCGGTTGTCGTCCGGCGGCTCATCAGGTCCGATAACCTGCCGTCGCAGAGTTCATCTTGCGAGCGGCCCGGTCGAACGGACGCCTGCCTGTTGTGAGTACGGCCTCGGGAGGATGCATGGTCGAGGTGGACCAAGGATGATGGCGATCGGCAACGCGGCACCTCCTCCCATCTCTCAGCCCCCGAATGCCGCGAGAAAAAAAGGCGGGTTCGCCAGCCCCCCCAATGGTCTGACGAACCCACGTATCGTTGAGATCGTGCCCGGCAGGTGCGGACTGCTCATGTACCCTGGACTGGCTATGCCCTGTTAGTCCAGCGTGTGGTTGTCGCGGAACTCGCCCGTTTTCGAGTTGAAGTACCAGGCGCTCGAACCGCGCGCTCCCGAACCCACCGTATTGGTGCTGGTGTACGGGTTGTTGGGGATCGACTGCAGGTACGGTCCCAGATCGAAGCCCGCACTTCCGGGATCCGAGGTCGTCCCGTCTATCTTGCTGGCCTTGGTCATCTGGTCCGTGAAAGTCTTCTCGTCCGGGTATTCGCCATCATGCTGGAGCTTGTACAGCTCGACCTGGCCGCGAACAATCTGCTTGTTCGTTTCCAGTGAACTGGCTTTCGCGTCCGTGCTGGCGTCCGTGAACTGCGGGATGACAATCGCAGCCAGAATCCCCAGGACGATGACCACAATCAGAACCTCTACCAGCGTGAATGCTTGTCGGGCACGTCTCATCTTTGACGTCTCCATCTGCTGCGGCAGTGCCGCACCCCTAGTAATTGACCAATCCCCCGAGATACGTGTAGCCGGGAGACCGCATCGCCAGATGCGGATGTCCGTCCATTCCATCGGGAGTCATCGGACTGGTGGGGGGGGCACTTGAACTTCAGTGCTTCAGGCAATCCAGCGATCCGCAACGCAATTCACGAACGAGGTCCCTGGACCGATAATATGCCAATCACCGCCGCCTCTGGTGAGCGCCCGCGTGGGTCGGCGCGTATCGTGGGGCCGCGCCAATCTACCTCAAGGACCCGTTGTCCGTGGTGTTCGAGCCCATCGAGCTGCCGCGGGAGGGAACGGACATGGCGGTTCTTGAGCGAAGCCATTCCGTCAGGTCCGCGAGGTTCTTGGCGTTCTCTCTCAGCAAGGTGGCGCTGAGTTGATCCCGCTGTAGCGAATGTGCTTGCAGTGTGTGGTGCTTAGGACTCAGCAAGGCGCTGACCGGAAACCACTGTCCCGGCAGCACGGGCTTGACGCCTCGCGATCGATCCGGTCGGCACCATAACAAGAGGGTCGTCCGGGTGCCTGATTCGGCAAGACAGCAGTAGCCTTCGGACCGCAACGCTTGCTCGAATGTGATGCCCAAAACTTGCAGGGTCTGGGCCGTCGCCTGTTCGAGTGGCGCCTCCAGGACTACTTGCCCACCGGGCGTCGTTTGCTCCGCTATCCGGCTTAGCCATTCCCCGGCATAGGCTGGAGCACCGGAGGACAGGCCCGGCGGTGGGCAAGCCTGGTAAACCAAGTCATACCGGCCACGCAGGAATCGCAGCGTGCGAAAGCCGTTTGGGCCGAGCGGTTGCGCCGAGCCGTGTTTCGCGGATGATGGACTCGCTGAGCGATGCTCGGGATGCAACGGTACCCAGTCGATGCCGCGGATGCGAAGATCCGCTTCGCCGAGGCTCCGGGGAGGCTCCGCTCCAATCAGGAGAACTCTCTTGATGGTGTTGTCTTTGTGCAGGAAGTCGGCCAGCATGGTGCCCGCGGCCGGGAGATTCCGACTGGTCCATACCTGCCGCCCCCACAGGCGGGCGTTGGCCGGTAGAAGCACGATCGCCGCCGCCAGCGAAGCGAACACCAACGACAAACGCAATCGCTGAGTGTGCGCGGGGCTCTCCTCTTCGTAGATCTGGACCAGACCTCCGAACGCCAACAATGCCAGCGTGCCGGTGCTCATCGCGCCCATGGGACCCAACGCTGGCAGGACCCACCATCGGCCAGCGATGAGGCTGATCGCACAGCCCGCGAGCAGGGCGGTTGTCATGTGGGCGAAGCCCAGCGTTTCACTGCCCGCTCGTGCCAGCCACGCCCGCTCGGCATAATGCAGTGCGTAACCCGCGGGAAGAGCCATGCCCAGGAGCTGAACCACGGCGCTCCCGCTGCCCGCCGACCACCACGCGGTCAGGCTGGCAGCCAGGCCCACGCCCAGGCCGGCCGCCCACAAGGCCATCCCGCAGCCCGAAGGCGACCGCTTCCGATACTGGGCATGCCACGACGCCAGGGCCATCCCCGCACCCAACAGGAGCACCCCAAACCCTATCCCGCCCGCTGCCAACCCCCTCGGCGGAAGATCCCACGAACGGCAACCATACCATCCCTGAAAGGCGAGCATCGTCCCGCAGGCCCACATCACCAGCGATAGCCAAATCCAACCTTCCGCATGCGCGGTCAATTCCGGGGCGTCCGACTCCTGCGAAGGAAGAGGCGGCGCCGCCGACTCGCAACGCTTGGTCATCACCGCCGCGATGATCGACAACGCGAAGACCGGCAATACCCCCAGCAACCATTCCTGCTGGCCGGAGATGCCCCACAGCAACCACACCTCGTGCAGCATCCACGATAAGCCCAGTCCGACCAGCAACCCCCCGACAATCCCGGGCGGGCTTTGGCGGGCGTCCGAGCGGGCCCCTGTGACCGGGGCCAAGCCGGCCACGACCATGCCGTTGACGACCCATGCCGCCCCCGCCAACAGGGTGACGCTCAGCCATTCCAGCAGGCTGAGCGTCAGCTCAGTCCACAGGAAGTGCGCCATCAGCCAGCGATGAACCGCCGCAAACAGGCCCGTCGCCGCCAGCGTGGCCAAGGCGACGCCCCCCGCGATGCTGGTCAATGCCGCGAACGACAACCATAGCAGCGACGCGTCGCGGTCACGGATCGCTCGCAACATCCAGAAGGCGTCTTCTTCGTCAGTCAACTCGGCCGTTCTTTGCCTCCAGCGAACGCTGAGTCGAGAAGCGATGGCTAGCATGAACCGACCGGGTACCCGCGGACCGATCGAAGCAGCCAGGAAGACCACCGCGGCCACCATGGTGACTGTGCCGGGGGAAGCGTCGAGGATCGAGGCAATCATGCGGCGCAGGCCGGTCCACTGCCACCCGGCCCCCAGCCCCACCAGGATCGCTGCCGGGTGAGGCATGTGCCTGAGATAAGCTCGGGCTGCTGCCGTATCTTCCCAAAACGACCGCTCCGGGGGGATCAGCGCTTCGCGGACCTGTGGTATGACCTCCTGCCCCATGTCCTCGAAAAACGCTTCGTCCGGTATGGCAGGATCAGCATCCGGGTTCGGATAGGACGGCTCGACGGGCGCGCGGGATAGTGACTCCCTTGGCTGGCGCGGGGGGGCACGTCGCTTCCGGGGCGTCGGTTGCCGTGGTGATCTGTGTCGTGCCATGATTCTCGATGCCGTTGCCCTCGAACGTCGCACGTGCAGTACGTCGCCAAGCTCGACGGCATTGTGGAAACGTCACCGACGGGCACTCGATGGGCCGTTCGTTTGTGTATACCTATCCGACACTCGTGCCGCGGATGCTCCCCGCCGGCTTCGAGGCTGGCCCCTTACCGGCCGGCCGGCCATGTGTCGCGCACGATCAGGAAGCTTTCCGCCGCCACCATGCCCACCGTGCTGCCGCGGAATCGGGCCAGAGCCTCCACGGCTTCAACCGAGCGAGCCGGAACTCCCCCCTCGATCTGCGATGCGTAGGCACGCAAGGCGCTCAGCTTGCTCGCCAGCGTGTCTGTGATGTCCACGTACCAGTTCGGCTCAAACGCGGGCTCCACGCCCGCCGCCGACCAATGCGTCTCCGAGCACGTCTCGTAGCAACAGACGCGTCGAGGAGCCGGACGCCGACCGTCAGGCCGCAACGCGACCATGCACGCGTCGAAAACCTGCCGGTGATCCTCGTGCCGATCCCAACGGTAGGGGAGGAAAACCACGTCCGGCCGGACCGTACCCACCAGCCGGTCAAAAACCCCGTTCAGGCGGTGCTCGGGCATGAGCTGCAACGTCGTCACCGGCAAGTCCAGAAAGCAAAGCTTGCTGCCCAATGCAAGGTTGGCTTCGCGGGCCTCGCGCCGTACTCGCCGAACCTGGGCCGCCGGGAACAACGGCGTGCCCTTGGTGACCACGGCCACGGTCACCTCTCCGCCCGCCCGTGCGTAGCGGGCAATCGTACCACCGCATCCCAGCACTTCGTCGTCCGGATGCGGCGCCACCACGAGGATCTTCGGCGGTGAACTCACTTGGCGCGACTCAACTCGATCGGAACTCCGTGCTGGCATCGCCGCATTTCTCCCAAGGACGCGTTCAGACGATATCGCCCGTGACGGTCACATTAACCCAACCGGTCGCCTGTTGCCACGACCGGGGTTGCCGGGCCCGCGGTCTCGTACTCCACCACCTGAACCAAGCCGCGTCCGGCTTGGATGACCGGCTTGCCGTCGCGGACCTCGACGACCGTGCCCGGGGCCGCATTCCCGCCGCATTCCAACGTCCAGTCAGCTCGCCAAATCACGATCTTCTGCCCGTGATGTCCCGTGAATGCGCCCGGGTACGGACGGCTCGCCGCCCGGATGAGACGCTGGATGTCGCGGGCCGATTGGGTCCAGTCAATGAGACCATCCTCCGGCCGACGCCGGGCGTACCACGTTGCCCGGCGGTGATCCTGCGGAGTCCGGGGCACTTCCCCACTCGCGAAAGCCGGCGCCAACTCCGCCGCCATCTCCTCCAGCACGACGTTCGTGCGGGCAATCAGATCGGCCGCATAGTCGTTCGGCAGCACCGGTACCGCGCGCTGGGCGATAATGTCGCCCGCGTCGGCTTCGTCCGTCAGAAAGAACAGGTTCGCCGCTGCCGGCCGATCCAGCAGAATGGTCCAGGCCACCGGCGCTCGCCCGCGACCCTCCGGCAGCGGCGTGGGGTGGAAGCCCACCGCACCCTGGGGTGCCAGACCACGCAAATCCGCCGAGACAAGCTGTGACAGCCCGATCACGAACAGCCAGTCCGGCCGGCGATCATGGAGAAAGGATCGCACCGCGTCTTCGGTGACCTTACGGAACGGGACGAAGGGCACGCCGGCCTGCTTCGCCAAGGAGCCGAGACTCGCGTAGTCGCTGATTCGCGCCGCCATATCCTCCGGCAGCCCCAGGACGCCGGTGATCTCCAGGCCTCCCCGCAGCAGACCTCGCAACGCGGCCGCACTCGAACTCACGCTTCCCATCAACGCCGCGTTCATCCATCCCGCCCCGCGTATGGACTCGCATCGAATGGCCGGGCAAAACGTTCCTCGCCCAGCACAACCACCGCACCCGACTTGAGCATGATTCCCAGATCCAGCGCCGCCGACACATGGTCCACGTAGTACACGTCGTAGCGAATCCGCTCATCCCACGTCAGGGCGACATTCCCGTTCACTTGGGCCAGGCCGATGATACCCGGCCGGACCTCCAGTCGACGCCGCTGAAAATCATCGTACTGCTCAACTTGCTCGGGAATCGTGGGCCGCGGGCCGATCAGGGACATGTGGCCCGCCAGCACGTTGAACAACTGAGGTAGTTCGTCCACCTTTGTCCGTCGCAGAATCCGACCAACCCAGGTCACTCCCGGATGGCGCAGCGCCACGATCTCCGTCGGGTCGTGGACGTGGTCCACACGCATGGTCCGGTACTTGATCAGCGGGAACCGCCGGCCGGCCTGTCCACATCGCTCCTGCACGAAAAGCACCGGCCCACGAGAACTGCACTTGACCGCCAGCGACGCAGCCAACCAAACAGGCGACAGCAGGGCGATCAACGCCAGGCTGACCACAATGTCCAGTCCACGTTTGACCGTCAGGTAGATCACGCCGATCAATCTACAGGCAACAAGGCTCCGAGACAAAGACTGCACCAAGAATGCAGCCCGGTGTGACAGACGTCCGCCTGTTACTGGGCGGTTCGCGATTCCCAGTCGCCTTGATCCTGACCGGCCAGCATGTCCGACGGGACCGGACAGCTCTCGGCTGGCGTGATCTGCGGCTGCAGCAGCACGTTGTCAAACCGCGTTTCACCCGTCTCCACCATCTCCAACAGCTTGGTCAGCGCGGTGATCCCCACCGCCTTCCAGGAGATGTCTACGGATGTGATTCGCGGAAGCTGGGAACTCTGCCACAAAGACGAATCGCAACCCACCAGGCTGACGTCGATGCCGGGCTTGAGGCCGTTCTGCATGCAGCCCAAAAGGGCGCTCACGGACGCCACACAGTTGAGGGCGAACAACCCGTCAAGTTTGAGTTGCCGCAGGTTGTGAGCGACGGAGGTGGCCGCGAACCCTTCCGGCAGATGAGCCGGCAACTCCACCACGTGAACCTCCAGACCCAACTCGTGCGCCATCGCTTGAAAGACCTCACAGCGATGGTTGAGCGATAGGCTGTGGTGCGGCGGACGCACAAGGCCCCATCGCCGTCGGCCCTGGCGATGAAGCAAGAGGGCAGCGATTTGGCCAATCGCACGATTGTCCACGTCCAGGGCATTGGATGGCCAGGATGCGAATCGCTCGGGAAACACGACAACCAGCCGGTGTCCCTGACGCCACTTCTGCCGCAGGTAGCTTTCCAGGGGAGCTGGTGGCGTCCGAGCGATGGTGCCGCGTACGCCGCCCGAGATGATCCGCCGCACTGACTGTATGCTCTGGGGATCGGCATCAGGACCGCATGTCGCGATAATCGGATGCAGACTGGTTGTGCGAGCCGCCTGAATCACCCCGGCCAGCAAGCTGCCCTCGAAGGCCCAGTAGTACCAGCGGATTCCGGACTCCTGCGTCGGGTGTGCTTGCCCGTTGCCCCCCACATCATGGATGACCAAGGTGAAGAACGCTGAGGCTCTGCCGGACAAGCTCGATGCGAAAAGATTAGTCTGGTAGCCCAGACGCTCGGCCTGCTCACGAACGCGGTCGATGGTCGCCGAGCGGAATTGGCGCAACCCTTCCGGACGCCCAGCCAGAACCACGGACGCGGTGGTCATCGAGACGCCCGCTGCGGCCGCCACATCGGCGAGAGTGGTCCGCTTGGGCTTGACGTTCTTACTCAGCGTCCTGCGAATGGCTATGCACCTCCGCGGGGGAGTGCCGTCCTCCGTTCGCGAGCTCCCCTGCGCTGTCGTCCCCCTGGTTGTCCGAGCAGGCTGCCCCACGACACCGCCAGTAGACGGAACTCCGCCTTCGGAGAAGGGCACTGCGAGGTTTGCCAGATACCCTGAGTGTACCCCCTTGAGACGGAGACAGGCAAGCTGCCGTCCTGTTGACATTCTGCGGCGCTCCAGATGCGTCAGGCGTTGCCGTCGGTCTCGGCAACAGGGTGTCCAGGCCAGGCTTCCAGAGACGCTTTCATCGCAGTGGGGCCGAATGGCTGCCTGGGCTGTTTCCTCCCCTTGGTGCGATCCGCGGAAAGCCCAGGAGCTACCTTGCTTTCGCGGCGCGGAAATGCCGGCTCAGAGCGTGACCGCCCGCTGGTCCTTGTCCTCAGGTCGCAGTTTGACCGGCCGCAGGTTCTCGCGCATACTGCGCGTTGGTGAATTGGCAGCGGTTGGCTGCCGAGGCGTGGCGTCTGTTCGGCAGGTGCGGAGGCCCACCGGCGTAGCGGTGTTGGGCCTGCATCCCAGGCCGATCGGGCCACATAGGTGGGTATGCCCCGACTCGAAGGGCCAGTGTTGGCACGCTGGCCGATCCTCTTGCGGAAGGACCGTCCCTTCGTCCCTCTCCCTTCCGATCGGGTGACTACCAGCCAGTCATAGGACACCGAGCCATTGGATTATGGCTTGGGGTTGGGTACGGAGGACAGTGCTCATGTCGTTTGAGGATAAGACCATCGTATGTGCCGATTGCGGTTGCGAATTCGTGCATTCCGCAGCGGACCAAGCCCGCTACGCGGAGCGTGGGTTCACCAATGAGCCCAAACGCTGCCGCGATTGTCGGGCCAAGCGGAAGAACCAGGGCGGTGGCGGAGGAGGCGGAGGCCGGCACGAGCGATCCTCGGGAGGAGAGGGCTACCAAAGTCGCCCGCCTCGCGAGACCTTCGACGCGGTGTGCGCCGAGTGCGGTGCCCACACCACGGTGCCCTTCAAGCCGACCCAGGGCCGACCCGTCTACTGCCGCGACTGTTTCCGAAGCAAGCGCTGACCTTCGCTTCATTACCGGGATCCATGACCAGCAGGAAGTGTCCGGATCGAGGCCGGACGCTTCCTGCGGGTCGTCCGTCTCCTCCATCGCACGTCGCTTTCAGGTGATCGGGCGTTCGCCTGTCGTGCCTGACTGGCTGCCGATCGCTCCTCATCCGCGGCTTGATTGCCGATCGTCCCCTTTGCGGCAGAGGTGATTGTCCGATCCTCGCAACGGGACCGGTATGCCGCTTCTGGCGTGGCGGACGCGACGCCATGACCTTTATCGGATCCTGCCCGTCTGTCCGATTTCCTCTAGGTCAAGTCCAGACATCCTTGCGCCGAATACCACAAATGCAGTTGTCGTTCTGCTACGCGCAAAGCGGCGGGCCGTTGAAAGGCTGGATTCACAGCGGTGACGCACATTGTCGTTGTGCCCGAAAGTATCGGACCAAGCCAGGCACGAGATGCTGGTCGATCTGTGCCAGCGGAACATTCCGTGTCAGCTACGATACGTCTCCCCAAAGCGACAGAGAATCAACGCGAACGTCCGCTTCCTCAGTCTTGCCGATCAGTGTCTTGTGGTGGACGCGCCGACCGTTGCCGGGCGACCGGTTCTGATTCGGCCGGGGGAAATGGTCGAATTATTCTTTCTGTGGAAGGGGCAACGGTTCGGGCTCCGGTCCCGTGTCGTCGGGCGAACGCAGTGGCGGGTGAACAAGGCCCAGGCTCTCGATGCGTTGGCCTTGCAGTACCCCGAGGAGATCGAGAAGGCTCAGCGGCGCGAGTGTTATCGTTTATCTCTGATGCATCTGCCGTCCGCGGCGATCATACTCCGGACAGTATCCGAGCAAGAGCCCGTCGCCCAGCTGGTTGGCGCGGCGAGCGCCTCCGCTTCGGGTTCAGCCTGTCCCGAAGGGAATCGTGCGGATGAAGCTGCCCCGGGGCCGCAAGCCGACGCCGGAGTGAGGGGCAGAATGATGAATCTCTCCGAAACCGGGTGCGGAATCGTATTCGAGAAGAATGAGGCTCGGCGTTTCTCGGTCAGCGCGATGTATCGGGCGAGTTTCTCGTTGCCCGGAGACCCGACTCCGTTCGATTTCATCGGGCAGATTCGCTGGTGTCGGGATCACCCGGCGGGTGACCGCATCGTGGTGGGATTGGCTTGGCAACTGGATCCGACAGACCGCGAACACGCGGCCATTCAGGCCCGGCTTGCCAAGTTCATCACCGCCGAGCAGCGCGAGGCCCTTCGCAGGGCCCGGGCCGCCGATCGTTGAGATCTGGGAGACGCGTGAAAAATGGGTGGATTAGAGAACTAATATGGCCTTCTCAATAGACCTTAGCGAGCGGCAGTCGGCCAGGACGCTGGAGCAGGCGATCCGGCATCAGGCCGTCACCATCATCGAGCCACGGCTTTGGCCCGACGCCGAGCCGATTGTCTGTCATCTCGAACGGGCATTAAACGCCGACGAAAAGGCCCTGGCTGCCCCGCCCGCGCTGCTCTTGGTGTGGGATCCCGGTGTCGCCGACCCCGATGTCGTGGTCAGCTTGGAGACCCTCGAAAGCACCGCCGAACGTTATCGCCAGCTCGTCGGGACTTACTGCGATCTTGTCATCCGGCTTGGTGAACACGTGTACCTTGCCGATACCGATGTGGTCAAGGTCGAGAAGCCCTCCGCGATGCACACCGAGATCCGTATTCACGTCTCGCGGCCGGATAGACTCCAAGTCGCTCAACGCCGAATCTACCGCCGTATCCAGCTTGGCAATTCCTCCAAGGTGCGCATGACCTGGACACGCGAAGACGAACAGCCGGGCGAGGGCATCGGTTGGCTCTGCAATGTCAGTGCCGGCGGACTCGCCTGCCGGGTTGATGCCCACCTCGTTGACCGGCTTCTGATCGGCGAATCTCTTCATGTCGAGTTTCGCTTGTCACCCACCGATCCTGAAACCTTCGCTCTCGATGCGGTCATCTGCAACAAGACGCCGGCCGGCAACGAGGGCAAGATGCTAATTGGCATGCAGTTCATCACGGGAACCGGCCACGAGGCTTCCGCGATGGCGGCTGAATCTCTTCGCCGCAGACTGCTTGATCGTCACATGCTCGCCGGCCGGGCTCCCAAAGAGGGCGGACGATGACTCAACTCCTACCTATCACCACGACGGAACTGGCCCAATGCTTGAGGAAGGCGGCCAGCACGCGCGTACCCGTCACCGTGCACTGTCGCAGCGTCGGCGGAGCCAACGTCCACCGGACGCGCATCCTCGCGGCTGACCCGCAACGCAACCAGTTGGTGATCGAGTACCCGACGCCCGCCGTGCCCGGTCAACCCCATGCCGAGATCGTGGCCGGCCAGTGTCTCGGTCTCTCTTTTCACCATGCCAGCCGCAAATGCGTCTTTGATACCGAGACGATCGGGCGATGCCGGTTCACCCTGCGCAGCGGACAAGATTTGCCGGCTCTTACCCTCCAGTGGCCAGAGAGCGCCCATCAGTTCCAGCGTCGCCTCTACATCCGCACCCCTGTGCCACGCCATGTCGTCGTGCCGGTCGATCTTTGGAGACCAGATCCGCTGCCCGAGGACAGCCCGCCATCGATACCCTGTCGCGGACTCATGCTCGATCTCTCCGCGGGAGGTCTCAGCGTCGCCGTACCTGCGAATCGTGGAGTGGGACGCTGGCGATCGGGCGATTCGGTGACCTGCGCTTTTCGTCTCCAACCCGACCATCCGGCCCAGCAACTCGCGGGTCGCGTCACCCATTGCGAACGCTTGGATGATGGGCACACACGTCTCGGTCTGCAGTTCGTGGGGCTGGAATCCGGACCCGACGGACCCTTGATCGTCGACCATATCCGCCAGCTCACTTGCCGCCTGCGCCGCATGGAGCCGAGAGGTCGCTTGTAGTCCGTGTCCGAGAGCCGTACCCTGGTGGTATGAAACGCTACGCTATCCTTGAGGTCGGCCCGGGTGCCGTCATCCTCGCGGCGTCACGTCACGGCTTGTCGGAGCTGGTCATCACTCGCCGCACCAAGAGTGCGGCCGAGCGATTGGCTCAGAAGCGGTGGCCCGAGGCCGCGCCCGATCCCATTCTCTTCCCCGCATTGCGCGAGCAACTGCGAGCCTACTTCGCCGGCCAACGGGTTCGATTCGACGTGAAACTCGATCTTGATGCCCTGACACCGTTCCAGCGGTCCGTGCTCCGAGCCTGCGCCCGCATTCGCTACGGTGCCACGATGACCTACGGGCAACTGGCCGATCGCGTCGGGCATCCCGGAGCCGCTCGGGCCGTCGGTGGAGCTTTGGCCCGCAACCCTGTGCCGCTGGTCATCCCCTGCCACCGGGTGGTGGCAGCTGATGGCTCGCTCGGAGGGTTCTCCGCGGAGCAGGGTGTCGCCCTCAAACGCTGGCTCCTCGACCTCGAAGCGGCCAAGCGGCCCTCAAGCTCCGATCCGGCGATGACGCCGTGATAAGCCCATAAGTCCCGCCCAGGCCATCAGCAAGGCCGGCCCAAGACCAGCTCCACAAAGAGGCACCAAGCACAAGCCTTCGGGAGTGCCGCACCCACAGTTGCCCGGCTCTGTTTTGAGCGGGTCGTCCGCGCACAGGTCATACTGATCGGTTACACCGTCGCCGTCCCGATCCCGCAGCGAACAGCCGTCGGCGTCAATGGGTGCCCCTGCCTCGGTGCCGGGGCAGTAGTCCCGCTGATTCGGTACGCCGTCGCCATCGTCGTCCGCCAGCGAGCAACCGTTCGCATCGACCGGCTCGCCCGGAGCGGTGCCCGGGCAAAGGTCTAGCTGATCCGTGACCCCGTCGCCGTCTTCATCCAGCGTTGAGCAGCCGTTGGCGTCAACAGGAGCCCCGGGCGCGGTGCCGGGGCAGTAGTCCGCCTGGTTGGGTACGCCGTCGCCGTCGCCATCCGCCAGCGAGCAGCCATCCGCATCGACGGCTTCGCCGGCGGCCGTGCCCAGGCAAAGGTCGAGCTGGTCGGTGACCCCGTCGCCGTCTTCATCCAGCGTTGAGCAGCCGTTGGCGTCAACAGGAGCTCCGGGCGCGGTGCCGGGGCAGTAGTCCGCCTGGGTGGGTACGCCGTCGCCGTCGTCGTCGGCCAGCGAGCAGCCATCCTCATCGACCGGTTCGCCGGCGGCCGTGCCCAGGCAAAGGTCGAGCTGATCGGTGACCCCGTCGCCGTCTTCATCCAGCGTTGAGCAGCCGTTGGCGTCGACGGGTGCCCCTGCCGCGGTGTCGGGGCAGTAGTCGGCTTGGTTGGGTACGCCGTCGCCGTCGTCATCCGCCAGCGAGCAGCCATCCGCATCGACCGGTTCGCCCGGAGCGGTGCCCAGGCACAAGTCGAACTGGTCGGTGACCCCGTCGCCGTCTTCATCCAGCGTTGAGCAGCCGTTGGCGTCAACAGGAGCCCCGGGCGCGGTGCCGGGGCAGTGGTCCGCCTGGTTGGGTACGCCGTCGCCGTCGTCATCCGCCAGCGAGCAGCCGTCGGCGTCAGCCGGTTCGCCCGGAGCCGTTTCCGGACACAGGTCGAGCTGGTCGGGTACCCCATCCTCGTCGGCGTCACCTACCGAGCAACCGTTGACATCAACGGGCATCCCCAGGGGCGTCTCAGGGCAGAAGTCCGCCTGATTGGGTACGCCGTCATCGTCTTCGTCCGCTAAGGAACAACCATCCTCATCGACCGGTTCGCCCGTCGCCGTTCCCGGGCAGAGATCGAACTGGTCCGTGACCCCGTCGCCGTCGGCATCCAGCGTCGAACAGCCCCTCGCATCTGCGGGGGCGTCTGGCGCTGTGTTGGGGCAATGGTCTTGCTGATCCTTGACACCGTCGCCGTCGGTATCCAGCGTGGAGCACCCCTGACTGTCAACTGACGCTCCCGGTGCGGTATCCGGGCAGTAATCCTTCTGATCGGTGACGCCGTCCCCGTCAGCGTCCAGCGTGGAGCATCCGCGGGCATCGACCGGTGCGCCTGGTGCGGTGTTCGGGCAGTAGTCGAACTGGTCCGTCACCCCGTCTCCGTCGGCATCCAGGGTTGAGCAACCGCGGGTGTTCACCGGTGCGCCCGCCGCTGTGTTGGGGCAATGGTCAAACTGATCCGTCACCCCGTCGTCGTCCGAATCCAACGTCGAGCAGCCATGAGCATCAACCGGAGCACCAGCCGGTGTGTTCGGGCAGTGGTCGTGTTGGTCAGTGACATCGTCTCCATCGGCATCCAGTGTCGAGCAGCCGTAGGCGTCAACCGGCGCACCAGCCGGTGTGTCCGGGCACCAGTCGTAGCCGTCCTTGACGCCGTCGCCGTCCGTATCCAGCGTCGAACACCCGTGCAAGTCGATTGGGTCGCCCGGCGGCGTGTTGGGGCACCAGTCGTATTGGTCGGGCACCCCGTCGCCGTCGGCGTCGGCATCGGCCGGCGCGGCCAAGCCCGGCTGCGGTCCGGCCAACACAACCAGCGCGATCACCCACAGTCCGAAAATAAACCTGAAAGCTGTCTTCCTCGGCATGGAAACTTCCTCCGGCAACGCGCCGTGGTTTGAGCGGCAATACACCTGAGACCATTCCGCAGCGACCCCCTCGTCGCCGTGACCACGAATCCATCGGCAGGAGCGGGTGCTCCATCCACAGCCTTTGTTTGCGGAACGGTCCCTCCGCTTTCGTCACGCCACCATCCCAAGTATATGCCCGCCCAAGCGACGGGGCGGCATGGGCCTGACCACAAGCCCATGCCACCCGTCGGTACATTGACGAATCACCCCAATGCCGAGTACACAAGGCATCGGCAATAAGGGAGGTATCCATGGCCAGACACAGTGTGAACCGGTGGAGGTGGGCGGCAGTGGCGATCCTGGGAACGACGACGGCGGTGGCAGGGGAGCTCCAACCGACTGCCCTGCGATGCGAGTACTCGGAGAACCCACTGGGAATCGATGCGGTCCGGCCACGGTTGAGCTGGGTTCTGCTCTCCGAGGCACGGGGGCAGAACCAGACGGCATATCAGGTTCTTGCGGCCTCGACGCCGGCGGGCCTGGCCCGGGACGAGGGGGACCTGTGGGACAGCGGGAAGGTCCGCTCGGCGGAGAGTCTGGGCGTGAGCTACGCCGGGAGTGACCTTCACAGCGGGCAGCGGGTGCATTGGAAGGTCCGTGTATGGGACGGTGAGGGGCGGGTCAGTGGCTGGAGTGAACCCGCCTGGTGGGAGATGGGTTTGCTCGATCCGGCCGACTGGCAGGGGGGATGGATTGCCTCGCCCGCGGAGTATCCCCAGGAGCCCGAGGATTTCTACCGCGATGACCCTGTGCCGTTGTTTCGCCGGGAGTTCGATCTGGGCAAACCGATCCGCCGGGCGAGGGTTTACGTCAGCGGGCTGGGATACTACGAATTGCGGCTCAACGGGAAACGTGTGGGCGACCACCTGCTGGACCCCGCGTGGACAAGCTACGGCAAGCGGGTGTTCTACTCGACCTACGACGTCACCGAGTTACTGCAGACCGGCCGCAATGCCGTGGGGGTCATGCTGGGCAACGGCTGGTACAACCCGCTGCCCATGAAGATGTGGGGGCGGTTCAATCTGCGGGAGGCGCTTACCGTCGGCCCGCCGCGGGCCGTCGTGCAACTGGAGGTCGAGTACGAGGACGGTACCCGCCAGAGGGTCGCGACGGATACCAACTGGCGTGTGGGGCGGGGTCCAATCCTGCGCAACAGCGTATATCTAGGCGAGTTGTACGATGCTCGTCGCGAGGTGCCCGGCTGGGACATGCCTGGCTTCGATGACGGCGACTGGCCTACCGCGGTGAAGGCTGCTGGGCCGATCGGCGTGCTGCGGGCGCAGACGCAACCGCCTATCCGGGTGACCGCCAAGCTCAGGCCGGTGGCGGTGGCCCAGCCGTCGCCGGGCGTGTGCATCTTCGATATGGGCCAGAACTTCGCTGGCCGGGTCCGTCTTCGCGTCAAGGGGCCGACCGGCACGCGCGTTGCTTTGCGTTACGGCGAGCTGCTACACGCGGATGGCACGCTCAACCCGATGACCGCCGTTGCCGGCCAGATCAAACAGCCGGGCCTTGGCGGCCCTGGTGCTCCGGATGTCGCCTGGCAGGAGGACGTTTACATCCTCAAAGGGGGCGACGAGGAGATCTATGAGCCGCGGTTCACCTTTCACGGCTTCCGCTACGTCGAGGTGACGGGCTACCCCGGTCGGCCAACCATCGACGCCATCGAGGGCCAGCGGATGGGCAGCGACGTGCGGCAGGTCGGGACGTTCGCCTGCTCGCACGAGCCCTTGAACAGTCTGCAGAAGATGACCGAATGGACGCTGCTCAGCAATCTGTTCGGCGTGCAGTCGGATTGCCCGCATCGCGAGAAGTTCGGGTACGGCGGTGACATCATTGTGTCATGCGAAATGGCCATGCTCAACTTCGACATGGCGGCCTTTTATGCCAAGACGGTGCGTGACCACGCCGACGCGGCCCGTGAGAACGGCGGCCTGACGGAGACGGCGCCGTTCGTGGGCATCGCCGACGAGGGGCTGGCTGAAGGGGTCGGCCCGATCGGCTGGGCTTCGGTTCACCCGGTGCTGCTTTGGCAGCTTCACCAGTATTACGGCGACCGCGAGCTGATGACCGAGCAGTACGAGGTCGCCAAGCGGTGGGTCGAGTTCCTGGAATCCAAGGCTCAGGATCATCTGATCTCGGTTTGCATCGGCGACCATGAAACGCTGGCCCCCAAGACCGTTGCCCTTACCAGTACGGCGCTCTACTACCACAACGTCGATCTCGTCGCCCGCATTGCCCGCGTGCTGGGCCGAACGGCTGACGCCGAGCATTATACGGCGCTTGCCGGCGCCATCCGCGAGGCGTTCAACGCTCGCTTTCTGGAAGCCGACACGGGTCGTTATGACCTCGCGACCCAGGCGGCGCAGGCTTTCGCTCTGTACATGGATCTCGTGCCGACCGATGAGCTGCGAGGCAAATCACTGGAAGTGCTGGTGAAGGACATACTCGACGGCCACAAGGGGCACCTCAGCACGGGCATCTTCGGCACGAAGTACATGCTCGAAACTCTCACGCGGATGGGGCGTGCGGACGTGGCCTACACGTTGGTCAGCCAGGAGGACTTCCCCGGCTGGATTCACATGCTGCGTAACGGGGCGACCACTTTGTGGGAGCATTGGGAGCTCAGCGACAACGTCTACTCGCACAACCACCCGATGTTCGGCTCGGTGAGCGAGTGGTTTTACAAGGCTTTGGCGGGTATCCGGCCGGCCGACGACGCGGTGGGGTTCGATCGCGTTGTGATTCGTCCGAGCATCGTCGGCGATTTGACTTGGGCACGCGGCGCGTACGAATCGATCCGTGGCCGGGTGGCCTGCGAGTGGCGTTTGGCCGACGGCAAGCTGGAGTTGGATGTGGTCGTGCCGGTCGGGGCTACCGCGACGGTATATGTCCCGGTGCGGCCCGGCAGCCAGGTCAGCGAAAGCGGCCGACCTGTGGGCGGCGAAGCGGGGACGACTGACGGAGCGTCGGGAATCCCGGGTGTGCTGCGAACCTCGATTAGCGCACCAGGCCGCGAGGTCTATCGGTTGCTGTCCGGCGAGTACAAGTTCGTGGTCAGCGGCTGGTCCGGCGATCAACCTTGACCGTGGACGGATCTCAGAAAAATGGTGTCAGGATGATTTTTCCGGGACGAGCCGCCCGTTGGTTTTCCGCAACCGCTTCCGCGGCCCCGGAAAAATCATCCTGACACCATTTTTCTGCTGGCTTGCTGGTTCGTGGGGCTGGCGTGTAAGCTGGTGTGGTGAGGCAGAGTTGCCGCATCTTCGCGAGCTCCTGTTTAGCGGTGCCGCTTGCGGTGTCGCGTCGTGTCGCAAGCGACACGGCTAAACAGGCGAGGCAGCGTAACTTGCGCAAGGCAGCGTAACTTGCGCAAGACAACGTGATTGGTGAGAGGCGACATAACCTGAGAACTATGGAGATCATTCGATGAGTCGTATCACTCGACGACGGTTCCTGAATCAATCCATCGCATCCGTGGGAGCGGTTGGGGGAGTCGCTGCCGCGGTTCGGGCCGTTTCGCCGATCCCGGTGACGGCCGCAGCCCGCAGCTCGATTCTCGGGGCCAATGAGCGTATTCGCTTCGCCGTGGTGGGAACCGGCGGCCAGGGCCGACACGACATGCTCACCTTCTTCAAGTACGACAACCAGAACCTCGAATGCCCGCTCATCTGCGACGTGGACGACGGCATGCTGGCCAAGACGGTCGAAGCCCTCGAGAAGGCGGGCAAGAAGCGGCCCGAGATTGTCAAGGATTTTCGGCAAGCGTGCGAGCACAAGGATATCGACGTGGTGCTGGTGGCTACGCCCGACCATTGGCATCCGCTGATGACCATTGCGGCTTGCGAGGCGGGCAAGGATGTCTACTGCGAGAAGCCCCTGGCCAACAGTATCGGCGAGGGCAAGGTCATGGTCGATGTCGCCCGCAGGACCCATCGCGTCGTGCAGATGGGCACGCAGTGGCGCACGAGCCGGCATCACGCGGAGGCGGTCGAGTACGTCCAGTCGGGCAAGCTTGGCAAGGTGCGGCTGGTGCGTTGCTGGGCGGCCCTGGCCTGGTTCCCCAGTATCGGCAAGGTGGCCGACGCCCCGGTGCCGGCGGGTGTGGATTACGACATGTGGCTGGGGCCGGCCCCCTTGCGGCCGTTTAATCCCGCACGCTTCCACTTCACCTTCCGCTGGTTCTGGGATTACGCCGGCGGGCTCATGACCGATTGGGGCGTCCACCTGCTCAACATCGCCCTGTGGGCCATGAAGGCCCAAACGCCGATCCGCGTCGCTTCCACCGGCGGCAAGTACGTCTTCGACGACAGTGCCGAGACGCCCGACACCCAGTGCACGCTGTTCGACTACGGTGATTTCACGCTCATCTGGGAACACCAGGCGGGCACCGGCCACGGGCCCAACGGCCGCGAGCACGGTATGGCTTTCTATGGTACAAACGGCACGCTGACCGTCGACGCCGACGGCTGGCAGGTTGTGCCCGAGGAGAAGAAGAAGCAGGAGTTCCCCGCCATCCAGAAAAAGCGCGAGGACGACCCGGAACTGTGCCGTGTTCGCCTGGTGGGCGACTTCATCGAGTGCACGCGGACGCGTAAGCGGCCCGCCCAGGATATCGAGCTTGGCCAGCACGTCACCGCCGTTGCTCATCTGGGCAACCTGGCTCTGCGTACCGGCCGATCCATCGAGTACGATGCCGCCAACATGCGGGTCATCGGCAACGATGAGGCCAGCCGCATGGTGACCGCCGCCTACCGCGGCCCGTGGAAGCTGCCGACGACGCCCTGATCCGCTCGCCGCTTTCTGCCTTGAGCCGCGTGCGGCCTGGCTTGGCGGGGTGGCGGCATCACACATGATGGAGCGTTCACCGGCATGGGCCAGGATTGTGCCACGGGTGCCTCGCCGTTCTGTTTCGCCTGCGGCTACAGCATGGTCGGGCTGGAGTTGCCGCGGCCCTGCCCGGAGTGCGGGGTTCTTGTCGATCCGCCTGCCCAGGTGGAGGCCGCCCGCCGTTGGGCTGTCGGTCGCGGACCCTGGTGGTGGTTGCTCCGTCGATCGCGTACTGTCCCCCCAGCACTGCTGTACGTCCTCACGGACCCCGTCTCAATCAGGGTGGCCCGCCGACGGGCTTTCCTCGCCCTCTGGCTGCCAGCCATTCTCACGGCACTCGTGGTGTTTATGGGCTCCGCCATCGTCGTGGATTACGAGGTGACCATCCGTTACCACTTGGCCGGGCAACTTGATGCTCCCCCTGTGTACACTGAGACGAAAACACGGTCGGAACGCCTTTTTCACTTCAACTTCTACTTGGATGGGCTTTTTATGCCCGCGAATTGGGTTCCACAGGAAGGTTCCCCGGAGAATCGATCCATCCGCATCGAGCGGCCTGCCGCCCCCGATCCTTTGGCCGCAATCCTGGGAGGTCTACCCTTCTTCGCTCTCGGCCTCGCGTATGCTCCGGGCTGGTGTCTCCTTATTCTGCTGGCTCGCAGACGCGGGCGACGGCGAGCATGCTCCGATTCGGGCGTGGCCGCCAAAACCGCGATCAGAACGCTCAGTCTGCCAGGTGCGTTCGCTGCTTGGCTGTGGCTGATCTTCGTGCTCGCGTTCGGCATGGGGTCGTGTCCGCCGTTCTCCGAGGCCCCGGCAGGAGGCAGCGTCCTCGCGGTTTTGGCAGGCACGGCCATTACCGTTTACGCGGTCACGATGTGCCTGGGATGGTGGCGATTGGTGCACCTGGACAGGGCGGACAAAGTTTTCCCCGCTCGTGCCGTACTGGCGCTGATACTCATGCTCATGAGCCTGGCCGGCTCGATCGCCTCGGTCTGGCTGCTCGTGACGATGGGTAATGCTCTTGATTGGTGAGCCTACCGTGCCAGTGCTCCGTCGCGTCTGCCGTGGCGGTCATCGACCCGCTGAAGCGTGAATTCTGGGATAACTGGTCATGACAAGTTGCGGTGTCCCGGCTCGCCGCTGATGGGGCGCCGGTTCCGGGGGCAGGTTGGTTCATGTCGGGATCGGGTTAACCTAATCTTATTATTCGCAACTACTTCGAATCGTTTCGTATCATCCGAAATGAAGCAGGGCGTGTTGGCGGGTATCGTGCTCGCTGCGCGGAGGAGGCGTTGCGTGCCGTCATATCCGCGGCAGGGACAAATGTAATGACCTATTGCATTGCTTGTTGTGATGTGTTATTGTGACGCTTATGCCAACGCTCAGGAAACCGACGAAGACGAACAAGTTGAAGGCGATGCTGCTCAAGGAGATCGCCCGCGAGCAGATTCCGCTGGGTGGGCGGTTGCCTTCGGAGAACGAGTTGATTCGTCGTTTCCAGGTGAGTCGGACGACGGTGCGGCAGGCGTTGGCGGAGTTGAGTCAGGAGGGGCTGATCGAGCGGCGGCAGGGGCAGGGGACCTTTCGGGCGGATCCGGATCGACGGCGGGCGGCGACGGAGCGTTCGCTGGTGGTGGGGGTGTGGTTCAACTGGCCGACGGGGCCTCTGTACGGCCCGATGGCGGACGGCATTCGGGATGAGTTGGCCCTGTGGGATTACCACGCGATCTTCGAAGGCGGCATGGCGACGGGGGCTCAGGGCCGGGGTGTCGCCAGTCTGGTGCGCAAGGGGCTGGACGGCTTCATCGTCTCGCCCTCGTCAGATCCAGAGGATCCGCACGACCCGATTTTGGAGATGCTCGAACGCCGGATTCCGCTGGTTTTGGTGGACAAGCGTTTGGCGGGGTGTCAGTCGGATTTGGTTTGCACCAACAGCCAGTTGGGCGCGGAGATTCTGGCGGAACACCTCTACAGTCTGGGCCATCGGCGGATCGGGTTCATCGGGACGGCGGGTGTGTCGACGGTGGCGGATCGGCGGCACGGCTACGAGCTGGTGATGCAACGTCGGGGGGCGAGGCTTGATCCTCTTTGGTCGGAGGTGAGCCCGGAAGTCTACCGCGATTACGGTCGGGCGGCGGCCCAGCGGATTCTATCTGAGCCGGCGGAGGATCGCCCGACGGCCCTGTTCGGGGCGAACGACCCCATCGCTGAGACGATTGCCGAGGTGGCGTTGGGGCTGGGCTTGCGGGTGCCGGAGGATCTATCGGTCGTGGGCTTCGACGACGCGGGGTTCAACGGCGAGCGTGAGCTGTGGCTGACGACGTACGCCCAGCCCAAATATCGGATCGGTCAGATGGCGGCCCAGTTGTTGATGCGGCGGCTCGCGGAGCCCGCCAGGCCGATGGAGACAGTTCTGTTGGAAGGCAAGTTAATCGTCCGGACATCGACGGCTCCGCCGGCTTCGACGGCGTGAACCGTCTCATGATAGGACGGATGCGATGGCAACGCAGACGATCAGACGGAGGCGGCGCCTCGATGATGGTCGCATGGCGCCTCACCTGTCGCGGGGCAGGTTCCGAGTGTCCTCGCATGGTCATGGGGTTGGTTGCTGTTGGAGGCCGGGCTTCACGTTGATTGAAGTTCTGGTTGTCGTGGCGATCATCGCGTTGCTTCTGGCGGTTCTGATTCCATCTCTGGCTCGGGCTCGGGAGCAGGCCCGGCTGACGACGTGCATGGCGAACTGCAAGCAGATCGCTCTGGCGGTGGCGTCTTATCAGGCGGAGGAGAAGGGCTACGTTCCGGTGATGTTCAACTATGCGGCGAGCGTTTTGAACGCGTCGAACCCGCCGGCGAGAGCGTGCTGGGTGTCGGTCGCGTTGCGGCGTTATGACCGGGGTACGGCTCGCCTGAAGCAGCAGTACGGGGGGCAGTTTGACCCGGAGGCGGTTTGGGACATGGCCAGGAAGAACGCTTACGAGGCGAAGGCCATGCCTCAGCATTTCGCCTGCCCCTTCGAGCGAGAGAAGGGTGCGGGCTACGAGCGTGTTGGGGATCAGGACGCGTTTCGGATCTACGAGAAGCGTGGGCGGTTCGAGAGCGTTCAGACGTTCCTGTGGGAGAACATCATTCGGGGCCAGGTGCCGAAACACGGTCGTGCGTGGCCGGACGGGACGGCGGGGCGAGGTGTACCGAAGTACCCGGCCTTCACATGGAACAGGGTATCAGCGAGCCAATCGAATATGACCAGCACTTTCCCGGACGGCGAACTGGTGCCGGACATGGACGGCTCGCTTTTTGTGGGAACCTCGGCCATTGCTCCTTCGAAGCGTGCCTATCGGCGTTGGACGGATGGGGATGTGCGTCGTCTACGAGCGGGAGGCTTGAGCGGGGTCACAGTGGCGTTCTGCGCGCAGGGGGAGCATGTTTTGGGGGACCAGCCGGCGGGGAAGGTTGGCTGGGCGAACCCGGGCAGTCATCGGACAAGCGCCGGAGGCGGGACCAGCGCGATCTTCGCGGATACCCATGTCGAGTGGGTGCCGGGCACGCAGATCGGGTGGCCTTGAGCAACCGGATGTGGATTGCAGGTCGTGGGTCTGATCGGAACCTTTCTAGGAGGATACGAAGATGCAGCCGATTACGAGAGCCCTTATCGTGTGTTTGGGTTTGCTTTGGTGTGTCGGGGGTGGGGTCTATGCCGCGAACCCCGGTGACGTGGTGATCACCGAGATCATGTACAACCCGAACTCCTCCGAGAGTGTGGCCTCGAACGCACCGCTGACCGAGTGGATCGAGGTCTACAACCGCACGGATCAGGATATCGATATGGCCGGTTGGTACACGGCGGATGAGGATGGGCGTAGCGGCGACTTCCCCGCCTTCACTCTTCCGGCGGGCGGCGTGGCGGTCATTATCCCGATGGGATACAGCAGCAACATTCTGACCAAGGCGATGTTCACCGCGGCCTGGGGCGTTCCGGAAAGTCAACTCATCCAGCCGACATCGGCCAACGACATGTCGCGTGGCCGGTCGAGTACCTCGGTTCGAGGCGGGATCGTCGGCGATGGTTTTAGCAACAGCCCCACGCGCGATGATGACGACGCGAACGATTTGGTGAATACGCCTTTCGATCCGACGGCGCCGTGCGCGTACGGCCAAGCGTTCTGCGATACTGGCATCCCGGACAATGAGGTGCTCTTGCTGGTTTCGAGCGATCATCAGGTGATTGACAAGGTCAATCTGGAAGATGACACGCGGGGTTGGCCCTGTGATGACCCGGACGGCCCGAGCATTGTTCTGGACGAGGCACGACTGAACGTCACGGACAACGACGACGGGCAGAATTGGCGGCGTGCAGTGGTCGGCGAGGCGCGGGCTCGGAATAACGCGCCCGCAGGGTTCTTCACCGGATTGGATACGGGTTCGCCCGGCAAGATCGAAGGCGTTACCCCGCCGGGCAATGACGCGCCTTTGGTCGCCGACCAGACGCTGTGGGCGGCGAAGAACATGGCCGTGGATGTGACCCTGAGCGCGTTTGATGATCAGCCCATGCCGGCCGTGTTTAATTTCGCGATTGACACGCTTCCCAGTTACGGCACGTTGAGCGATCCGGGCAACAGCGACCACGTTATCGTCGCTGGCGAATTGCCCTATACGCTGGCGGGCCAAGGAAGCGTGGTGCGTTACACCAATGCGGGGACGTGTGCGGACGACAGTTTCACCTTCCACGCCAATGATGCCGAACTGGACTCGAACATCGGGACGGTCACGCTGACCATGCAATGTGGGGAGGTGATCATCACGGAGATCATGTACGATCCGGCCTCGACGGAGACCTCGGCGAAAGTCAACGAATGGATCGAGATTCACAACACCACGGACTCAGCGATTGACGTATCGGGTTGGTACTTGCAGGATCGCAACAAGCGAGCGGGCGACTGGCCCGCGGGGACGATCATCCCGCCGGGTGGCGTGGCGGTGGTGGTACCGCCGGGCAAGAGCAGTCGTATCCTGGATGTGGCCCAGTTTGTGACCGCCTGGGACGGCTACGTCATCCCGCAGATCATTCAATCCACCACGGTGAACGACGCTTCCAGCGGCGAGATCACGGGCAGCGGCCTGAGCAATAGCATCAGCGATCCGGGAGAGGATGTCAGGCTGATTGACGCTTCGGGGCGGGTGCAGGATCGCGCGAGCTACATCGCGGGCTGGCCCTGGCCGGCGGAGGATGACCTGTCGAGCATCTTCCTTGTGGAAGGCAGCTACAACGCCTTGGATAACGACGACGGCATGAAGTGGCGGCATTCGGTGAACTGCGCCGGCGGCGGCTACGGATGTTTCGTCAGCAGTTGGTGGGATAAGGTTGACTTCGGCTCGCCCGGTTTCTTGAGCGGCGTGACCGCGCCGAGCGGCAACATTCCGCCCAGCGCGGTGAGCAAACGTGTGGGCGTTTTCAAGAACACGTCGACGCTTGTGGATATGCCTGGCTGCGACGACGGCCAGCCGAGCGGCACGTTGACCTATACGATCGTGAGTCTGGACGTGACCAGGGGCGTGCTGAAGGACGCGGCCAATGGTCAGGAGATCACCGCGGCGAATTTGCCGTACACGCTGCTGGGCAGTCAGGTCGAGTACATCCCCAACGACGGACACACCAGCGTGTATACCACGGCCGCGAACGAAGACAGCTTCAGCTACCAGGTCAGCGATGGGGCGAAGAGCTCGCGGCAGGATGGGACGGTGACGCTGGTTGTGCAGAAGGGCGGATTGGTTCTCAGCGAGATCATGTACAACCCGGCGAATCGGGCCCGCAACGACTGGCAGTATTACGAGATCTACAACACGACGGAGAACGACATTGAGTTGCAGTCGATCACCGTCGCTTCGGAAGGGACGATGTGGTTCAACTACACGATCCCAGCGGGTGCGGTTCGTGTGGTGACCAGCGGGGAATCCAACGCAAGTCGCACCCCGCAGGATTTTCTGGACGAGTGGGCGCCGTTGGCGATCGAGTCGGTGATGTTCGTGGATGCGACCTTGTGGGGGAAGGCCTCGAACTCCGGCAGCCGCATACAGCTTGTGGACAGCGAGAATGAGTTGCTGGATGAGGTGTTCTTCGCCAGTGAGGCGCCTTGGCCGGTGTACGACGTGCGGTCCAGCATCGCGGCCCGGTCGGGCAAGATCCATGCGATCGAGAACGACGATGGAGCCAGCTGGCTGTTGTCGGCGGTGGGCGTGGAGGAGGCTTATGCCACCCCGGATGCTCCAGGGGGCCTTGCGGATAGCGATGTCGGCAGCCCAGGGGTGGCCCCGGCGCCCTGTGTGGGCGACGATTGTGTTGGCGCGTGCTGCTTGCCGGAGGACCAGTGCGAGATGACCACGTGGGAGGATTGCCGAGGTGCGTGGCAGGGCTACGGCACGGTCTGTGGTGCGGTAGATTGTCCGGCGGTCTGTCCGATGCCGTTTGGGGACAAGGATCTCGACGGCGATGTGGACGCGGTGGACTTTGGCTTCTGGCAGGCGTGTTTCACAGGTGTCGACGGTGATGGCTATGACGAGGCCCGGTGCCACTGCTACGATCGGGATCTCGACGACGACGTTGATACGGCGGACTTTGCAGAATTCGAGGCTTGTTTCACCGGGCCGGCGATCTTGTTCGACCGGCTGAATCCGCCGTTGGGGTGTAACCCCTGAGCCTGCCGGCAGTCGACCGATTCGGTCGGGGGGCTTGGTCGGTTGAGCGGCAGGCACTAGACTCCTTCCATCCGCGACCGGACGCGGGAGCGGGGTTGGGCGACTGACCCCGCGCCCGCGTCGTTTTTCAAGATCGCGGTTGGTTACAGCTAACAACATGCGTGAGGGCCAGGTATGCGACATCCGCGATGGCTGGTATCGGCAACGATCTTGCTGCTGTGCGGCAGTTTGGGTTTGGCTGTGCAGGCGGGCGCTCAGGTTCGGGTTCCCTCCCGTCTTGTGGTTCGGACGGCGAGCGATGCATCCTCTTCACTCCACTACGCGGCAGAGCGACTCGCGGCGGAGATGCGGGGTTTGTATGGCCTGCGTGTTCGTGTTGTGGCTGGCGATGACGAGCAGGCCGTCGGCGGGAGTGAAGAGGAAGGTGTTATCACGCTGCGGGAAGACAAGGCGATTACCCTGCTGCCGGTGCCGGCCGGTCTTGCCAATGCACGCGAAGCGTGCGGGCCATGGCGGCCGGAGGCCTGGCGGATTACCACCACGGCTGAGCCTTTTGAGGTGGTCATCGCCGGGGTGGATGGTGCCTCCGCCTGGTATGGAGCGTGCGAGTGGCTGGACAGCCTTCGCCCCGGTGCAGGGGGCGTGCCGTTTTCAGCGATAGGCGAGCATACCGGTTCGCCGACGTTGGCGTTGCGTGTCACGCGGCCGATTCGAGCGAGTGGTCCTTCGAGCTCGGGGCCGGAGTTGGAGGCAGACCTTGATTGGTGGGCTCGCTGGCGGATGAACGTGGCCCGGATCGATTCGCGGCCCGATGAGGTCATGCGGCAGGTGCTGGCCGAGGCTCATCGTCGCGGCATCCGCCTGCTGCTCGGCTTGGGGGTGCGGACGCTGTGTGCGGCCGACGATGCCGCGGTTGCCGAGCGGGTCGGTGAGATGGTCCGGTTCCTGGATCTCGGCGGCGACGGGGTAAGCATGCTGTGGGACGATTTGCCGCATGCCCGGGCTGAGGGACACTGCGACCGGTGCCGGGAGCGGTTTGGACCGGACAGCATGGCCCAGGAGATGGTTCATGTGCTGGAGGCGTTGTGCCGGGCGGCGGAAGGGCGTCCGAAACCGCCGATCATTGCCTGGTGTCCCTCGCATTACTCAGCGTCACGGTACCCGGCCTTCACCGATGAGCGGTACTATGCGGTGGTGGGGGCGTCGGCGTTGGTGCGTGAGCGGACGTGTCTTTTCCATTGCGAGTATCGGCCGGATCGAGTGGATCTGCTTGATCGGTTTGGCTTGTTCGGGCGGATCTGGTGGTACAACGGTCTGCGCTCAGTGTTTTCGAACTGCCAGCGTTGGCCGACACAACGGGAGATGAAACTCGATCTGCCCAAGGATGTGATGCCCAAGGAACCCGACTTCCCGCACTTCGACTGGGGCTGGAAGATGGGGCTGGGGATTGCTCCGGACGGGGCGATCATTCCGCCGCCGGAGGAGACTTGGGTGGCCATGCGGGCACTGCCTGCTCATTTTGCGGGCTTCTACCCGTGCACGCCCACGCATCCGTACCATGCGGCCGTTTCGGGTCTGTTCGCGTTGGCCCCTGAGCGATTCGACCAAGCGGAGGCGGACCGTGTGGTTTTTCGAGCGATGTTCGGCCCGGCGGGCGAAGGGCCTGCTCGCCGTTGGAGCGATCTCTACAACCAGCTTCAAATCTGGCTGGCCCAGGCGTGGGCGGGTTCGCCTCGCCGACAAGATCGTGCCCAGGCCATTGAATGGCTTGAGGGCATGGCGGCGGCGCGGTCGGAGCTGGTGGCTGTCGCGGCACAGGGGCGTCATGTGTTGGACGCGGGCCTTGTGCGCGAAGTGCTGGAGAGGATGGACGCCGCACGAGAGCAGGTGGAGAAGGTGTATCAGCAGCTTGCCGCGACGCAGCCGGAATGAGCCTGACGCCGGTGTGCGAAGTGTCGCCGGCTGGCCAAGAGGTTACCAGTGGTGCGACGCATTCGCTCACACGTCGCAGAGCTGGGCGGCATGGCCCAAAGCGGCGATGGGGTTGGGCCAGGTCGGTATGAACTCTTGGGCGACGTAGCCTTCGTAACCGGTCTCCAGGATCGCCTTCATGACCGCGGAGTAGTTGATTTCCTGGGTATCGTCGGGCTCAGCGCGTCCGGGGGCGCCGGCGACATGGTAGTGGGCGGTGTAGTCCTTGTATTGCCGGATGCGGCGGATCAGGTCGCCGTTCATGACCTGGACGTGGTAGACGTCGAACAGCAGTCTCATACGCGGCGAATCGACCCGGCGGATTAACTCCACGCAGAAGTCGACATCGTCGCCGAAGTAGTCGGGATGCCCCTTCATCGGATGCGTGGTGTCCCGAGTATTCAACTGTTCCAGGCACAGATTGACGCCTTGCCGCTCGGCGTGCCCGATCACCCGTTTCCAGCAATCGACGCAGTTCTTGGCCCCTTGTTCGTCACTGATCCCCGGTTCGCGCATTCCGGTGAAAGCGATCACGTTGCGGCATTGGACCGCGGCAGCGAGGTCGATGCCCTCGATCAGTTTGGCAGCGCAGTGTTCGTGATGGTCGCGGTTGAAGGGCCCGCGGTCGAACCCGTGGCTGGCGACGAGGGAGATGTGCAGGCCCAGCTTGCGCACGGCCGGGTAGTGACGGGCGTCGATTCCCTCCATGGCCACCAGGCCGATCGCTTTGACGTGGCGAGCCAGTTCCTCGGCCGGCATTGGCTCGAAGCACCAGCCCATTACCGACTGACGAATACGCCCTTTGGTGACCACCGGTTTATCCTTGGCCTGGTCGCTCGCCAGTGCGGATCCATTCCAACCGGCCAACGCAGTAGCGGCAGTTGCGTGGAAAAAAGTCCGGCGGGAGACACCGGCTCCCAAGGCCCTTCGGCAGGTAGCGGCCGATAGATCGCGGTCGGGCAAGACATGGTTTCGCATGGTATCAAGACTCCCGAGAGGCACGTGCGCGGACGACACCATCAGGTGCATCGCCCGCACTTGAGTCTAATCGATGCCGCCGGTTGCGAACAGACCGGCTGCGAGACCATTCCGACCTTGCCTGCCCCGGAGAAACAACGGGCGAGATCGGGGCCGTCAATCACTCATTGACTAACCTTTGCTGCTTGGTCTTTGTCGGCTGGCACGGGCTGCACCTTGCTCAGGCCGCGAGCGCCCGTGTCGTACAGAAACTCGGTGATCGCGGCGACCTGGCCGGTGGGGTCGTCCACCAGTCGAGGATCATGCAGTCGGGCACGAAGCCGCTCGCGATATTCGGGGGCAAATTCCGCGAAGGCGCTCGTTGTGCCGGTACCGAAATGGCTGGGCATCTTGGTGCCCGGCTGAATGCGGCCGGGTGCCTCCATCCAGGCTTGGACCCAAGGGCGGCGAAGCCGTCGGTGGGTGAGATCGAGGTTCTGGGCGGTCGGGTTGGTGATTGCCCCGGCGGCCCGCTCGTCTCCAAATACGTGACACGCGAGGCACTCCAACTCCATGAAGAGGATCTCGCCGTCGGCGACGCGCTGGGGCGATGACGACAAGGTGGGCGGGTCGTCCGTGAAGGGGTAGGCCACGGCCTGCAGGCGGCTGAGGAACTTGGCGTCGGCGAGGATCTCCGCATGTGCGGTCAGCAGTTCGTCGCGGTCGGCGTGTGCGGGGTCAATGCCGGCGGCAGGCACCAGACGGTTGCGGACGGCGTACCGACGAAGGGATTGCGTGGTCGCAGCCAGACGAGGCCGCTCGAACCATGCCGACACAGGTGGTGAGGCGATTGAGGATGAGTCGATTGGGTGGGGCGTCTCGTTGTGCTTGTGGACGGCGGCCAAGCGATCCGCGAGCCAGAGCGACTCCGCCTGAGCGAGGCCGGCAAAACAGGCGACGAGATCGGCGGTCTGGGGCGGCGTGAGGTTGAACTGCGGCATTCGGGTGTGCAGCCAGGGGCGGAGCGTGGTGACGTTGCGCAGATAGGCATAGTCCCAGTCGGGCCGCGTCTTGGCCCCTTGACCGCGGAGCGGCGGCGGGGCGTTTTCCTCATCGAAAACGCGTGTGGGGCCGAATACCACCTGGTAGTACTGATCGATCACCGCTTGGTTGCCGTCCAGGCGATGGCAGCCGACGCAGTTCAGCTCCCGCGCCAGCCGGCGACCTGCGGCCAGACGACCGGCAGGGGTATTGTCGTAGGCGATCCGGACCGGTGCGTCGACCAGGCTTTGCCGCCGAGAGAGCAGCCAGGTGGTTAACGCGCGGATCTGCCGGTTGCTCAAGAAGAAGTTGGGCATCTTGAGCTTGTCGTAGGGTTGTTTGTTCTGGCCGCGGTCCCAGATGCGGGGGTTGAGCAGTTTGTGGCGGGCGAAGGCATCGCGGCGATAGGCGATTTCCACGAGTCTGTTCTCACCGGCTCGCTCGATAAGTTCTTCACGGTGTCCCGGGTACAGGTGTTGCTGGTCAAGGTTCATTCGGCGACCGAGAGCGGATTGCGGATGGAAGATGCCGAAGTCGAGCCGATCGAGGGGGTTATCCGCCCAGTGGGTCAGCTCGGGGCCGGGCCGGGAGGCGGTTTCCATCCCGGGAATCCGATGGCAGGAGGCACAACCGTAATGACGAATAGCCCGTTCGCCTAGAAGCACCCATCGCCTCTGATCCTCCGTGTGGGTCTCAGGGCGTGCAGGCAAAGCAGGTGATGCGAGCAGAACGCCACCGGTGAGCGTGCGGTTCCCGCGATTGCCGGGATCGTGAAGAACCGCTTCCTGACGGGCGCGGCTCTGCTCGGCGCTCTCGGACATGAGCTTGTTCGCGTTGGTGCCCGGCATCCCATCATCATGTGCCACGGGTGGGAGGTTAAGGAGTTCGTCGCGTGTGGTTGCCAAACGGGCACGCTCAACTTCATCTTCATCGAAGTGTCGCCAAACGGTGGCGTCCGCGTCGCCCAGGGTCAGCAGGTATGCCGCGATGTCCAAGGCCTCGTCATGCGACGCGGCGGGGGGGCGCTGCCAGCGCATGTCGGGCATGATAGTGTCCGGGGCGTAATGCCGAGGCTGGAGCAGCCAGTCATACAGCCATGCGACAGCTTGGGGGGAATCGCCGATCCGGCCGCGAAGGTTGGACAACTCCGGTGCCTGACGCGTGAAGACCGGTTCGCGAGCGGCCTCGGCGACGAACAGCCCCTCGCCGGCCTGGGGGAGATGCCGCAGGGCGTACTCGGCTTGTTCGGTCGAGGTCATCGCCTCGGCCCGCGCGAACGCGTCATCCTCGATGCGGTCGAGGGCCTCATCGGTCAGTGCCTCGCGGCCTTGGGTGAGGACGAGTCTCGCCTCGGCCTGCGTGGCCAAATGATCGGCGATCCATGCGACCCCGAGTGTATCGGCAGGATTGCCGTCGGCGTCGTCCGGGCGATGGCTCAATGCGGCATGACAGCCCAGGCAACCCAGCGAGCCGAAGAGCTGGCGTCCTCGTTCGGCGCTGCCCGCAGAAGGATCAGTTGCCGGCAGGGGGGCTGGCGCATAGGTCGCACTGGCGGCCAGCAGGTACTCTGCGATGGCGACGACCTCTGCTCGCGTGCGTCCCTCGGGATCGGAGTCCCGCGCGGCGGTCACGGCCAAGGCGTCGTTGTTTTCCTGTCCAAAGGAGTGAGGCATGCGCGTCGCCGGCTGCACATCTCGCGGCCGCCAGAGCCAATGATGCAGGACGCCGCGACCCAGCTTGGCCGCCACATGCGTCAGATCCGTCCCCACGCGGCGGGCGTCGGCCGACTCTTCGACAAGGTGGCAGTTCACACAGCCGAGCGTGTCAGCCAGAAACCGGCCTCTGTTGATGGCAGTGCCGATCGTTCGACCGTCGAAGGTCATGATGTCCGTCACCCGCTCGTGGCATTGGGTGCAGCCGGCTTCGGCGTATTCGCGAGGCAGCATGGGGCGATCCCAGCCCTCGCGGGCAGTCTCGAAGGTGTGCTCGGGGAATAGGCCGGCCAGTCGCACCTCGTGTCGCCGCGTCCACTCCCGCTTCTGGCTCCGGCTTGCTGGGGTGTGCCTGGCGAGGATGAAGTCCGTTTCCTCGCCGTGCCCCTCGTGGCAAACGGTGCATCCGGTGGCGGCCATCGGATGTGGCGAATCTTTGCCAACCAAGAGATCGAGGTGCGGATGAGCAAGCAGGGGATGGTCGAGGTCGGGCGGGGAGTCCCCGCGAGCGGCAAGGTGATCGGTGTCGAAGGCCGGGTCGGCGATGGCCGCATGGCAGGTCATGCAGCGGTCGGTCCGTTGGCTGCGGACGAAGTGCAGGTTGTGGTGGATACCGGGCGGGCTGACCTGGAGGATCTCCTGGCGGCCGGGCGTACCGCGGGGGGCAAGAAAATCGATGAGGGGCAGGTTAAACCAGGCGGGTGTGGTTTCCGTCTTCTTGTTCGCGAGCAAGGCTCGTGTTTCATGATACTGCCGTTGCCACTCCCGCCACGGCCGCGCGTGATCGACCCAGACCCACCACAGGAGGCTGGCCAGCAGGGCAAGGCTCGCCAGGGCGAAGGCGAGACCGACCTTGCGCAGGCTGTAAACTTCATCCGGGCGGGGAGGCATCGCGCGGGGCATTATACCGCGGCAAGCCACGAAACCCAGAAGGACCGCTTCCTGACGGGCGCGGCTCTGCTTGGCGCCCGTGGCGTTTCCCGTGTGTGTTCGGTTACAATCCTGCCACACTGACGGAGATCCAGAGACTATCACGAGGGACCAGGCACAGATGTCAATACAGAAGATCCTCATCAAGGGCGGCCGAATCGTGGACCCTGCCAATGGGATGGACGCGGTAGGCGATCTCCTGCTGACGGGCGGTCACGTCACTCGGGTGGGGGGCGAGATCACGGATTACGACGCCCAGACCATCAACGCCGCGGGCTGTATCGTGAGTCCCGGCCTGATCGACATCCACGTGCACTTCCGCGAGCCGGGCGAGGAGAACGCGGAGACGATCGCCAGCGGGAGCGAGGCGGCGGTGGTGGGCGGGTTCAGCTCGGTTGCGTGCATGCCGAACACCCGGCCGGCTCTCGACGACGAGGCGGCTATCGAGTTTGTGCATCGGCAGGCGGCCCGGGCGAACCTGTGCAATGTGTACCCCATCGGCGCGATCACCAAGGGCCGGGCGGGCGAGGAACTGGCGGAGATCGGCCAGATGGTGCGGGCGGGGGCGGTGGCTTTCTCGGACGACGGTTCGGGTGTGGCCAAGACGGGCGGGATGTACCGTGCCCTGCAGTATGTGCTCATGTTTGATCGCCCGATCATGCAGCACTGCGAAGATCCTGACCTTGCTCGCGGCGGAGTGATGAACGGCGGGGCGACGGCGACCCGGCTCGGTTTGCCTGGTATCAGCTCGATCGCTGAGGAATTGATGCTGCAGCGTGACCTGACCCTGGTCCGCGAGACGGGTGCCCGCTATCACATGTGCCACGTTTCCACTCGCCGGTCTGTGGAGCTGATCCGCCAGGCCAAAGCGGCGGGGCTGCGGGTGACGGCGGAAGTCTGCCCGCATCACCTGCTGCTGACCGAGGACGCCTGCGCGACGTACGACACCAACTTCAAGATGAACCCGCCGCTGCGGACTCGCGACGATGTGAAGGCCTGCCTGCAGGGCGTGGTGGACGGGACGATCGACTGCCTGGTGACCGACCATGCTCCGCACGGCATCCAGCAGAAGGAGCTCGAGTTCCTGGATGCTCCGTTCGGCATCATTGGGCTGGAGACCGCGTTGCCCTTGTACATCAAGGCTCTCATTCAACCGGGCTTGCTCGATTGGCCGGGGCTGATCGAACGGTTGACGGTCAGGCCGGCCCGGGTGCTCTCGCTGAGCAAGGGCACGCTGTCGGTCGGTGCGGATGCTGACGTGACCATCATCGATCCCAAGGCGGAATGGACGATCGACGCGGCCGCCTTCCGCTCCAAGAGCCGCAACTGCCCGTTCCACGGTTGGCAGGTTGTTGGCAGGGCTGCCGTGACCATCGTCGGTGGTCAGGTCAAGCACGAGTGCCGGGCGACGGCCGGTGTCGCGTAGCGGATGTGCTCGGGCGACTTGTGCCGCGCGGGAGAATGCATCGGGGCCGCGCTTTTCCGACCGGTGGCGTCGTGGTAGGCTGCCGGCACCATGAGACAAACGCAGGCTAGCCGAAGAATCGCGGAGCTCCGTGAGCAACTCGCCAGGCACGATTACGCTTACTACGTTTTGGCCGCGCCGGTCATCAGCGATCGCGACTACGACCGGTTGTTTGAGGAACTCAAGGCCATCGAGGCTGAGTTCCCCGATCTTGTCACCCCGGATTCGCCGACGCAGCGTGTGGGCGGGCAGCCGTTGGAGGGCTTCTCGCAGGTTGCCCACGCGGTGCCCATGCTGTCCATCGACAACACGTACAACGAGGGCGAACTGCGGGAGTTTGACGCCCGGGTGGTCAAGGGGCTGGGTGGCGAGAAGTATGCGTACATGATCGACCCCAAGGTGGACGGGGTGGCCATTTCCTTGCGGTACGAGTCGGGGCGATTGGTGCGGGCGGCGACGCGGGGCGACGGCCGGACGGGCGACGATATCACCCAGAACGCCCGTACCATCCGGGCGATCCCGCTGCGGCTGCGGACCGAGACGGGCTCGCTGTTCGGCGGCTTGCCGGACGTGGTCGAGGTGCGCGGCGAGGTCTACTGGCCCCGAAAAGCCTTCGACAAGTTCAACGCCGAGCGCGAAACCCGCGGTGAACCCGTCTTCGCGAACCCGCGGAACGCGACGGCCGGCACGCTCAAGCTGCTGGACTCGCGGATTGTCGGGCAGCGGCGGTTGGCGTTCGTGGCTCACGGGTTCGGGCAGGTCGAGCCGTTGGAGGTGCACACGCAGCACGAGTTGTTCGATTGCTTCCGGCAGTGGGGCATTCCGGTCAGTCCGTTCATGCTGCGGGTGGCGAACATCGAAGAGGTGATCGCTCAGATTCACGTCTGGGAGCAGAAGCGTCACGAGCTGGACTACGCTACCGATGGGCTGGTGGTCAAGGTGGACCGCTTCGATCAGCGGGATGCCCTGGGTACCACCAGCCGCTCGCCGCGCTGGTGCATCGCATACAAGTTCGAGGCCGAGCGGGCGCGGACGCGGCTGCTATCGGTGAGGTTCCAGGTCGGCAAGCTGGGCACGATCACGCCGGTAGCCAACCTCGAGCCCGTGCTGCTGGCGGGTACGACGGTCAAGAGCGCGTCGCTGCACAACTTCGACCAGGTGGAACGTCTGGGCGTGCGCATCGGCGACATGGTCTACGTCGAGAAGGCGGGCGAGATCATCCCGCAGGTGGTGGATGTGGACGCCGCGGCCCGGGGCGACGACATCGAGGAGATCGAGCCGCCGCGGAGGTGTCCGGAGTGTGCGGGCCCGACGGTGCGCGACGAAGGCGGCGTATTTCTGCGATGCGTCAATCCCTCCTGCCCGGCCCAGCTCAAGGAGCGGTTGCGATACTTCTGTGGTCGCGACCAGATGGATATCGAGGGCGTGGGGACGGCACTGGCCGAGCAGCTTGTCGACAGCGGCCTGGTCCATGAGTTTGCCGACCTGTATCGCCTCAAGGATCGGCGGGATGAGCTGATCGCACTCGAGCGGATGGGGGCTAAGAGCGCGGACAACCTCCTGGCGGCGATCGAGGCCAGCCGGCAACGGCCGTTGGCGCGATTGCTGGCGGCCCTCAACATCCAGCGCGTGGGCGTCAGCACGGCGGCGTTGCTGGCGGGCCAGTTCGGCACGATGAACGCGCTGATGGACGCCGACGTGGAGCGTTTGCAGGAGGTGGAGGGCATCGGTCCGGAGTTGGCGGCGAGTATTCACGCGTTTTTGCACAGTCCGGCGGGGCGGAAGGTAATCGCGAGGCTGGAGGAGGCTGGCGTGAACATGACCGAGCCCAAGCGGGAAGCCGTCGCCGGCCCGCAGCTGTTCGTGGGGATGACCGTGGTGGTGACCGGCACGCTGGAGCGTTGCGGCCGCAAGGAGGCCCAGGATCTGATTGTGGCCCTGGGCGGCAAAGCGGCCGGCTCGGTCAGTGGCAAAACCAGTTTCGTAGTCGCCGGCGCCGACCCCGGCTCGAAGCTGGACAAGGCCCGGGAACTGGGCGTCGAGGTGATTGACGAGGCCGAGTTCCTGCGACGCGCGGGACGATGAGAATCTTGATATCTCAATCTGACCGATGCGGATAACGAGCCGCGGGCTTTGAGCCCGCGCGGTTCTCTGGCCGAGATCAGAGGTTACCTTACGTGTAAGCACCGCGCGGGCTGAAGCCCGCGGCTCTTTGGAGTTACGGTCGTGGCTCTGGATGGTGTACCCCAGACCTTTTGGGACTGAACCATGCGTATGAAGTATTTGGTATCAACGGTCGCGGCGGCATCTCTGGTCACCGTAGCGGCGTCTTGGTGTGTCGCGGCGGTGGCGACGTTTGACGACGCCGCGGCGTTGGAGGGTTGGACGTTCTATGAAGGCCGGGAGTTCCCCGGGGCCACGGGCCGCATCGCGTGGGAAGGCGGAGACGGCAGGGCGGCGCCCGGTTGCCTGGCTCTGCATCACGACTTTGCCGGCGGTGGCAACTACGTTCAGGCGGGGTGGACTCTGCCGCGCGACAACCAGGCCCGCAGCGTGCGCCTTTGGCTACGCAAGCCGCATCGCCACCGGGTGACCTTCCGCTGCGTCGACAGTCAAGGCCAGACCTTCCAGAAGGGTGTGGACTACGACTTTGACGAGTGGCAACAGATCGAGATCGAGCTGACCGGTTGGCAGAGTTTCTTCGGTGGTGCCGCGGACGGCCGGGTACGCTTTCCGATCCGGCAGTTCGCCATCTTGATCGAGAACAACGCGGAGCCGCGGCAGGGAGTCCTGCTGATCGACGACGTGGAGTTGATCGAGGGGGCGGCGGATGCGGAGGCTACTGCGGACAGTCTGGCGACCTACACGGCCAGCGATTTCGCGGGCCAGCCGGGCTGGTCCGCCGGCGGCGGCGAGGGCAACCGCTTCGAAGACCGGGTCTGGACGTATGCTTTCAACGAGGGCCGAGAGCCGGCCCTCACAAGCCATTTCTCCCTGCTGGGCAGGCCCCGGTCGCTACGGCTTGTGGTGGCGGGCGATACGCTCGGCAGCGCGGTGCATGTTGAGTTGGGCTCGCACTTTCAGACTTTCTATCGCGAAATTGGCCGGCTGACTGGCCAGGGCGAGCAGGCGATCGAGGTCCCGCTCGGTGACATGAGCACCTGGCAGCATCGGGGCGGGCAGGATGACGGGCAGCTTCGACTGCCTTTGCGTATGCAGCGCATCCGCCTGACGCGAGCAAACGGTCCGCCGCAAGGCACGCTGCGGCTGGTTCGCCTGGAGGTCGATACCTTGTTGCCGCCGGGTCAGACGGTCCTGATGGTGCCCGACGCCCGGCTCGAAGACGGCGAGGCCCGTTTCTCCGTGCGTGTCAGCAACGTCGTGCCGCAGCAGGCCAGCGGGCAACTGGTCTGTGACATGCGCAGCATCGGCTCTCTCGTACGCCGCGAGATCGTCGACTTGTCACTCGATCCGGCCGGTGCCCCGGTGGTGCGCACCTTCACCTGCCCGATGGGCGATCACCGGTCGCTGGATGCCATGTTCTCGTGGATCGCGGCAGGCTCGGCATCGCCACCGGCGTATATCGGCGTGGGCACCTGGCCCGAGGAGCCTGCCGCGCCGACGCTCGAACCCAACAGCCCCTTCGGCATGGGCATGTACCTCTACCGTTGGCGAGGCAATCCCCACGCCCGCGAACGCATGACCGAGGCGGCTCGCCTCGCCCAGCGGGCAGGGGTGAAATGGACTCGCGAGGAGTTTCAATGGCACGCCATCGAGCCCGCCCGTGGACAGTTCGAGTGGGCCTTCTATGACGATCTCGTAGCGACCCATCTGGCCCACGGGATTCAGATCTATGGCCTGCTCTGCTATTGGTCGGGCTGGACGAAACCCAATACCGACGAGGGCATCAGCGATTACTGTGCCTGGGTTCGCCAGGTCGTGCGGCGGTATAGGGATCGCATTCGGCACTGGCAGATCTGGAACGAGCCCAACATCTTCTTCTGGACCGGGCCGCGGGAGATGTATGCCGACCTGCTGGCCCAGGCTTACGCGGTCATCAAGGAGGAAGATCCGGATGCCGTTGTGTTGGGCTGCTCATCGTCAGGCATCGATACGGGCTTCATCCGCATGGTCATGGAACGCGGCGGGCGTTTCGACGCCTTGGCCGTGCATCCATACCGTGGTGCACTCAACGACCTCGACTACATCCGCGAGCTCAAGGCGGCCCATGAGTTGAGCGGCGGCCGGCCGTTGTGGCTGACCGAGATCGGTTTCCCCACGCAGCAGCAAGGGGGCTGGAGCGAGCGGAACCAAGCGTCTATGCTGGCCCGCATCTACACGACTTCGCTGGCCAGCGGCGTCGTGGCCAATGTCTCCTGGTACAACTTCCGCAACGACGGGCCGGACCCTTTCGAGAGCGAGCAGAACTTCGGCGTGGTGCGAACGGACTTCCGGCCCAAGCCGGCCTACGCCGCCCTGGCTGCGGTCGCTCATCAGCTTGCGGGTGTCAAAGTGGCCGGGCAAATCGCCGTGGGCGAGGGCGCGTATGCGTTCCGGTTCAGCGGCGACGGCGAGGATGTCATCGTTGCCTGTGCGCCGGTCAGCGGACGATTGCTGACCATTGAGGCCATCGCAAAGCTATCGGCCTGCAACGCGGTGGGCGAGCCGATCGCCTTGGCCCGTGATGGCGATCGTGTCACGGTCACGCTGGATGCCGGTTTCCCGGTGTATATTCGTGGCCCGGCCGGGTTCGCCTGCACCGTTCGCGAGCCGGCGGTCAGTGTGCGGGCGGACAAACTGCGCGTCCGGCCGGGCGATGCCATCGCTCTGGATGTGTATCCGCGAGTCGAGGTGGCCGACTGGGAGTTGCCGCCAGGCTGGCCCCGCCCGGAGAAGCAGGCGGCCGGCGGGTATCGCCTCGACGTGCCCGCGGAAGCGACGGCGGGCGAACACTTGCTGCGCGTGATCGTTCGGCAGGGAGCATTGTTGCGCATCCCCGTGGTCGTGCGCGTGCAGCCGCAGGTGCTTCGCGTGTAGTCGCCGCCCCGGCAGAGCCGCCCCGGCAGAGCCGCCCCGGCAGAGCCGCGACCGTAAGGAAGCGGTTCTTGTCGCCGCAACCGCTTCCTTACGGTCGCGGCTCTGCTGACGCGGCTCGGAAGGCGGGATTACGAGGATAGAAAGGGAAACGCGGAACATGAACTACTCTCCAGATCCTTATCCCTTGCCGCCAACGCCTCGACAATCGGCGCCGTCACGGCGCTTCTCGTGGTTGGTTGTTCTTCTCGCGCTGCTGGTGGCGTTTTCTGTCTATCGTCAGTTCACCGATTTCTGGCGAACCGGCTCAGGTGAGCCGCGAGCGATCACGCCGCGCGGCGACCTTGCCGATGCGGAGAAGACCACCATCGAAGTGTTCCAGCAAACGGCTCCATCCGTGGTGTACATCACCAGCGTGGCCTTACGCCGCGACCGCTTCGGGCTCGACATCTCCGAGATCCCACAGGGCACCGGCTCGGGCTTCGTGTGGGACGACGGCGGGCATGTGGTGACCAACTTCCATGTCGTGCAGGCCGCCCTCGAAAAACGCGACGCCATCCGCGTCACGCTCAATGATCGCTCAACCTACGATGCCGAGGTGGTGGGGGTCTCGCCGGACCAGGACTTGGCCGTGCTGCGTATCCGTGCGCCTTCGGTTCGGCTTAGACCTATCCCGTTGGGAACCTCGGCCGATCTGCAGGTCGGCCAGCAGGTCTACGCTATCGGCAACCCCTTCGGGCTCGACTACACGCTGACCACCGGCATCGTCAGCGCCCTGGGGCGTACCATCCAATCCGTCACGCGGCGACGAATCGAGGACGTGATCCAGACCGACGCGGCCATCAACCCCGGAAACTCAGGCGGGCCACTGCTGGATAGTGCCGGCCGGCTGATCGGTGTCAACACGGCAATCTACAGCCCGTCGGGTTCCAGTGCTGGCATCGGCTTCGCCGTACCCGTCGATACTGTTGTTCGTGTCGTGCCCCAGGTCATCACGCACGGCCGCGTGATTCGCCCCAGGCTCGGCGTGTACCCTGCCCCTGACAGCATCGCACGCCGGATGAACATTCAGGGCGTGCTGGTCCGCGAGGTCGAGGAGGGCTCAGGCGCAGAGCAAGCCGGCCTGCGAGGAGTACGCCAGATGCCCGACGGCACCATCCTGCTCGGCGACATCATCCTGCAGATCGATGGCCAACCTATCCGAGATACAGACGCGCTGCTCAACACCCTCGAGAAGCGCAAGGTCGACGATGTCGTCGAAGTCACGATCCTTCGCGACGACCAGACGCAGACCGTCAAGATCCGCCTGCGGTAGCATCTCGCGCGATGGCGTCCAGGCTGATCTACTGGACGCCGGCTCCTGGCCGTCAACCCTCATGGAACGAGGGGCATGCCCCCGACGCCGTTTGGTTCAGGCTGTTGCGTATATGCACCAAGTCAAAGATGTTGATGTTGCCATCGGTATTCACGTCTGCCTCAAACGTGCTCGCATCCACGCTCTGGTTGAGCCGATTTCTGGTGAGAACCAGATCGAAGATATTGACCGTGCCATCGCGGTTGGCGTCGCCGGCCAGAACCTTGAAGCAGACGAAATCTGTCACTACCGCCGCGGGGTTATAGGCGTCCGAGATGCCCGGGAACTGGATGCTGAAGACCTGGGCATTCTGCACTCCTGACAGCTCGATCTCCAAAGCCTGATTGCCGGGCCGCATGGTCACGTTGGAGACGGTCCCGTTGGAGGTGAGCACGGAATCGACGGACAGTCCCTCGGCGGCCTGAATGGCCTTGTCGAACTCGACGATGAGCAGTATGGGGCCATCGGCTCGCGGCTCCACCCCGCTGGGTTCACTCACGTCCAGGTCGAACGAGCCTGCGGTGCTGTGAGTTCGCCGGGAAATCGCATTGGTCACCACCGGAGGCGCGGTGCCTCGCCAGCCTACGTCTTCAGTACTCCAGCCGCTGGCTCCCAGCCCGGTGTCGTCGGTGGCCGCCTTGACCCAGTAGTAGTAGTACACGGTCTGCTGGGCGGTTTCGTCGTCGATCTGGAGATCGGTGATCCAGTCGGTGATCGGCTCGCTGCCCGCCACGACGTTGTAGTTGTAGCGATAGACGCGGTAGTGGGTGGCGTCGGGTACGGCATCCCACCGCACGTTCACGAATCCGAGATAGGTGCCCTTGCTGGCCATGACGTTGGCCGGTGCGGAGACCACGCGGTAACCGGTGTCCGGGCCCGCGGCGGCGGTGGGATGAGCACCGTCGCCCGCCGCGGAGACCACCCAGTAGTAGTAGGTCGTCCCCGGCTCGGCAGTGGTGTCGTCAAAGTTGCGAGGCCAGATCCAGTCGCTGATCGGCGAGGCGAGGTTGAAGTCCGAGGTCAACCCGCGCAGCACTCGGCAAGCGGCGTAGCTTGACGATTGGCTCCAGGTGATTCGGACACGGTTGCTGTAGGTGCCGTCGGTGGCGACGACGTTGGTGGCCGCGGGCAGGGCCCGCCAGCCGCTGTCCGACGGGCTGAAGGGTGACGCGCAGAAACCGAACTGGTCGCCGGCACCCTTGATCCAGTAGTAGTAGTTCTTGCCCGGATCGGCGTAGATGTCATCGTAGCTGGTGGCCGTCGTCCAGGTGCCCTGGGCGGAAGCCGTGTCGGGATCGTCCACCGTGTTGCGGTAGAGCCGGTACTGCGTGGCTCCGGGCAGGGAACTCCAGGTGACGGTGATCTGGGTCTGCGAGCTGCCGTCGCTGGCGACCGGGGCGGAAGGTGTCCCCAGTGAGCGAAATCCCGCCGCGGGCAGGGAACTGAGATCCGAGGGGCGCGAGCCTGCCGAGGTGGTTGCGCTCTGCAGCCAGTAGTAATACGAGGTGCAGGTGTTATCCGGCGTGTCCTCGTAGCTGGTCTCGCTGATCCAGTCGGTCAGCGGGGTGGCGTCAAGTACGTTGCTCGTTTCGGCCCGGTGAACGCGGTAGTAACTGGCCCCGGCCGCCGCGTTCCAACTGACCACAATCTTGTCGGGATAGGTGCCACCGGTAGCCATGAGGCCGTCAGGCGGGCTGAGTTTGCGCCAGCCACTGTTGGAGCTACTGAACGCGCTGGCTCTTTCGCCCTGGTCATTGACGGCGGCCTTGACCCAGTAATACATGGTCAGCCCGGGTGAGACGGTCGTGTCGTTGAAGCTGGTTGCCGAGATCCAGCCGGTGATGGGGCCGGAAAGCGCGGAGATGTTCGCCTGACTGCGGTAAACGCGGTAATGCGTGGCTTCGCTGACTGCGCTCCAGGCAATCCTCGTGTACCCGGTATACGCGCCGTCGCTGGCGCTGACCCCGGTCGGCGCCGATACCGGTGCCGCCGGCCGATAGCCGGTGTCCGGCATACTGTACACGCTGGCGTTGTTACCAGAGCTGCTCGTGCCGACTTTCACCCAGTAGTAGTAGGGCGCGCCTTGAGCGGCCGTGGTGTCGTCGTAGGTGGTCGCGGTCTGCCAGGTGCCCAGGGCGGTCGCGGCACCGGGATCAGCAGAAACACCCCTGAACACGCGATAGTACTTGTTGCCGCTGTAATCCGGCCCGGTCCAGGTGACCCGGACATAGCCGGCATAGGTGCCGTCGGAGGCGTCGACACCGGTCGGTGCGGGCAGAGCCTGCTGGCCGATGCCGCACCACTCCAGCACCAGGCTGGAGGCGTTTGTGCCGGTCGAGCTGACCGCCGCCTTGACCCAGTAGAAGTACTGAGTCAACGGCTCGGTGACGAACAGGTCGTCGAAGCTTAGTCCCGTCTGCCAGCCGGAGATCGCGGTCGCCCCGGTCAGGCTGTAGGTGGTGTTGCGGTACACCTGGTAGTGCGACGCGACCCCGCCCGCGGCCGGCCAGGTCACCCGAATGCGATCGTTGAACGTGCGATCCGAAGCGGTCACCACAGGCGGCGTCAGTGCGCGATAACCGGCGTTGCTGCTGCTGAAACCGCTTTGCGTCTGGCATTCTCGAATGGCTTTGATCCAGTAGTAGTAGGTCTTGCCTGCCAACGCCGAATTGTCATAGTACGTGGTCGTGACGATCGGCACGTCGAGGGCCATGGCATTGGCCGAGTTGTTCGTGTCCGCCCGGTACACCTGGTAGGCCCAGGCTCCCGACACGGCGTTCCAGGTCACCTGCACGTTGGTGGTGCTGGTGCCGTCGCTGGCGGCGACGCCCGTCGGAGCGGAGATGCTCGGGCAGGTCACCGAGATCGGCAGATACACCGAGGTGGTGTTGTTGGGCAGGTAGTCATCCCACGACGAATTGTCGTTGTCTCCAGTGATCCGCAGCGTGATGTAGTAGGTGTCGTACGCGACCGTTGCGGCCGGGATGGTCGTGGTCAAATCAAGTACCGCGTATTGCTCGGCGGGAACGGAAGCAAATTGCCACACCGTCGGGCATTCCCAGGTTGTGCCGTTGCGCTCGGAGGATAGATACATCCGCACCTTGACGTTCGGCGAAGCATATCGCGACATGTTCTCGATCGTGACATTCTGGACCGTGATGGTCTCGCCGGGTACATAGCTCCCGCCGGTCTGGGCGTTCCAGTTCCACTTGTTGGTGGTGGCGTGTTTCAGACCATCCTGGGCGTAGTATGACTCGATGCCCAGGTCGTTGACCGTCTGGATGCTGGTCTGGCCGTCGTAGATCGCACGCAGCTTCTTGACGTCGCTGACGTGCAGGCCGAAGCCGTCCTCGACGATATCGTGATACGCGCCGTGCATGATGGTGGGCTCGTCGTAGTCGTAGGTCTCGTTGCCGCGTTGCAGGCCCCAGGTGTGCCCCAACTCATGTATGGCGACGGGCAGGTAAATGTACCTGTCGTAGTGGCCCAGGGTGACGGACAGATCGGGATGCCAGACCAGGCCATACTTATACATTACGTCGGCTTCCAGGATCTCGCCGCACTGGCTGAAGAAAAAAGAACTGCACATCCCGATGGCCGTGCCCCAGCCGGAGTCATAGGCGCTCTTCCTCTGCTTCTCGGTGACGAAGCCGCAGATCTCGCTGTACCAGTTGTGCCCGAAGCTGCCGTCGTCGTCGCGCTGACGGAAGATGTCCATGAACGTGTTGGTGGCCTGCATCGCGTGGATGTCCAGCGGATACATCCAGAAGCTCGGCGACACGCACTCCATCACTTGAAACAGATCGACATAGCCGCATCTGTGCAGACTACCACCTTCGACGGCACGGCCCTCCTTGATGGCGGTGGCCAAGTCGGTAATGCCTTTGGCGGCCGCGAGAGCGGCCAAGCTCTGCTCCGTCAGTCCCTCCGGACCGAGCTGCCAGGCCGCAGATTGTCCCAGCTTGCCCATCGGCTCGTTGGGATCCTGGGCGGCTTCGTTGGCTGCCAGAATCGCCGGCAGTACCGGCCTGGCGGGCGGCGGGCCCGTCAATGCCTGCTTCACCAGTCCCAGAAAACCGTCCAAGGTCACAATCGGTTGCGAGGAAGCTTCCACCACCTTGCGCACCGCGGGCTGGGGAGCGTCCGGCGAGGTCCACGGCTCCGGGATGGGATCGCCGGTGTCCATCGCCCGCGGAGCAAACACCGCCTGGCCGGCCTCGATACGCTCGACAACCGGCGTGCACTTCAGCCGACCCTGGCTTAGCCCGGTAACTCCCTTGCGGCTGGCAGTCAGTACATACTCCTGACTCCCATCAGCATCCGCGACGACGCGAAACAGCCCCTGGTTCCCCCCGATGAGCGGTGTCGCATGAACTTGGCCGTTCATGAGCGTGAACAGCAGGTACTTCCCGCCTACCTCAAAATCCGGGGCGTCGCTCACCATCATGAAGATGTTGCCCAACTGTCCACCTTCGTGGGTCAGGGTGAACGGGGCGGCTAAGTCGCCCTCCACCCCTGCCCGTTTGTGGACCGGCGTCACCGGGTCGAAGACGACATCAGTCAAAATGGTGTTGCCATTCGGGCCGGGCCTGCATGCCATCTGCTGAACCGTCCCAACGAAGATAGCGTCCGAAGCCTGGGCCAGCTCGTCGAACCCCAGGCGAGGCTGCAGAGCGTAGGCTGGTAATGGTCCAAGAAGCGCCGCAAGGCAGGTCATGGCGCACAGAACCCCTATCCCCTCCGCGCGGTTGTACGTTAACATGTTACGCTTCCTCTTGCGATGCCCTCCGGCACCGTGTGGTTGGAAATGGCTTCGACCCAGCCGCCACAGACAAGGCCACCTTATTCCCATTATACATCTCCATTTGCGCAATGCACCTGTCTTTATTAAGATTTGGCACGACAGCGAGGAGCCCCCCCGCCCCATCTTGGACCTATATTCCGCAACTATGTGAAAAATCAATATGAACTGCAATTGCGGTTCGTTGCGATGCCGGTTGTCGATCCCGACAATCTGAAATGCCGTTGCAGCTTCGTGCGACGCAGGGAGTACCGGAGGAAAAATACTGAAAGGCGGTTCCTCGGCTCGCGGTGAATGGGTTCGCCTGGGCCTTGTCGGTACGGCCCCTCACTAATCCGGGGCGGTGCCGTCACCTGGGGCACTGGCGGGGGTCGAGCCGGCCGATTGGTTGAGACGAATCGCGTGGGCCAACGCGCGGTGCTCGGCGTAGTGCCGGAGCTCGTCATCATTGCGGCAGGAGAAAGATTCAACGGTGGTCTGGGTCTGCGTGTCGAAGACTTCCCAACAACCGTCATCCACGTTGTATCGGGCACAGTAACGGGTCATGCGAACCTCTCTCAAGACAACGGCATTCTAGTGCATGTTGCCGGTTGGGGCAATCTCTGCGTGCCTTCGGCTGGCTGGCTTGCTGGGAATTGTGGCCCGTGACGAGATGCGTCCGCTATAATCGATCGTCCATCCTTTCGTCATACCGCGGGAGAATACGCCATGCACAGCGGAATCTTGCGAACTGCCCATCCGAGAGTTCCCAGCAGGTTGGTCTTGGTCGCCGCCCTCGCCCTCGGGACCGTTGGCAGGGGCTTGCTGTTGGCCATGGGCGAGGAAGGTCGCGAACCGGAGCAGCCGGCCGCCGAGTCCGCGCCCACCGGTGCCGAAGACTCCTCCGACGATAGGCTGCCCGACACGCTCGATCCCGACTTGGCGACGCACGCGGTGGAACTGGTCACCGTCGGCTTCGACATGCTCAGCCAGTCGCCGATCGTGCTCCTGCGGGAGCCGCTTCACGGCAAGGTCGTGCCCATCTGGGTGGGCATCGCCGAGGCCCAAGCCATCTCGCGGGCGCTGTACGGGGTCGTTCCGCCGCGACCCATGACTCACGACCTGATGGCGTCGCTGCTTCGCGAGCTGGACGCGGACTTGGTCGAGGTGGTGGTCAACGACATGCGCGAGCACACCTACTTTGGCAAGCTGAAGCTGCGGGTCGGCAAGGACAAGGCCCTGCGGATCGTGGACACCCGGCCGTCGGACGGCCTGGCCCTGGCGCTGCGTACCGGGGCGACAATTCACATCGCGGATAAGATCCTTGACGCCACACCCGAGTTCGGCTTCGTGCCGCCGGATGAGGAGCAGCAGGTGGTGCGGGCCTTGGGGCTCACCGTGGTCAAGCCCACGCCCGAGCATGTTGAAGAGTTCGACCTGCCCCGACGGGCCGGCGTGCTGGTGCTCGCGGCGCGCGATGAAGCCGTGGACGCAGGGCTGCGCCGCGGCGACCTGATCATCGAGCTCAACGGCCAAGTGCCCGCGACGCCGATCGCCTTTTTCGAGGCCGTGCGTGCAACCCGCCCCGGCGGCGAAGTCCGCCTCCGCTATCTTCGTGATGGAAACGAGCATACCGCCACCCTCCGCGTCCGTGAACAACCCCGTCGCCCCGAACGCCCCGACCCCCTACGTCCCGGCCGCGTGCGACTGTAACAAAGGTGTCAGGAACCCTTTCGCCGGCCAAGAGGCGACTGCGAAGACGGCTAGTCGAACACCTTGCAGACCGCGTTGCTCAGCAGGGCTTCGAGAACCTCGGCGAGGGCCGCTTCCGTTCCCCGGACCCAGCCCGGCTCGGCCTGCACATCCAGGACGAACTCGATGCTCTCTCGTCGGGCTTCTTCCTCGTACTGCAGTCCCGCTCGGCGAGCCAGACCTGCCAGGTTCGCCGTCGCCTCACGCATGATGTCGGATTCGCTTGCCTGGGCGATGGCCAGCATTCGCTGTACGGACTCCAGTGCTTGGTCGCACGGGGCGATGGCTTTGCACACCAACTCCCGCTGCGCATGGTTGAGGGGGTCCGCGAACTCGCCCAGCAGCGTCTTGAGCAACATGGCGGCGGTGGCCACCGGCCCCTTGAGTTGGTGGGCGGCGAGCGAGGCGAACTTGGGACTGTCGGATTCCGGCCCGAGCTCGGTCATGTGCCCACCATTGTACCCGACGGAGCCGCGAGCGTAGTCGCCGCTGACGCGGAAAGGTCTCTCGCCAAAGAGCCGCGGGCTTCAGCCCGCGCGGTTCTTCGACCGAGTGCAGCGCTTCTGGCGTAGGGGACAACCGCGCGGTTCTTCGACCGACAGCAGCGCTTCTGGCGTAGGGGGCAACCGCGCGGTTCTTCGACCGACAGCAGCGCTTCTGGCGTAGGGGACAACCGCGCGGTTCTTCGACCGACAGCAGCGCTTCTGGCGTAGGGGACAACCGCGCGGTTCTTCGA
>Ga0123328_1000343_pt1 | contig 49780 bp, 34 predicted proteins | sample BioC12SIPDNA_2_FD_89702 | JGI IMG/M metagenome (GOLD analysis project Ga0123328, IMG submission 89702) | Anaerobic biogas reactor microbial communites from Washington, USA - Biogas_R1_A C12 SIP DNA | ecosystem: Engineered > Bioreactor > Anaerobic > Unclassified | place: Washington, USA...
CCCGGCGCCACGTGCACGTGCGGCGTACTGCGCTCGACCCTGGAGACGATCGGCTCGCGCGTCTCCTCGACGCGTTCGATCGTCCACCCCAGCGCCCTGGCGATGAGACCGATGGACTCGGGGAAGCCGATGTGACCGACGATGCTCCCTTCGGCGACGCCGCGCTCGAACTGCTCCACCGTGACGCCCACGCCCTGGCTGTTCAGCACCGTGGGGCCGAACGGCGAGAGGTCGTTCACCCGCGTGGCGACGATCTTGTCGACGCGCAGGCACACCGAGCTCCACATGACCACCAGCGCGTCGAGCATGAACCCCGGGTTGACGCCGGCGCCGAGACAGCTGACCCCGTTCTCCCGGGCGACCTTGTCGAACAGTTCGGCCCGCTCCGGGTCGCTGGCCCACGGGTAAGAGAGCGTCTCGGCGATGCAGATCACGTCGGCGCCGGCACGCAGCGCCGGCAGGACCTGCGGCTCCACCTCGTGGAGGTTGCTGCTCGTGGTGATGCAGACGACGTCCGGCCGTCGCGCCAGCACCGCCTCGTGGTCCCCAGTGACCACGACGTCGCACGGCCGCCCCAGCAGCTCGCCGACGGTCTTCCCCTGCTTGGCGGGATCGGTATCGACGACGCCGACCAGCTCGACGTCCCTGGGACGGTCGAGCAGATAGCTCATGAGGCCCTGGCCCATCATGCCGGCGCCCCACCCGGCGACCTTGATCATCTTCGGCTCCTCCTCACGCGGTGGCGCGCTGACGCGCGGGTTCTCACTGATGCATACATAATATACAGCACCGGAGAAGCGGCGGAAACACCCTGGACCCGACCGCGAGTCCGAAGGCCATGAGGATGGAGGCGGAAGCCTGCGCTCAGCCCGGGACGCCCGGCTGCGTCCCGCTCGGCCCCACGTCGACGGGGATCTCCACGCCGGTGGCGAGGGAGGCGTAGGCGGCGACCAGACGGACGGCCTCCTCCACGCTCGGCGGGCCGCCCTCAAGGATGTAGAGGCTGTAGGCGTCCTCGAGGGCGACCAGGTTGGTGGCGATGCCCAGGCTGTCGCCGCTCAGGCGGAAGGCTCCCCGTGACGCCCCGACGTCGAGGATGCGGCGGTACATCTCGACCTGCTGGGCGTTGAGCGACCGCACCATGGCCCGCAGCGCGGCGTCGTGGCGGAACGCGCCGGCGGACTCGAAGATGATGGTGGTGTCGTCCTCCGGCGTGCGGGGGAAGCCGGCGCCGATGGTCGCCGCGAGCTGGAGGACGGGGTCGTCGAGCCTGTCGGCGGCCTCGCGCCGCTGCTCCACGAACCGCGTGACGGCGTGGGCGATCGTCTCCACCAGCAGCTCGCCCACGTCGGGGTAGTAGTAGAGGATGGACTGCGACGAGAGGCCGGCCTCGCTGGCGATGTCCTTGATGCGGACCGCGCCGTAGCCCCGCGCCGCGATGGCGCGCCGGGCCGCGGCGCGGATCCCGTCTCTTCTCTCGTCCTGTCGCTTCGGTCGCGCCATACCCCCGCCGAGCGGTCGTTCGAATCGCAATCCGGTCGTCAGTGTACGCAAAGACCCCAGCTATTGACAACGATCCGGTTGTCTTTAGAATCGCGGTTCAAAGAATCGGGCTGATCCTGGGAGGGCACGTGACCGCTTTGCGTTCGGCGCTCGAGGAGAAGGTCGTCGCCCGCATCCGCGACCGCCGCGACGAGCTTGTGGCCCTCGTCGGCGAGCTCGTCGCCTGCGACACCACCTCGCGCAACTACAACGAACCGGCGCGCGACGAGGAGAAGCTCCAGACGATCCTCGCCCGACGCCTCGGGGCGCTCGGGGCGGAGACCGACCTGTGGGTGCCGGAGCCGGTCCGCGAGGGGCACCGCAACCTGCCCCCGGGGATGCGCTTCGACGGCCGGCCGCAGCTGGCCGCCCACGTGGCGGGCGGCGCCGGCGGCCGCTCCCTGCTGCTCAACGGCCACATCGACGCCGTGGACGTGGAGCCGCGCGCCGACTGGACCAGCGACCCGCTCGTCGCCACCGCCCGGGACGGCCGCCTGTACGGGCGCGGAGTCAACGACATGAAGGGCGGCATCGCCTGTCTCGTGACGGCGCTGGAGGCCCTGCGCGAGGAGGGCGTGCGTCTGGGCGGCGACGTCGTGTTCTGCACCGTCACCGACGAGGAGATGGGCGGCGCCGGCGGCTTCGCCGCCGTCGAGCACGGCGTCCGTGCGGACGCCGGCATCTGCGCCGAGCCCTCGGCCCTGAACGTCGAGGCCGCCTGCCGCGGCGGCCTGCCGATCACCGTCACCGCGCTGGGCCGCACCGGCCACGCGGAGCTGGCCCACCCCGACTGGCGTGAGGGTGGGCCCGTCAACGCCATCGAGAAGCTCCTGCCGGTGCTGCTCGAGGTCCAGCGGATGCGCGAGGACTGGCGCACGCGCCCCGACCATCAGCATCCGCTGCTGCCGCCGGGCGACATCGTGCCGACGGTCATCGCCGGCGGCACCTGGGTGGTCACGATCCCCCACGAGTGCACCGTGACGCTCGACGTCACCTACCTGCCCGGCCACCTCGACGCCGAGGGCACCGGGCGCGCCGTGGAGCGTGAGATCACGGGCCGCCTGCGCGCCGCGGTCGCCGACGACCCCTGGTTCGACGAGCACCCGCTGCGGATCGAGTTCATCCAGGACGTGGTCCCGGCGGAGGTTCCTGCCGACCACGAGATCGTCCAGCTCGCCCTGGGCGCCGCCGGCGACCTCGGTCACGACCCCCGGGTCACCGGCCTCGACACCTGGCACGACGCCGCGACCTTCACCCGGTTCGGCACGCCGACGGTGTCGTTCGGCCCGGACTGCGAGAACTCGCACGCGGTCGACGAGTCGGTCTCGATCGACTCGCTGGTCGACTGCGCCGCCGCGGTCGCGCTGATCGCCATGCGCTGGTGCGGCGTGAGAGGGCAGACCTGACCACGGCGACGCCCCGCCCGCCCGGAGGTGGCGATGAGAGCAGCCTGAAGGGGACCCACCCATGCGCCGCAGACACGCGAAAGGAGCGACCATGAGTCGCAAGACACGAGCCCGACACGTCATCCCGAGGCTGCCCGTGCTGGTCGCCGCGGTCTCCGCCGTCGCCCTCGCCCTGGGGCTGATGGGCGTCGCTCTCGCTGCCTCCAGCCCCTCGCCCACGGCCGCAGACGACGGCGGCCGGATAGTCCTGCGGGTCGGCTGGATGCAGGAGCCGGACAACCTCAATCCCTTCGTCGGCTACCAGGCGAACAACTACGTCGTCTGGCACATGAACTACGACTTCCTCGTCGGCTTCGACGACAAGGACCTCGGTCCGCGCCCGGAACTGGCCACGGACTGGGAGGTCTCGCCCGACGGCAAGGTGTGGACCTTCACCCTCCGCGACGACGCCACCTGGCAGGACGGCGAGCCGGTCACCGCCTCCGACGTCGCCTTCACCTTCAACTACGTGATCGAGAACGAACTGCACAATCTGGCGACCTACACGGACAGCATCACCAGGGCCGAGGCCGTCGACGACACGCACGTCAAGATCTACACGAGCGCCCCCAAGGCCAACATGCTGCGCACGTTGGTCCCCATCCTCCCGGAGCACATCTGGAGCAAGGTGAGCGGCAAGGCGGCGTCGACGAGCTACCAGAACGCGCCCCCCATCATCGGCAACGGACCATTCCAGGTGGTGGAGTGGAGCCGCGGCAAGTACATGCGTCTGGTCGCCAACAAGGACTACTGGGGCGGCGCGCCCAAGGTCGACGAGGTCATCTTCGACTTCTACACCAACGCCGACACCATGCTCCAGGACCTCAAGCTCGGGGTGATCGACGGCGCCGTCGACGTCTCGATGGCCGGGTTCAAGCAGCTCCAGGGCACGCCCGGCATCACGACGAACGAGGCCACGTCCTGGAGCTTCAACGAGCTGGCGATGAACTGCTACGACAACCCCGATTCCAAGGGCAACCCGGTGCTCCTGGACGTGCGCTTCCGCCAGGCTGTGAACTACGCCGTGGACCGGGAGAAGGTCGCCAAGGTGGCGTTCCAGGGCTTCGCCGTCCCCGGCTCGACGGTGATCGTCCCCGCCTCCGACTACCATTGGGAGCCCCCCGCCGACCAGGCCTTCACGTACGATCCCGAGAAGGCCAGGCAGATCCTCGATGACGCCGGCTACAAGGACGTCGACGGCGACGGCGTCCGCGAGACGCCCCAGGGCAAGCCGCTCACCCTGCGTCTGTACGCGACCAACGACTCCGTCGCCAACCAGACGGCCGGCAAACTCATCGTCGGCTGGCTGCGCGACGTGGGTGTCAAGCTCGACCTGCAGGTCATGAGTTTCGGCGCCTTGATGGACGTCCAGTACGAGTACACCGGCGACACGTTCACGCCCAACTGGGACATGTGCGTGCTCTACTGGATGAACGAGGTCGACCCCAACTTCATGCTCAACGTCTTCACGCCGGAGCAGATCCAAGGCTGGAGCGACAGCAGCTGGACGGATCCCGAGTACAGCAAGCTGAACGTCCGCCAGATGGAGACGATCGACCCGGCCGAGCGGCTGCCGCTTGTGCAGGAGATGCAGCGCATCTTCTACGAGGACGCCGTCTACGCCGTGCTCGTCTACCCGCACCAGCTCGAGGCGTACAACACACGGGATTGGCAAGGCTGGGTCAGTGTCCCGAGTGACGCGCCCGACGGCGAACAGGGCGCCGTGCTGTACAGCCTCAACAACATCGACACCTACCGCTTCGTGGAGCCCAAGTCGGCCGGCGCGACGAGTGCGTCGTCCTCCTGGGTCCTGCCGGTCGTGATCGCCGCGGTCGTGGCGATGGTCGCCGCGGTCGTGCTCGTGCGCCGCCGGCGCGGACACGCCGAGACGGAAGCGGGCTGAGCGGGCGGAGCTGAGGACCGAGTCAGCGAGGACGCGCCGACGGTGAGAACGCGGCGACGGCGCGAAGGAGGCGTGTGACCAGATGGACACCAGTCCGGCAGATGCATCGACGTTCCGGCAGGACCTGTTCAAGGCCTGCACCGTGCCGCGGCCCATCGGCTGGCTCTCGACGGTGTCGCCGGACGGCGTCGCCAACCTGGCGCCCTACAGCCAGTGGCAGAACCTCACCTGGGACCCGCCCATGGTGATGTTCGCCGCCAACCAGTCGGTGCTGGGCGGGCGCAAGGACACGGTGCGCAACACCGAGGCCACCGGCTGGTTCGTCTGGAACATGGCCACCTGGGACCTGCGCGAGGCGGTGAACGTCTCGTCCAGGGCGGTCGGCCCGGAGGTCGACGAGTTCGAGCTCGCCGGGGTCGACAAGGAGGAGTGCGTCGAGGCGCCCGGGCCGCGGGTACGGCAATCGCCCTGCCACTTCGAGTGCCGCTACCTGCAGACGGTACGTCTGCCCGCGGCCCGCGAGACGCCCTCGGTCGACCTGGTGATCGGCCGCGTCGAGCACGTCCACGTGGACGACGCCGTGCTCGACGCGGCCGGCCGGCTCGACCTGCTCAAGGTCCGGCCCATCGCACGCCTCGGCTACCACGACTACACCTGCGTCGACAACGTCTTCGAGATGGTCCCGCCCGGCGCCTCGGCTGCGGAGCTCGCCGGACTCGCCGGCGTCACCGTCGCCGAGGATCCGGACGGCGCCCAGTCATAGAGTCGCCGCGCGAGGGCGGGATGCCCTGGGAGACGACTGTCGGGAGATCAGAGCCACGACCGACGCTCGGCCGTGCGAGTCACCGGGAATCACCCACGCTCTCGGGACGGACGGAGGAGTCGGCGAACCACGGTCGAGCCCCGGCGAAGGCAGACGCAGCCCGGAACACGCTGACGTCATCGTACGTCCGCCCCGCGATCTGGATGCCCATCGGTACTCCGTTCCGTGAACGACCGCATGGCACGACCAGTACCGGACAGCGGCTGCACATGTTGAAGATCAGAGTCAGCCCGTGTCGGAACAACATCTCGTGGTCGTATTGCTCGGCGCCGGCGGCGAGCTCCGCCAGCCCGAACACCGGCGCGATGAGCACATCGTGCTCTTCGAACACCGCGGCGATGCGCGAGCAGACCTCGTTCTCGATCTCGAGCGCACGGCAGTAGTCGACCGTCGGCGCGGCCATATCCTCGGAGAAGGCTATGGCGTAGCTTGTCATCAGGTCCCGGTACTCCTGCAGGGACTGCTCGAGAACGCCGCCGAACATCGTCGCGACGTGCGTCCTGACGGCGTGGCGGACGTCCTCCAGGTCGAGCGTCATCTCCACCGGCGAGACACTCGCCCCCAAGCTCTCAAAGACTGCCGCGGCCTCGGTGAGATTGGCGCGGGTCTGGGCATCCACGACGAAACCACCGAGGTCTCGGCACACGGCCACACGCAGCGCTTCGACCCCTTCGAGGGCAACCGGAATCGTGAGCTTGGGTCGCACCGAGGCGACGTCACGCGGGTGAGGTCCGGCGATCACGTTCTCCAACAGGCGACAGTCCTCCACCGTGCGCGCCATTGGTCCGTCGTGGCGATAATGGTCGAGGTTGAACGGCGAATCCTGGGGCACGCGTCCGTAGGGCGGCTTGAACCCGACCACGCCGCAGAACGAAGCAGGGATACGGATCGACCCGGCCAGGTCGGAGCCGGTGGTGAGAGCGGCCATGCCGGCCGCCAGTGCGGCGCCCGAGCCTCCGGATGACCCACCCGGACTGTATTTTGAGTTCCAAGGATTACGCGTGACCCCCCACAGTCTCGTGTCCGTGATCGCCGCGCAGCAGAACTCCGGCGTCGTGGAGCGCGCATGGATGATGCCGCCGGCGTCGAGGATACGCTGGATGGCGGGGGCCGTGTGATCAGCGACATGATGCTCCAGCAGCAGCGAGCCTGTCGTCGCGGGCTGGCCCTCCACGGCGATCTCATCCTTCACTGCCACAGGCAGGCCCTCCAGAGGTCTCGGCGTTGCGCCTCGGCCCGCATAGCGCGCCTCGGCGTCCGAAGCCGCAGCCAGAGCTTGGTCGAAGAACCGGATCGGCAGCGCGTTGATCACCGGGTCCACTGCCTCGATCCGCTCGATGACGGCTCGCATGAGCTCCACTGGAGAGAGGTCGCGGCGCCGGAACGCCTCCAACGCTCGACTTGCGGGCAGATAGCAGAGATCGACGCTCACGGCGGCCCCTGCGCTGCTCCGCGGCACACGGAACGCCGCCGTATCACGGGCGCTGGTCCGTCCGGTACACGATCTCTCCGCCCACCACGGTCATATCCACCTTGAGACGCGCTTCCCACTCCTCAGGCGGAAGGCTGAGGATGTCGCCGGACAGGACGAGAAGGTCGGCCAGCTTGCCCTCCTCGAGAGTGCCCAACCTCTTCTCCTCGAACAGAGAGTGGGCAGCGTCCTGGGTGAACATGGTCAGAGCCTGCCGTGGAGTCAAGCATTGGGCAGGCGCCAGGACACGTCCTTCCTCGGTGCGCCGCAGCACGGCATCACGCATGCCCAACAGCGGGTCCGGCGAGACCACGGGGCAGTCCGACGAGCCGGCTACATGGAGGCCGGCCTCGACGTAGGACCTATACGGATAGACCCACGGGATCCGCTCCTCACCGCACGCCCGATAGAACCCGTCGCCCTGCTCGAACAGCATGCGCGGTTGCGTGGCGATGACGACGTCGAGCTCCGCCATGAGTCTGATGAGCTCCGCGTTGACGATGCCGGCGTGCTCCATGCGGTGCCGGCGGGGGTTCGAACCACCTCCGCCGACCACCTTCTCGTACGCCCGCAGCACCTGCTCGACCGCTCTGTCGCCGATGGCATGGATGGCGATCTGCTGGCCGCCGTGGTCGAGCTCACGCACGATCGCGTCCAGTTGCGGCTGGTCGTGATACAGGATCCCCAACCCGTCGGCGTTCAGATAGGGCTGCGTGACCGCGGCCGTCCGTCCGCTCAGAGACCCGTCGCCGATGAGCTTGACCGGCCCGAGCTTCAGCCGGTCGGAGCCGAAACCGGTGAGCATCCCCGAGTCCAGGATCGGCCGACTCCATTCGTGGAGCGGCATCCCCACCACCCGACAGCGCAGTCGTCCAGCCCGCTCCGCCTCCTGGTAGCTGGTCAGGAGCGGCGGCATGACGCTCGGGTCGCACACGGTCGTGATGCCGAGCCGGGCGTACTCTGCCGAACCCTGTTCGAGGATCGCCACCTGCTCATCGACGCTGAGAGACAGGTACTCCTCGAACATCGTCGCCAGCGAGAACCCCTGCATGGCGGCCTCGTGCAGGACGCCGTTCGGCCGGCCGGTGCGAGGATCCCGCTCGATCCTCCCACCAGGCGGGTCCGGCGTCTGATCGGTGTGGCCCATCGTCTTCAGGGCCAGACTGTTCGCCACCGCCGAATGCCCGGAGGCGTGGATCATCACCGCTGGATGGGCAGGCGCGGCCTCGTCCATCTCGGCCAGGGTCGGGAAGCGCCTTTCGCTGACCTTGTAGTCGGCGAACCCCCAGCCACCGACCCATTCGCCCGGCGGCGTGTCCTCGGCACGACGCCGGAGACGCTCCAGGGCCACGGTCAGACTGCTGCCCGACGGCAGCCTGCAGTCGACGTAACGCAGCAGCTGCGCGTACCAGGAGAGGTGGTTATGCGCGTCGATCAGTCCGGGGATGAGACATCTGCCGCCGAGGTCGACGCGCTCTGCGACCGCGAGGGCGCGCAGCTCAGCCGCCTTGCCGACCGCCAGCACACGCCCGTGTTTGACCGCCAGGGCGGACCCGGGCGGAAGGGTCCCCAAGCCGGTATGGATGGGGCCGCCCTCGAAGAGAATATCTGCGCTGAGTGGCACCTCTCACCTCCGCGGCAGGACGGCCTTCTTGCCGAGGTCGAGCACGACCTCGACGGTGAGCACGTCGGTCGACCGCAGCGGCACCACGGCGGTCGAATCGACGCACAACACCGACTGATCGCGCAGATTCGTGAACCGCACCTGGTCGCCCTCGTAGAACGCCAGTGAGCGCGTGTTGACCGGGAAGTCCTCCGGACCCGGCAGGAAGGCGAATCCGGCGTCCTCGTAGTAGAAGGCCACGCCGTGGAATCCTGTCGCCTCGGCTATCGCGCCGAAGCCGCCCGACATGATCTGGTTGATCTCGGGGACACACTGCGCCACCACCGGTGAGGCGATGCCTGCTCCCTCGCCCAACCGGATCTCGCCGAGCGTCTCCGAAGACAGATCGATGGCGGTCTCCTCGGTGGCCACCGGCAGAGGCGTCGTGATGGGGACCACATCACCCCGGATGTACTCCCTCGCGTCGATCAGCACGATGTCACCGTCCGGGCCTTGGTGACCGACCACGTTGCTCACATTGGCCCAGAAGAAGCCGTAGCTCACGATCTCGCCGTTGATGCGACTCACCAGACCGGGCACGTCCTCGACCACCAGGTCCTTCAGCGAGAAGGGGCGGAAGTCGCCGCGCATGCTGACGAACGGGTCATGCACCCTCTTGGGGAACATCACGTTGAACGATCCCGCGGCGATACCGAAGATCGGCACGGTCGTTCCGAGTGACTTCATCCCCTCCAGAGCATCGTTGTAGGTGCCGTCTCCCGATACGATCACGAGCAACTCCGCGCCCTCAGCGACCATCTGCCCGGCGGTCTCGATCGTGTCGCGACGTGTCCCGGTGCTGTCCTGACCGAGGACTCTCACCTTGTCGCCGCTACAGACGACGGCGCCCATATCCCCTGGCCCCGTGAGGACCTCGGAGGCCTGCGGACTCAGGCATGCACATGCCTGGCGGGTCAGATCCAGGACCCTGTCCCGCCCGGTGCCGGAGTAGGGATTACAAAAGATGGCTACGCGCTTCAAGTCCACGTCAGAACCTCCGACTGAAGTGGCATGGACCGCAGTCCCGTCTTGACCGCAGGCGGCTGCGACTCTGTCCGGCCGTGCCCGACACTCGTTACGACTCGATGGGCCTCTCGGTGATCACCTGCTGGAACCCTCCCTCTTCGAGAAGCTCGAAGAAGGGCTCCGGCGGCACCATGACCTCACTGGAGTTGACGCCGCGCCACGTGATGACCCCGGACCCGAGCAGGCGGATCGTCACGGCGGCCGGGAAGCCGGTCAGGAACTCGATCGTAGCCCCGCCAGCCAGTGGAGTGCCTGGCCGCGGTACGACATCGGAGATGATCTCGAGCGGTACGCCATCCCTGGTCCCGCGCACGTTGATCTGGTTCGACAGCTCCAGAATGGCGTTCGACGCCCCGGCCTGTCGCCGCTCCCTGTCCAGCACGGCGATGAGCACATCCCTGGGGATCACACTGACGCCGTTGACGGTGATCGGCTCCTTGCTACCCAGCCCGGCCTTCAGCATCTGCTGCATGATCGCGAACGCGTGGGTCGAGGACTTTGCGCTTCCGACCGGTGCGGCCGAGTAGTAGATCACCTCACGCACGCCGAGATGGGCGTAGTTCTGTGGCATCGTCGCCATCTCGGAGTGGATCATCGCGCTTGCCTCCCGGGTCCCGCACGACTCCAGCTCGACGATCTTGCGACCCCAGCCGACCGGCACCTCCTGCATCTCCCCGTCGACGAAGACCCAGGGCGATTCCGCCGAATCGCTGATCACCGTACGAGCGGAGGTGGGCATGACGATTCGGTCGCCCTCGGTCTGTCCCGGACTCTTCATGGATTTGAGATACGCGTAAATGTGGATCGAGTCGACGGTGTCGAGCCTCTCGACCGCACAGCGGGCTTGCACCTGCGAGATGCCCGGAGTGATCCCGGACCCGATCACGGCGCTGAGCCCGGCCTGCTTGAACGCGTCGTGGAGCGCCAGCTGCTGCCGGCTGAAATGATACCGCCCGCCCAGGTCGGTGTAGTGGGCGCCCGCTCTCAGGCACTGCTCCATGATGGAGACGTGGAGCTCGGCATGACCGGCGCTCAGGCACACGTCGCTGCCTTCGATGGCCGCATAGGTCGACCCGGCGTCGGTCGCATCGACCTTTCTGATCTCCACCTTGGGCGACGCCAATTCCTCTTCGCGCTCACGCAGAGCCTTCATGTCGACATCGCCCAGGACGATGCTGGTGACCTCGTCTCTCGGCAACAGGTCCTTGATCGTCCCCATCGCCATGGCGCCGGCGCCGCCAATGATGCTGAGCTTCATCTACAACCTCTCATTCACGAACCACGTTCTCATGCTGACCCGTCGGGCCCCCGCCCGACGGCTGGTCTAGTCCAGGCGCCCGCCTATCCTTTGCTGAGCACCTCGAACCAGTGCTCGATGGGATCCTCGTTGATGCTCCGTAAGCACCGCATGTTGCTCTCGATCCACGCTCCGAAGTCGGCCTCCAGAGAAGACAACCGCCGCTGCGCCATTCCGAACAGGACCTCACACAGCGCCAACGCGAACTCGGCGAGACGCACGATGGCGACCGTATGTTCATCAGAACGGCCGTAGTAGAAGCCGACGAGGTCGCGCACGTGCTCCACCGTGAAGTCGTAATGCACCGCCAGGTTCGCGAGGTCGCTGCGTGGATCGCCCATGGCCGCGGCCTCCCAATCGATGATCCGGATGTCCCCGTCGTCGAGGAAGTTGCCCGGCACCAGATCGTTGTGGCAGGAGCGGCAGAGGTCCATCCGCTCGGAGAGGACGGCCTCGCCGCGCTCGGCGATGGACCTGGCCCACTCCAGGGCGGCCGCCTCCTCGGCGTCGGGCTGGGCGAGGTCCCAGAGCCACTTCACGGCGCCGGACGGCGTGTCCTCCGGCGAACCGATAGCCGGCCCGTTGTGCAGCTTGACGAGCGTCGCCGCGACACGCCGCAGCATCTCCGGCTTGACCATCTCAGCGCGCGGGATGGGCGCTCCCTCGATGTACTCGAGGACGATGGCGCCCTCGTCCGTGAGGTCAGCCACGACCTCCGGACCGATCCCGAGTGAGGCGGCGATGCTCGTCCGGTGCGCCTCACCGCCATGGTCTATCGGCAGGAGCTCGCTGCCCTCCGAGAAGACACGGACGACGTAACACGCCCCGTCTCCCACGGTGACCTTGAAGTTGGCGTTGACCAGTCCACCGGGCAGGAACTCGACCGCTTCGTCACCGACGGACCACAGCCGTCTGGCGATGCTCCTCGCCTTGTCCTCTCCGTACACGCGCCCCCCTTCCCTGTCGGTCGAGGTGAGACCGCGCTCTCGAGCGACGAGATCTCTCTGCAGAGCATTGGCCCACCGAGCGCGGAGCCGTCGGTGCGCAGGTCGCGACGGCGTCGCGGAACACATCGTAAGCGCCCCTCTCGCTACTCAGCTTTGGCCGGCGACTCCGTGAGGCCACGGTCTGCGACGATCAGCCGGTGCGGCTTTATGGTGAGAGCGACCAACAGGGCGATGACCCCCGTCACGCCGGCGATGATCATGGCTCCGGTGATGGTAGAGCCCGCCGGGAGAAGGTATCCCTCCCCCACGTCGATCACGTTCATCGTCAGGACGTAGCCGTAGATCGCGCCGGCGATCGCCACCATCAGGTTCTGGCAGGTCAGGATGATCCCGTCCACGATCACCCCCATCTCAGGCGAGACGGACTCGGTCGCGATCTGGAGGGCGACGCCGCCCCAGCCGAAAGCCATCCCCGACACGGCACTGCAGAGCACGATCATCCAGAGCTGTGAGTGCCACGCCGCGAGGGGAAACGCCGCCAACACGCAGAGGCCCGCCAGCGCCAGGACCCATTTGCTGCCGATATGACGGCTCAGCGCGGGGTAGAAGGGCGCCGTGATCGCTCCCGTCAGGGATGCACTGCTCAGGACCGCAGCCGTCACGTAGAAGCTTCTTCCGAATCCATAGCCCCCGAGCTCGGGGGGAGTCTCGATGAGGTAGGACATGATGACGGAGAACCCGCTCGTGCCGAAGACGAGCGCGATCCCGTAGATGATCGTGGCCTGCCAGACGCCGGACAGGGCCACGACACGCAGGTTGAGGAGGGGGTCCTTGGTCCGGAGCTCCCAGACGACCCAGGAGAAGAAGACGGCGATCCCGGGAAGCAGGAGGCTGAGCGTGCGGCCACTGGACCAACCCCAGGAGTTGGCCTGGCTCACGGGCAGCAAGAGGAGGATCCCCCACACGAGCACGCCGAGCGCCCCCACCACGTCGACGCGCACTCCGGTCGCCCTGGGGGTCTCCTTCACGAACAGGATGCCCAGCAGCAAGGTGACCGCGGCGAGCCCCACCATCGTCCAGTAGATGAAGTGCCAGTGGAAGTACCTGGTGATGATTGTGCTGTACCAGTATGCGACTATCGTCCCGGCGGGGATGATGAACACCACCATGGAGATGGCGCGCTGCATCTTCCGACCGCTGTAGTGGTGTGCGATGATCCCCAATCCCAAGCCCATGGCAAGGGCGCCCGCGCCCAGAGCGAAGAGGCCGATACACAGGACCAGGACGCTCTGGGCCAAGGCTGCGATCATGCAGCCGACGAGCATCGCCGCGACCGCGAACAGGAAGACCCGACGGTTGCCCCAGAGTCTTCCGAAACCCGGCAGCATACCGCCGATGCTGACAGCACCGAGCGCGGGCGCAGTGTAGGTCCAGAGGATCGTACCGCCGGACACCTGGAAGTGTTCCGCCAACGTGGCGTACAGGGGAAAGAGCCCCGTCCAGGCCACGAGATAGATGACGTTGCTCGCGAGCAGAGCGATGAGCTGAGGCCAGCCTCCATCCTTCTCTGCAGGTGCACTCCCCGTGATAGCCGACCCGTTCACCACGTATCCCCCTTTGAGTCTCTGTCCCGTTCCGCTCGTGTCCGGTGAAGTCCCGATGCGAGAGTCAGCGCGCAGACGAAGCTGATGGAGCACGACAGTCTGCAGAGCATACCCTCACTCCCAAACACCCACGGACGACGAAAGTACCAGGATTTGCGCGTCGCCACGACGTTACAATCATGATATGACTGTGTCAAGGCCGGTCTCACGCACTCTTTGAGTATTCGCGTCCTTTCGAGACAATGGCCTTGTCCAGCCACAGGCGACCGGACCGGAGAGGCTGATGAACCCGGATGAAAGACGCGCCCGAATACTCGATCTCCTGGCGCTGAAGCGCGGCAGCGTCTCGATGGCTCAGATCGTGACCGTCGCAGGGGCGAGTGAAGCCACCGTGCGACGGGACTTGACGAGGCTGGCCCGGGACGGGCACATCGAGCGCACCAGGGGCGGAGCGCGGATCCGCTCGGGTCGTGGGCTGCTGGTCGTGGCCGCACACCAGCGGCGCGCCCGCGAGCACGCCGGGGAGATGAGAGAGATCGCCGCCGCGGCCGTCGACCTGCTGTCTGATGGAGATGCCATCTTCCTCGGCTACGGCTACACGATGTTCGCCTTGGCCGAGGAGATCGCACGACGCAAACGCCGCATCCTCGTCGCCACACCGGCGGTGATGACCGCCGAGATGCTCGCCGACGAGGAGTCCTGTGAGGTGATCCTGATCGGCGGACTGCTCGTTCGATCGCACTTCGGCGCGATCGGTCCGCATGCGCTCGCGGCCATCTCCGCACTTCGCACACAGGTCGCCTTCCTCAGCTGCGATGCACTGAACGCCACAGGCGCCTGGTCCCGGAGCGCTCACGACGTCGAAGTCTGCCAAGCCATGGCGCGTCAGACCGATCGCATCGTGGTCGCCTCCGATCACAGCAAGGTGCACGCCTTCGCCCCGTATCGCCTCTTCGGATGGGCCGAGGTCGACGACCTCGTGGTGGACTCGCTCCCCGACGAGTGTCTCCAGGCGACGACTGCTCTGGGAACACGCGTTCACATCACATCACGCTCGGGAGAGACGCCCGCTGATGAATCGGCAGGCCCAGCGGAGCTCTCTCCTCAGCCTGCGTCCTGAGTCGATCACGCAGTCACTCACGTCACCCGCTTCAGTGGGCGGTGGCGGCGAGGTAGGTGACGCGCGTCTCGGCTACCACGACTACACCTGCGTCGACAACGTCTTCGAGATGGTCCCGCCCGGCGCCTCGGCGGCGGAGCTCGCCGGACTCGCGGGGGTCAGCGTCCCGGAGGACCCGGCCGGCGGCGGCTCAGGGGAGGGCTGAGCAGCGGCGGCGAGGCGAGTGGCCGCGAGGCGACCTGAGCGGCGGCCTACTCGGCCGCGAAGTAGTCGAGGTCGTCCGGCCGCAGCTCACCGGTCGTCGCCAGGCGGAGCAAGCGGTCGATGCCCTCGACGTCGACGCGGTCGGGATCGAAGGGGCCGCCGAGCCACTCCAGCAGCTCGGCGTGTTCCGGATCTTGCGGATCCTGCAGGGCCTCGCGCAGGTCGAGATAGCCGGGCACGCCGCCGCAGTCCTCCGGGGGGCAGGCCCCGACCGCCTCCAGGCAGCGCGGATAGAACACGTCGGGCTCGGGAGGGCCGACGTGCTCGACCTCCACGAGGTGCTCCCAGTCGTCGCCGAAGTCGTAGCGGTACACGAACGCTCGCGCCCCCCGCGCGAGCACGTCGCCAAGGGTCACCCGCGACTCGTCCTCGTGGGGCCACTCGCTCTCCCAGTCGGGGTCCGGCGCGGCGATGCGACGTCGCCCGACCTCGAACGCGTGGAGGTGGTAGTCCAGCCAGCCCATGGCGATGTTGAGGTAACGATGCAGGCTCTCGAAGGTCGAGTCCGCCGGCACCTCCAGGCGGCGCCACACGGCGGGCTCGACGCCCTGGAGAGTGATGCGCAGCCGCACGACCGAGGGTGCGACGTCGCCTGACCGGTGGGTCCGTGTGCGAGCCGCCCCGCCCCGGACCGCGGACCCTGCGCCGCCGGCCGGCGGCGCGTCCCCGCGTGCGTCGGTCACCAGGTGGAGGTGACGGTCCTGCCGGCCGGCGACGGGGGCTGCGTCGTCGCCGGCTTCTCCGAGCTCGAACGAGATCGCCTCGTCGAAGAGCGGGGCGACCTGCCACGGGGCGCGCTCGCGGGCCAGGAACGGACCGGTCTCCTCCCCACCCTGCAGCAGGCCGAAGCCGCGCAGGGGCCTGAGGAGGACGTAGCTGACGATGCCCTCGAGCTCGCGGGGGTAGAGCTGGCCCGGGCCGAAGCGCGGGTCCCACAGGACGAGGTTCCGCGGCATGAGCGCGGCGATGCGGGCGCCGCTCACCGGATGCTCCGCGAGACGCCGGATGGTCCACAGCGCCAGCACGATGTGCCGCTGCAGAAGCGGGTCCTCGCGACCGCCGTAGACGTAGAAGATGTTGAACTTGCCGAAGTACGTGCGCAGGAGCAGCTCGTACAGCTCTGCGGCGCGCTCCGGCGCCAGCAGCAGGCCGCCGCGCCGGGTGATGGAGAATCGGCCGTTGCGCTTCTTGATGAGGCCGGCCAGCCCCAGGACCACGCGCAGGACGTGCAGCTCGGGCACGTCGTCCTCGTGCGGACGCCGCGACACGTAGCGGAGCATCTCACGCCGCTCGGAGTCGAACTGCAGCTCGTCGAGCATGCGCGCCACGAACCGGAGCTCGAGGTTGCCGAGCTCCTTGGTGGCGCGCACCGGCGCCTCCGCCAGCGCCGCGAGCAGCGTGCGGGCGTTGACGAGCATCGGCGCGCCGGCGAGCTGGTCCAGGGTGAGCGCCGGAGACACCCGCAGCACGCCGGCGGCGTCGCGTACGTCGGCGCCCGCCAGGCGCACACGCTGACCGCCCGTGAGGGCGATGATGGGGTCGAGACGCATCACTAGGACGAAAGTATCACACGGAACGGCGAGCGTGCGCGGCATCATCGTGTCCCTGAAGGACACACTGCATGCTCCCCAGTCTGTGGCCATTGCAGCCTGAGGTCGCAATCGGTCGGCCCGATGCTCGCACCCCAGCTTCTTGGGGCTGCGCGCGCCGGAAAGGCCTTCGGGTCGGATCTCGATCGGGCGCGGCGGAGGGATGACGTTCATGCGCAGCGAGGACGGCGGCGGTCAGAGGAACCTGCGGGACTCCTCGGGGGTGAGTCCCGCAGCACGCACGATGCCCCCGAGAGTGAAGGCGTGCGCCGGATCATGGCGCGGAATCGTCAGGATGCGCGTGCCGTCCGTCGAGGTAGACGGCCCGCGCCGCCTGGTCAGGCGTCAGGATCTTCGGCACGCTCCTCCTTCCCCGACTGAGCCGAACGGTCGACGCCCTGCATCGACACCGGGACTCGTTTGCCGACTGAGACAGCGCCCCGCCCGCGGGCCGAATGGACAACCGGTTTGGCGTCCGCCCGGAGCCGCGCTCACAAGGCCTCGCGGAAGACGTCGCTGCCGAGCACCGCCAGGAACTCGGCGACCACGCCGACGTCCGCCTCCTCGTCCGCGGCAAGCACGATGGCGTCGTACTCGGGATTCACCGGCTGGAGCGTCACTCTGACGTGCCGCCAGCCGCTCTCGGTCTCCGTCTTCTCACTCGCGTACCGTTTGACGGTGTACCGCTCGCCCGTCTCAGGGTCCACACTGTCGCGCAGCTCAACGAGCACGATCTTCCCCTGGCGCGAGCCGACGACCGGCGCGGCGAACAGGCAGTACGATCCGTCGGGGATCGCCGGCTCCATGGATCGACCGACGACCTGCGCCACGAACATCCCCTCGCGAAGCGCCTGGCCGTCCACCTCCACCCACTCCCAATCGTCCCCCGGGGCGTGCTGCGGGTCGCCGAAGGCACCGGCAGCCGCGCGCAGCGGCACGAACGGTACGCACGTCCGCAACCGCTCGCCGGCTCCGGGCGTGACCACGCGCAGCACCGTGGCAGCGGCGCGGCCCGCCGCATCGCGAGCCTTCTCGTACCACGACTGGTCCGCGCGAACCCTCTCTCGGAGCTCAGGTTCCGCAAGGTACCCGGCGAGCTTGCGGAAGTGCCGCACCATGGCTCCTTGGTCACCAAGGTCACTCGCGGCGATTTCGATCACGTCGTAGCCGTGGGCGCGCAGCCAGTCGCGGATCTGCCGGTCCACGGCCGCGGTCGCCGGGTTGCCATGCAGATGATCGCTCAGGCCGTCGAGATAGATGCAGATGCCCTCGTCCTCGTCATGGTGAGCCGCGCGGTAGATCACGTCCGGCGTCGTCGTGCCAATCGAGGGGTCGAGCCTGAGCTGCTCGCCGCGGACGCCGTCGGCAAAGCCCGCGGCGAGCAGCAGCTCGCGCAGTCGTGTCTCCGCCTGGTTGACCGGGAGCGCGCCGGTCGATGCGTCGGCTTGCGCCGGTTGCCGCGGCGGGATGTCGTGCGCCGGCCGAAGCACGTCCCCCCAGTCAGCGAAGCTCTCGGCGGCGACCGTGCGGTGGAGGTACTTGTGATAGAAGCCGTTGCGGAACGTCTGCAGGCAGTCGATGCACGCGGCCATGCAGGCTGCTGGACACTCTTCGACAATTGCGCGAGCGGCCGCCAGCACCTCGGCGAAGCGCCCGATGATCTGGTCGAAGAGCCCCGAGCCTCCCGGCATGGGATCCCAGAGGAAGCCGTCGACGTCGTCGCGGTCCACGTGACCGATCACCAGCACCTGCAGGTCGTCAAGGTGCATGTCGAGGACCTGCGCCGCGCCCATACGTAGTGACTCAAGCGCGCTGTAGGCCACGGCGTGATCAGCGCAGCCCCGCAGGACCAGCGCGTCGGCGACCACGTCGGCGTAGAAGCCGACCCATGTGAGAGGGCGGCCGCATCGCTCTTCATGAGACTCGGCGAAGTGCGTGAGCTCGGCCAGCGACGACAGCGGCGAGCGGCTCTGCCCGCAGACCGTGCATATCGGGTATCCCAACTGCGGCTGAGCGCGGGAGATGGTGCTGGATGCGCCGACGTTGACCAGGCGCAGATGGTCCCCACGCAGATGGTGGACCTGCTGCTGACCCCACGAGTACGCGCGCCCGCCGTTGTGCTGGTCGAGCTCGACGCCATAGACAGCCACGCCCAGCTGGAAGCGCAGCATCTCGTCGTCGGCGATGTGCGACCAGTGCAGCAGATCGACGTCGCAGACGGGGATGGCCTGGAGCAGCGCCGCCCCGAGCGAGGAGCCGACCGCGCCGGCGTTCGTCTCCTTGACGGCCTGACGCTCGATCGACACCTCGAATGCCGGCATCTCGGCACGCCGCTCGTCGACGTCTCGATGGAAGCGGCGCGCGACGAAACGGTTGCCGTTGGCGTAGATGAGGTTGCCGGGGACGTACTCCCGCAGCGCCACGCTCGGCGGGCGCGGGAGGACGAAGTCCATGGCGCCCGATTGCCAGAAGGGGATCTCGGCGCGCCCCAGGACGGAGCCGATCTCCAGCCCGTAGCCCGGGAGGAAGCCCTCGGCAGCCAGCACGCCGAACGTGTTGACGTCGTCGTAGCCTTCGGCCTCCTGCCTCCTGCGACGGTCGACCCCCTTCAATCGCTTCACGAGGTTGTCGCAGCGACGGAAGAGCGCCTCGTTCTCGGTATCGAGCGTGCCTTCCTTGACGCGCTGCTGGTTGAGGCGCCTGATCTGCTCCATGGCCCAGGCAAGACGGCGGCGCACCCGTGTCACCACGGCCTCAAGCCCGTCGGCCGTTCCGGACACGTGGGCCCGCAGCGCCTCGCTCGTCACCACGGCGGCGTCGTCTGTCGGCCAGCCTTGGCGGAACGCGCCCTCGACGTAGGCGAGAAGGTCGTCGGCGTTGTCCTCGATGAGCCGCCGCAGCGGCGCGAGGTCGAACGCCGCGTCGCGCAGCCTGCCTCCTTCGAACAGGTAGGACGAAACCTGGTTGGGCAGGCAGTCCGCGAGGACGCCCGCGATGCGCTCGCGCTCCGCCGCGGGGCGCGACTCGTCGCGGGCGTACTGGTGCAGCCGGGTGATCATGCTCGCATGCACGTGCTTGCCCACCATGACCTCGTTGCTCAGGTTGAAGGCCGGCGGATCGACCCTGCAGGCGAGCAGCTTGTGCGGCTCGGCGAAGTAGGCGCGGTCGTGCGGCACCGGCCGGCAGTAGGCGAAGTCCACGGCCATGCGATGCCGCCGGCCCGCGCGCCCGACGCGCTGCCAGTAGTTGGCCGGCAGCGGCGGCACGTTGCGCATCAGCACCGCGTCGAGGCGACCGATGTCCACGCCGAGCTCCAGGGTCGGCGTGCAGACGAGCGCATTGACGGCCTCGGAGTCGCCCTTGAAGAGGTTCTCAAGGCGCTCGCGCTCGTCAGTCGGCACCATGGCGGTGTGCTCCGCCGGCCGCAGCATGGAGTAGTTCTGGTCGAGGAGCTGGAGGTCGTAGTTGTCGGCATCCTCGGGCAGCCACTCCAGGACGCCCTCGCAGCGCCAGGAGGTACAGCGATGCAGAGGAGCCTCACGTGCGTACCGCCGCCTGCAGCTCCGGCACTGCCACACGCTGCGACTCGGAGTCAGTCGCAGGCGGTCGGCGTTCACCTGGGCCACCTCGCTCACGTGCGGCAGCGGCCGGCCCCTCGGCCCCTTCAGCTTGACCGGCCTCAGCAGGCCCCGCTCCACCAACAGGTCGAACATCCCCTGCAGGAAGCCCTCCATGTGGTCACCGTCGACACCCCACTTGCGCGCAATCTGCCGGACCGTCGTGTCGCCGCGCTCCGAGAGCCACTGGGTGACGTAGGCGGCGCGCTCCGCGGGGCCGCGCCGTATCTTGGTGCCGACCGGAGGGCCGAGCCTGGGCAGGTAGCCCTGCTGGATCTCGGCGTCGCCGTCGAGCCAGAACTTGGTGAACACCTCGTGCTCGGGGTCGTGCAGGACCCTCTTGCGGCGCAGGTAGTCGAGGACGGCGGCGACACCCTCACGCAAGGCATCGGCGGGCATGCCGAGCAGGTGCGCGTTCTCCTGGACCCACGGCAAGGCCGCCTCGAGACCCTCGTAGTCCACCTTCATGCGGCCCCAGGGCTCAAGGCCGATCGACTGGCGTGGAGAGAGCGTGACCTCACGCAGCACCTGAATGCGCAGGAACTTGCGCCGCTCCTGCTGGTGACGACCGCCGCTGCCCTCCTTGCGGATGACCTGCCACACCTCCGGCACCAAGGCCCGCGACAGGGCTTCGTCGGCCTCGAGCAGTCCGTCGATGTACATCGCCACATCGCCCACCGACCGCTGCCCGGCGAGCAGCGCTTGGGCCATCAGAGCGCGCAGACGGAAGCGGCGCGCGTGGTCCTGCATCCAGCCCGCCTGGAAGGCGGCGTCCTGACGGTTGTCGCAGAAGACGAGCAACCGCGGCCGCTCCGAGTGATGCACCATGTCCTGCGCCAGCACGTGGACGTCGGCGACGTTGGTCGCGCGCACCGGGCGAGCGGGCTCACGGTAGAAGCCGCCCATCCGACGCCCGGTCGCTCCGCACGACACGCAACTCGTGAGCTTGCCGGGGTTCGCCTCCTTGTGCTGCGGAGCGTACAGCTTGACCTTGGGCGTCGCGGCGCCGCAGTGGAGGCAGCGACCGTCGTCCTCCGGGTGCAGGGCGCCGCAGTGCCGGCAGAGGTAGACGGCGGCGAGCCGGTCACGCTGGTCGAGGTCCTCGTCGTCGGCGCCGCCGACGATGCGGTCGACCAGCACGACCCTCACGCCGCCCTGGGCCTCCTCGAACGGCTCCCAATAGCTGTCTCCGCCGGGAGCGGCCTCACCGCCACCCGGCGCGCGCCCGAGGAACTCGAAGTCCTTGAGCGCCGTGGCGTAGTAGTGCTGGCCGCAGGACGTGCACGTCAGGACGCTCAGGTGCGCGTACTTCCCCGCGCCGGTCTGCTCGATCTCGTCCTCCGCGGCCAGCCAGAGGCGGGCGCCACCGTAGTCGCCCGTACCGGCGCCATCTCCGGCGCCGTCCGCATTCCCTGCTCCGACCTCAGGGAACGTGACGACGGCGCCGCTGATGCCGCGCACGAAGGCGTGTACGACAGGCCGCAGGAGGGGCCGGCCGTCGTGCCGGGCGGCCGCTCCGAGCGTGAGCCATGCGAGGATCTCGGCCTCGCACACCTCGCGTCCGACCTGCTCCTCGAGGAGCCCCGGCAGCTCGTCCAGCGGCCGTGGCTCAGACAACGATTCGCTGAGCAGGAAGACGATCTCGTTGCGCGAGAGCTCGGCGCTCAGGGCCTCAGCCTCATCGTCGCCCGGCAGCGAACGTCCCGACAGCGCCCGGTAGACCTCGCCCAAAGCGCCGGGCGCCTGCCCGGCCTCCCCCGGCTCGACGGCGCGGACACAGCGCTCGAGCAGCTCCGCCGCGTCAACGCTCGGAGCGGGGGGGACGGCCCGATCGGCCTGCCACACCTCGCTCTGGTACGCCTCGCCGACCGTGACGACGTCACCGGCTTCGACCCCGAAGAAGCGCGCGGCGAAGCCGCGCGCCGCGTCGGGGTCGTCCTGATCGACGATCGTCGCCGAGGTGGCGACGCACACCGTGTCCTGGGCACCGCGCCCGCAGTACGCGCGCAAGCGGCGCACCAGGCATGCCGTCTCGGCGCCCTGCGCGCCCGTGAAGGTGTGCGCCTCGTCGAACACCAGGTAGTCGAGGCGCGCGCCGGCGAACAGCTCGGCGTCGCGCTGGCGCGTGAGCAGCAGCTCGAGCTGCTTGACGTTGGTGAGCAGGATGCGCGGTTGGCCGCCGGGCGCGCGCATCGCCTCGCGCGAGGCGACCTCCTCGGCCGGCAGCACCGTCTCGGCCGAGGCGCGCCGGCGCGCCTCGGCCAGCTTCGCCTCGTACTGCGCCCGCGACGAGCCAGGCGGCAGTCGGATGCCCGCCACGTCACTCTCATGCTCCGGCGTCTTGCCGACGTACATGCCGAAGGTGATGCCCGTGCCCGCGAGCAGGCCGCGAAGCCGCATGAGCTGGTCCTCGGCGAGCGCGTTCATCGGGTAGACAATCACGGCGCTGATCCCAGCCGGCGCCTCTTCGTCGCGCAGGTCAAGGCACTTGCTGATCACGGGATAGAGGAAGCACTCGGTCTTGCCCGATCCGGTGCCCGTGGAGACCAGTGTCGTGTGACCGCCGCGGATGGCGCGGATCGCCTCCTCCTGATGCCCGTACAGGTGCGTGATCTCGGCGGGTATGCGCTGCCGCATGAGCGGATGCAGCAGGCCCTCGGCGATCAGCACATCGACGGCCGCACCCTCCCGGAACGGCCGCGAGAGGCTCACGTATGGCCCCTTGAGCAGCGGCGACTGCCGGGTGGCGTCGAGCGACAGGAGGTCGCGCATCTGATTCCGCAACCCCTCGTCCGCGAACGCGTAAGCCGTGAGCTGATAGCGCAGGAAGCTGCGCAGCACGTTCTCGGTGAACACGATCGGGTTGAGCGCCACCGTCACACCACCTTGGCTCGCTTGCGGAGATTCTGGACCTTCCACTGAATGACCGGGTCGAGCTTGGCCCTCTCAAGGACGTCCGGCCACAGAGAGAGCAGGAGCTCGGGACGATACGTCGCCTCCTCGTCGAGCAGCCGGAAGTACTCGGCCTCGTCCTCGCTGAGCAGAGCGCAGGGCGCCAGGAGGTCGGCGACCCGCTCGCACATGTCGGGGAACGACGGCTGATCGTCCGCGGCAAGGACGGTATGCAGCGACTCGACCAGCTCATCGTCAGGCTCCGTGAAGCGGGACAGCGCGTCGCGTGGGTCACGCTTCGCCGGGAACGAATCCGCGGCCGAGATCGCCCGGACGACCAGCGCTCTCGCGAGCGGATCATCGAGCAGGTGGGGCGTCTTCTCGCCGGCACGCGCGAGATCGTACAGATCGCGACTGGCGACACGCCCCATGAGCGCCCTCACCTTCCCGGCGAGCAGCTCTCTACGATCGAGAACCATGTACTCCACCGGAGGCATGGAGATGGGGCAGACCATGCGCCTCGGCTCCAGCAGGGCGACTCGGGAGAGGTAGTTCAGGTCGATCTTGATGTACGTCGCCCCGTACTTGAGCCGGTACGTCTGCCCGCTGTGCTCGTCGTTCATCGCCTTGACGACGTAGCCCAGCTTCGCGAGTACGCCACGCAGCCTCTCGTCTACACCGGGCCGCTCCTGCCTCATCGCGGCCACGTCCACCCTGCCGACGAACATGAGGTCCATGTCCACCGAGAGCCGCGGCAGATCGTCGACGAACACATTGAGCGCGGTGCCACCGTGCAGCACGAAGGCCGGACCCAGGAGAGGATCCTCACCGAGTGCCGCGAGCACCTCGAGCAGCCGCTCGACCTTCTCGACCGTATCGGCCGCGAAGGCGGAGCGCGTCGAGAGCAGCGGCCTCATCCGCGCAGCCAGTCCTGGTACGGCAGGGCCGCCGGCACGTACAGCCGCCACTCAGAGACGAACTCGTAGTCCACCTCGGGGCGGCGGCGCTGCAGCCAGTAGGTGCCACGGCCAAGCCGCCCCCTCATGTCCTCAAGCGGCGCGGGATCGACAAGCCAGTCATCACGCATGAGGTCCAACAACCAGCCTGCGCGCGCAATCAGCGTGGGTGAGGACAGCGAGCAGACGTAGTCGGCAACGTCCGCCGCCAACATCGTCGAGAACGAGCCAATGCTCCTCATGAACTCCTCGAGCCCGCCGGCGAGATCGAGACGATACAGGCAGTCGACCAGCGTCCTTTCGCGCGATGTCGCCGGTACGACCGCGTCTCGATAGCGAAGCTGCGTGACGAATCGGGACCTCTCGGTTCGGTCGGCCTGCCACGTCGCTCTGGAGCGCCCCTTCTCCAGATCTGGCGCCCGTCGGAAGCGATACCCGCGCACCTCGAACGGCGCCACCTTCTGCGGCGAGACGAAGTACACGCTGCGAGCCGGCGAGTGAGCCACTCCGTGCGCCTCAAGAGCCGCGTGGTAGGCGACAACGGAATCCGGGGCCGCCTTGGCCGCGACGAGCATCACATTCGGGACGCTGTCGCGATAGGCGCCGATGTTGGACGCGTAGAGGCGACGCTTCAGAGAGTAGGCCTGGCCGCGCCGTACCGCGTTCAGCAGATTCAGGTAGCGGACCCTTTCCCCCACCGACGAGTCAACTTCGGCGAGGTACTCGCCAAGGGTGAAGACCTCGTGCGTCTCGAGGTACCGCAGTGTGGCAGAGGGCTTGGTGTTCATCACCGCCCCACAAAACATAGATTTCTATGCTTTCGGAGAATAGCACAACACCAAGGATCAGGATATGGGCGGCTCGGGGGGGTCCCGACCGCCCACTTGCGCGTTCGCGCAGAAAGCACTACCCGAAGTAGGTCTTTCTGCAGGAGCGAGTCAGTGTCGCGACTGGCCGAGTTGCGCGTCATGCCCGCTCTCCTTCGGCGCCGGCCGTCCCCAGGTCGGCAATCGCCTGGCGCACCTGCCACGCCTCGCCCCGGCTGCACTTCGCCGCGCGACACTCGAATTCATCCATGTCGCGGAGAAACGAGTAGCGCCGCTCGACGGCACGCGTCCATCCGCCGATGTCGACCGGCGTCGTGAGGTAGCCGATGGCCTCCGGGCGGAACTCGCCCTCGCCGCGCGGACGCAGCACGTCCTCAGGGTCGAACGGCGGCGTACCAAGTCCATCGTCGACCACGTCACACCATACCTTCAGGACCGTGAGACGCCTGACCAGAGCCTCGTCGAAGACCCGTGAGGCGAACCAGGCGAGGTCGTAGAGGTCGCGCGCCAGGCTGGCGCGGCGGTAGCGGGCCAGCTTCTCGGCGATGATCTCCTCCACCGCCGACGCCGGGACGGCTGGAATCTCGAAGTCGTAGCGGCGATGGATCGGCAGAGCGATGGGCGCAATCGAGCGGGCCGTCATCCACAGAGGCCTCCGCCCGAGGTCGAGGCGGGCAGGGACCTCAGGCGATCCGAAGGGACTCGTGATCCGCACCGCGACACGCAACGTGCCGTCGATCGGCTCGGTCGTGAAGCCGAACTGCCCGACATGGGCGCCATCCACCACCTCGAGCAGCAGGTCGGCCGCGGCGTCATCGAGGCCGGCGAAGTCGAGATCGGTCGAGAAGCGCCCGGCGTTGCCGGCCCACAGCTTGCGGATCGCGGTCCCGCCCTTCAGAGCAATGCCCATGTCGAGCAGGCCAAGCTGGGACAGGTGATACAGCAGGTGATCCTGCGCGATGTCGATGAGGGCCGGGCCGCGCCCACCGCTCCTGCCCTGGTAGTGGCGCACCAGGTGCCCTTCGGTGATCACGCCGACCTGACCTCCATGCCGGTCGAGTCGATCACGTCGAAGGCCTGAGCATGGCGTCCGGACCGATCGCGCGGGCCGAGGTAGTACGGTCCTGAGCCCGACGGAGCACGAGCGAGGATCTCTCCGGCGCGCTCCGCCAGACCCCCGAGATCCATCAAGTACGCCGCGCGCGCCCACGCAGAGCGCGCGCGGCCGTCAAGCTCGATGCACAGGTCGTCCACCGTGGTCGCGGCGGCTGCCCTCGACAGCCATTCACCGACGTTGGGCCAGTCGTGGTACTGCGACGGACGAGTGGCCATGAAGGCCAGCAGCGAACTCGCCGACCACACGGGCAGCTCGTCGCGGGTAGTGAGAGGCACGCGCGCGACCCAGCGGACGATGCGGTACTCCCGCAGCGCCGGCGGCGCCGTCACTCCCGGAGGGGCACCGACCCCGTCCGGGTGCGGCCGTCGGCTCGCGTACCCGAGGAGATATGCGGCCGACTCGGCTGCCACCGCGAACGGTGCGTCGGGACGACGCGCGAGCGTCGCGCGTAGCTCAATGAGCGGGTCACCCGCGCCGTAGGCGCCGGCGCGCGCGGCGGGCGCGAACTCCCAGACGCCGCGTGTCTTGAGGTCCAGGAGCCAGCCGCGCTCGCGCAGGCGCTGGAGCGCCACCTCGCCAGGCCAGCCGACGCCCGCGTCACGAGCCAGACGCTCGAGGTCAGCGCGCGTGACCACGCGCGGCTGGTCGAGCTCAAGGAGCTCGAGCAGGCGACTCACGGATGCACTGGCAGTTCGCACTGTCATTTACCGGCACCATCCTTGCGGATTCAGCAAGGATACTATGCGCAAACGACAGTGCCTGTCAACGATGGTGTTCGCGAGGACCGCGAACACGCAAGAATCTACGTGTTGCGAGGGTTCGGCGAACACCACGTTCGCTTGCGCCGGACAGGCGGCTTCTGCGTCGTTTCACTCGCGCAAACCAACGCCCTACGTCACCTTGTGCGAGTGGAATGGCGGCCGCGACCATCGCCGCCCCGCGGCGGGCTGTCATTGCGACGCAGCATCCTTGCGATCCCAGCTAGGATACTGGACACGAATGACAGCGTCCGCGCCACCTCTTCCGATCAGCTCGCCGAACGGAGGCCCATGAGCACCGACCGGAGCAAGCCCCGCGACATCGTCACCCTCACGATCGCCCTCGACGGCACCGAGCCCCGCATCTGGCGTCGCCTCGAGGTGCCCGCGACGTACCGGCTCGACAAGCTGCACCGCACGGTGAACGCCGCCATGGGCTGGGACGACGACCACCTCCACGAGTTCCAGATCGGCGGCCGCAGCTACGGCACGCCCCGCCAGAACGCGTTCGCCCAGGCCGACCGCACGATCTCCGAGAAGGGCGTCGTCCTCGGCGACCTCGCACGCGCCCGCAGAAAGCGATTCAAGTACTGGTATGACTTCGGTGACGACTGGTGGCACACGATCGAGATCGAGGCCATCGGCCCGGCGCAGGAGGGCGTCGTGTATCCGCGCTGCACCGACGGCGCCAACGCCTGCCCACCCGAGGACTGCGGCGGCGTGTGGGGCTTCGAGGCGTTCAAGGAGGCCATGGCCGACCCCGGCCACCCGGACCACGCCGACCTCATGGAATGGTACGGCGGCGACTACGACCCGACGGCGTTCAGCGTCGAGGCGACCTCGAAGCTGCTGCGGTAGGCGGCAACGCTGAATAGCGCGCCTCGCTATTCAACGTTCGCCGCTATCGTTGAACAGCAGTCCCTTCCCGAGATCCTGGAGCACGCGCCACAGCTTGTCGAAGGAGTCGGCGGAGCGTGCGGCGTCGAGATCCATGAGGGCGACCAGCGCCGACTGGTCCGTCGTCTCCGAGTATGAGCACCCGGGCAGCATCTGCCGTCGCAGCGCCTCCTTGGCGCCGCGGATCGACTCCGGCGCGGCGACCGTGTCGGCATCCGGGCGAATGCCCCGTCGACCGCGCAGCGAAGGCATGGCCGCCAGGAACCACGCCTCGAACTCGGCTACGGCCAACACGACTCCGACCGGCACTTCACCCGCCGCTGACACCGCCCTCTGCAGCAACTCGGGGCCGAGCAGCGCGGCGCAGTCGTCGTCGGCGTCGATCACCACGAGCACGGCGCCCGTGCCGTCCCCGGAGCTCACCACATTGGCTCTCGCCAGCCTGACGGATCGCTCCAGCTCGCCCTGGCGCAGGAGCTTCGAGCGCGGCACGCGTATGGCCGGCGGCACATCCCAGTACACGGCGGGCTGCAGCGCCTCCCCCACCCGGCGGGCCAACACGGGCAGCGCGTGCCGTTCGCCGTGCCCCTCCACGATGCACGACAGCATGGGGCTCACGCGCTGCGTCAGTCCTCGGTCTCGGCGTCGAACAGGTGCGCCTGCACGTAGCGGGCGTTGTCGACCAGGCTCGGATCGGGCCGCAGCTGATCGAGTCTGAGCAGCTCTCCGGCCGTGTAGAGGCGCTCGCGGAGGGCCTCCCGGCCGGCGGGATCGATGGGTGCGACCTGCGTCGCGCCGGCAGTGGCAGCGACGCCGAGCAGCGACGATGTCTCGATGCTGTCGTCGTCGAGCAGGTCCGGGCTGTGACTGGTCACCAGCACCTGCGTCGCCTCACTCGCCTCACGGAGCGCGCCCAGCAGGACTCCTGCGGCGGCAGGGTGCAGGGCCGCCTCGGGCTCCTCGATCCCAACCAAGGAGGCGCCCTTGCTCCTGCGCCCGTTGCCCGAGAACTGGAACAGCGCCACGAGCACGCCCAGCGCGCGTAGCGTGCCGTCGGAGACACTGGTGGCCGGGAATCTCCATGGGTTGGCGGAGCCGGTGACCGCCTGTCTGAACTCCAGCGTCTCCTTGGGGCCGAGCGACTTGGCCTCCACGCCGCTCACGCCGGGCACCACGCGCGCGAGATACTCCTCGACGCGGCTCGCGCGCGCCTTGTCGTCGTGAGAGAGCCGCTTGTACACCGCGGCCAGATTGCTCCCGTCCCGGGAGAGCAGCTCGCCAGAATCAGGGTCCTGGAGCTCCCGGATGCGGTCCGGGTTCAGGTTGTAGAAGCCCATCCGTGACAAGGCGTCGTACACCGGGCGGAACTCTGGCAGGCCGGACGCGTTGACGAGGTAGAGCCTGTCCGAGGCGGCTGCCGGTGGAGTCTCCGCCGACGAGCCAGTCACCTCGCCACGCCGCACCTCGAAGAAGGCACGCGAGAGCGAATCCGCCGTGTCCACCTCGAGAGCCTCGGACTGAACCTCGTACTCGCCCAGGGCCGGCGCGCCGATCTTGAAGCGATACCTGCCCTCCCTGCCCGCCTCGAGGCGGAACGTCAGGTCTATCTCGAAATGCGTAGGGTGGCCGGCCGAGCGCCGGCGGATCTCCTTGACGCCGCCGCGCTCGCGCATCGCGTGGTCCAGGGAGAAGCGCAGGCCGTCGCGGACCAGCCTCAGCGAGTCGACGAAGTTGCTCTTGCCCGAGCCGTTGGGGCCGACGAGGAAGGTGAGCGGCCGCAAGGCGACATCGCACGTTGCGATGCTCTTGAAGTTGCGGAGCTTGACCCTGGTGATGAAGCACGCAGGCACGCCCATCGGCTCTCCTGAGCTGGTTCTACGCTGCCGGTCACAGTATCGCACGCTGCGAGACGGACCAACTCCGACGACCCCAGCGACGCGTGGAAGTCATTGCGTTTGAAGACGGGCCGGCCGAAGAGCTTCGAGTGCCTCGAGCGAGGACACGAGGATGACGATCTCGTCCCGCTTCCGTTGCGTTACGCCACTGTAGCCAGTGATGACGTTGCAGAACATGACTGAGCACGGCGTGAAGTAGAAGGGCACGTAGTCCTCGAGAACCCCGCCCGGGGCAAGGGGAACTGCCTTGGCTCTCCCGGCATGACCCTTTGGAGGGTGCTATCCTCGTTCCTGTTGAGCGCACCAGTCTGGAGGACCACATGACAGCAGCTCCGCAGTTCTCGAAGGATGTCGTTCCCTTGAGCGATCTGAAGGTGAACCCTGGTCGCATCGTCCACCAAGTCGGCGAGACTCACCGCCCGGTGCTGCTCACCAGTCGCGGCCGCGGCGTCGCCGTCGTGCAGGCGCTCTCCGAGTACGAGGCCGACAACGAGGAGCGAGCTTTCATGCGCAGCGTGGTCGCCGGCCTCATCGAGCTCGACGCCGGCCTCGACGTCGACATCGACGAGGTCAAGCGCCGCCTGGGCCTCGCCTGAGATGGCGGCCCAGCGCCGCGTCAGCTTCGCGCCTTCGGCCATCACCAATCTGGAGGAGATCCGCGCTTGGTACGTCGACCAGCAGGTGCCCGAGGTGGGGGAGCGGCTCGTGCGAGAGATCGTCGAGGCGGTCCTGCGACTGGCCGACTTCCCTGAGAGCGGCCGCCTGGTGCCGGAGTTCGACCTGCCGCAGCTACGCGAGATCATCCATCCACCGTTTCGCATCATCTACCGGCTCGACGAAGAGCGCGTGCGCGTGGTGCGCGTCTGGCGTAGCGAGCGCCTGATGTCGATGCCGTAGTGAGGGAGTCGCCGAACACGCGCGTCAACCTGACGCGCCCAACGCCTTCTGCAGTGAGCGCGAGCTCCAGCCCGCGCAGGTTACGCGCAGGTCGATAGGCATCCGTGCGGGCGAGAGGTTGACAGCCCCTCATCATGCGGATGATGTCCCGCTCGACGGCAACGGCCGCCTCCACGCCTCGTACACGGCCTCGCGCTCGGCGGCCCAGAAGTCGGCCTCGCTCTGGCTCTCGGCAAGACGACCCTTGTCACGCGCATACGAGAAGAAGCCGCACCCCGGCGGACCGATCCACACCGGCGTGCGGCGGAACTCGCCGGGAACCTTGCCCTGACCACGCACGCCGTCCATGAGCACAGCGTGCGCCTCGCGGATGACCCGCCCCGAGGGCGGCAGCGTCGCCAGCGCCTCAGCAGCGACATGCATGACCCTGCGGTAGTTGAGGATCTCGCGGAGTCACAGGGCGTGACCGCTCACGGCATTCAGCGAAGGCAGCACACCCGGGACGAACGCCTACCCCACAGGCAGTCGACCCTGGCCGGAGTGCAGGCCGTCGCGCACCCGATCGAGCGCGGCCTCGATCATCCTGTCGTCGAACAGCTCCTGCTTGCGACGCCCTGCCGACTTGCCGCCGGGCCACGAGTCGAGGGCCTGCCGAACCGCGGTAAGCGAGGGCTCGCAGTCGTCGTGCACGATCAGCCAGTCGACCGTCGCGAGCAACTCCATCCCCAGCGGAGACTCGAACCCCTCGATGTAGCTTGTGGTTGCGTCCAATGCGGGCGCGCACTCCCTTGCCTCGCCGTGGAGGTACTTCGCGACCTCTTCACGCCGCTCATCGGCGAACCAGATGGCCTCGTAGGGGCTCGCCTCGCTCAGACGCCGCTCGCTGCGCAAGTAGCTGCCATCCATCGCGTCGAGCAGGTGCCGAAGCTGGTCGGCACACGGTCCGTATTTGTTGGCGGCGAACTTCAGTCGCAGCGGGTCTCCGGTACCCGCCACCTTGAACGCCCGCTGGAGGAACCACGCCAACTTCTGTACCTCGAGATTCGTACAGCCCATGCCGAGCACGGAGTACCTACGGATCATCTCGGCGACGAGGGCGCGTGCCGCCGTGAGTTGCTCCACTCCACGTTGCTTGGGCTTGGCCGCGTACCGAGCGGACGGTTCGAACGCCAGGACTTCGACGCCCTCAAGGTCGCCCAGCTCCTCCTCGATCAGTGGGCGCACGTCCGACCAGTCGAGGCCGCCGTTGCCGCATCCCAGTGGAGGCACAGCAATGGAGGTGATGCCGAGCTCGGCAATGACCCGCCTGAGGTCGGCAAGCCCGTCGCGCACCCACTGCAGCTTGGATGGGTGCCTCCAGTGCCGCTTGGTTGGGAAGTGAATGATCCAGCGCGGACCGGAGAGGGCGTGGGTGGGCGTGACCAGCACGCGCCCGACCTGCACTTCTCCACGTTCGGCTGCGTCCATGTACGCGCGCGATGCTTCGGGGAAGGCATCCTTGATCTGCAGGGCGATGCCTTTGCCCATCACGCCGATCTCGTTCACCGTGTTCACCAGCGCATCGGCTTGGGCTTCAACCAGATTGCCTGTGGTGTACGTGATCACCCGAAGAACCAGCCTCTCTTGACGATGACTCGCAGGTCGACTCCGGCATCCGTGAGGTGATAGTCAGGACGATGTGCCGCTGGCCCGCAACGGCCGCCTCCACGCCTTGTACACAGCCTCGCGCTCGGCGGCCCAGAAGTCCGCCTCGCTCTGGCCCTCAGTCAGTCGGCCCTTCTCGCGCGCGTATGCAAAGAAGCCTGCTCCCGGCCAGTCGTTCGTGCCGACGACGACCGCGCTCAGCATCGGCCGCCCCGCCGCGACCTCATCGTCGACGATCTCCCCAAGTATCTGGCCGATCCGCTTGCCCATCAGGTTGCCGCTCAGGGGCAAGTCCATGATCACGGCCAGGTGCTGGTAGGTCGTGAGCCCTCGGTACTCGGCGGCCCGCACGAGCTCGGCGTACACGCGTTGATACGTTGGAATGCCCCGGTACTCGCCCACGTCTCCTCCTACTCCATGATCTCCTTGATCTGATCGACGACCGCGCGGAGCTTCGCCGAGTCGAGACCGCCGCGCTCGTCGTCCCGGCTGGTGAACAAGTTGTCGCCCTCGACGAAGCCGTTCTTGCGGTACCACTCCTGCTTCCACTCCCAGCCTCGGCGGTAGTCTTCGCGATCCAACATGCCGAGGTGCTCCCACAGCACGACGTCTCCGACCGGCGTGATGAACGAGAAGTCGGGACGCAGCCGCCCGGGCTCAGTCTCGCCCTCAAGCACGCGCTCATACTCGTACTCGACCCCGCTTGCGTGCAGCATGTTGGCGATGACGAGCTCGCTCTTGCTGCGCACCAGGTGGCCCTTGTCAGTTCGGTGGATGAGGTGCTCGGCGTACGGCAACGACTCGTCGTCGGTGCGGAGCACGGCGGTGAACAGGTTGGTGTTGCGGCGAGCCGTCTCCGACCGCTCGGGCCGGGTGTAGTCGTAGAGAACTGATGCGTCACTGCCCTCGATGAGCAGCACCAACTGCTCCCGAGAACGAGTCAGGGCCGTGTAGAGCAGCTCCCTCGAGAGCAGTCGCGTCATCCGTGGCAGCACCACGAAGACCTTCTTGAACTCGCTGCCCTGGGCCTTGTGCACCGTGAGCGCATAGGCCAACTCGAGAGGGCCCGACCCATCCGCGAAGTCCCGCCACCCGCCGTACCCGAACGTGAGGTTCGGTCGGCCGGCGAAGACCGCGTTCATCCAGCGGTTCTTGCCCCGGCACATGGTGCCGACCTCTCCGTTGGCGACGTAGCACTTCTCCTGCTCGCGGCCGTTCCACCCTTTGCGCCACTGGTTCTCTATCTGGATGACCTTGTCGTTGACCACGATGTTCTCGTCACCAAGGCTCACACCCCACGGCTGCGCCGCGTCCGCGAGCTGCTTGGCGCGGAACGACCGCTGCGCCCAGCGGTTGAGCTCGAGTACGCCATGCATCTGCATCCTGACCGGCGAGAGGATCTGCCAGTTCTCGGCGCCGTCGGGCCCGTCGAACGGCATCCACCCACGCTCGTCGAACCCGAGAGACCGGTTGAAGCCGTCGATGTCGTCAGCTCCCGCCAGGCCGAGATGCAGCTCGAATTGCTCCAGCAGGCGCTGGCGCAGTTCTTCGGGCGTGCTCCAGAACACGATCTCCAGGTCGCCGAACTCGCTGCCCAGCTCCAGGTCGCTGAGTACGCGGTCGGCGTCCACAGGTGGGCGCTCATTGGTGAACCACGCGGCGAGACGGAGTGCGTCGGACGTGCCGCTTCCCGCGACAGCACGCACCTCGACGGTGAGCCGCGCCAAAGCTTGTGAGGCGCCCGCGCCATCGCCCTCGAGCTCGTCGCTGCTCTCCAGGTAGGCGACCAGGTCAGCGAACGGGCGGCCGACACCGATCGGCGGCAACTGGTTGGGATCGCCGACCAGGATCAGGCGGCGGACGTGGGCCAAGTCAAGAGCCTCGAGCACTGCGCAGAGGTCGTCCATAGTGAGCATGGAGCACTCGTCGATGACCACGGTCTTCTCGCGCCGGCACTTCTCTATGCCCGTTAACAGGGGCCGCTGCCGCACTCCGTCGTAGCGGCCCTGCTGACTGAGAAACTGGGCAATGGTCATGGCGTCGCCACCAGCCGCCTTGGCGAGGCGGACGCGCGCCTTGCCGGTCGGGGCGAGCAGGAGGATGCCGTCACGAGCGACCGGCTCGCAGAGCAGCAGGGCACCGAGGATGGAGGTCTTGCCCGTGCCCGCGCGACCCACAAGGGCGGTGACCCGCCGTGAGATGAGGCACTCAAGCGCGCGGGCTTGCTCGGCGAGCGCGTCGACGTGGCGAGCGTCAGCCGGGTCGAAGTGGCCACCCGATGCCGCGATGGCCTGCTTCAAGAGTGCCGACCAGTCCGCCTCGACGGCGTCGAGCTCCTTGAGCGCTCGCTGCCCGAGGATCTTGCGCAGCCTCGACTCCCGGTCCTTCAGGCCCGTGAGCTGGAACGCCGGCGTGGCGGGCGCGCCGTCAGCCCGCGGCGCGACTTCGACGAGCTCCACGACGCCGGCGAGCAGGCCGGTGTTCCCTGCCGCCCAGTCGTAGCCGACGGTGCACTCCCGCTCCACGTCCAGGCGGGCGACACGCTGCAGGCTCTCCGGCACGCTCAATAGCGCGTCGCCCTCGTCGGCAGCGTCGCGCAGCACGGAGACGATCGCCGCACGCACACGGCGCGGGTCGTTGGGCGACGTGACCGCGGAGGGCTCAGGCACCGGATGAAGAGCGGCCACCGTCGCGTCGGGCAGGAGACCGCGGTCGACCACACCGACCGACACCGGGGCATCGTTGCGCGCCCCCAGGTCCGTCTCGGACATCCTGTACGGGTTCTCCAGGATGTCCTGATCGCTCACGTCCGTCTCGGTCGCCTTGTGGCGCTCGTGCGGGTCGAACCAGCGGAGCGCCTGTTGCGGCGTCAATGCGAACCGCGACAGGAGCCGCAGCAGCTTCACCCGCTCCGGCGAAAGGGCGACGTATGCCTGGCGCACAGCGGCCAGATCCGCGTCGTAGCCCGCCTGCGGCGGTTTGACCTTGCCTCTCAGCACGGCGTCGACATGAGGCCAGGGGTCATCGTCCGCGCCGATGGCCCCGCTGCTGACCAGCTCGAGCGCGAGCGAGGTGCCCATCCTCATGCGCAGGGCCTCGAGCGCGGAGCCGAGGCCCGGGAAGGCCCCGCGCTGCTCCCACGTCTTGGCGATCTGGCCGTTGACCCATTCCTCTCGCTGCCCCCATGGGCCAGGGACGATGCCATGCCTGCGGACGGCGCGGACAGCCTCCAGCACGCGCACCAGCGAGGACAGCGCCACATCCGGCGCAGCCAGCTCGGTGAAGTACGAGAACGTGCGCATGTGCGCGTGGTCCACGGCGACCGCCATCTCGCGGAGCAGATCACCGCGACGACCGTCCTCGCCCGGGTCACCGGTAGGCGCCAGGTACTCGTGATAGGGCAGGAGGAACCCGTTCGTTCCGTCGGGGCGGACGGAGTGGTGGACGAGCCGGTCCCACAAGGGATAGCCCGGCCCGCCGTCCGACGACTGGTAGTGGAGCACCGGCGACAGCGACTCGACGGTCCCGACGCCGACGACGAGCCGGGACGCCGAGTCGCCGAGCGGCTGGCCCTCCTTGCAGTAGAAGAAGACGAGCGACTCGCCGGCCGCGACCTGCCCGAAGAACAGGTCGAGCAACGCGAGCTGCCGCTCCCGCGAGAACACCCAGGTCTTGTAGGGCGCGTTCGGGTCCTCGAGCGGGAGCGGCTGCGGATGGCGCTCGTCAATGGCGGCCTGCTCGCTGCTGAGCATCCACGCGAACGGCACGGCGAACGTCGAGAACGGCGCTACCTTGAACGCCGTGGGCTTCAAGGCGCCGTGCGTCGTCTTGGTCTTGTCGAGACCGGCGTACGGATGCTTGAACAGGCGCGTCCACTCTGTCTCGTTCATGAACGCGCCGGACTCGGCCCTGCAGGCCGGATGCTGTGCGGGCTTGAGGTCCGCCCACGACCTTCCGGCGACGGCACACTCGGCGGCCTCGTCGCGCTCCACCCTGATGCGGTCGAGCGCGACGCAGAACGGGTTCTCGGCGGGCTTGGCACAGACGCAGCCGTTCCACTTGAGGTCGTGCCAGGGCACACGCATGGTCAGATGACGCATCAGCGAACCTCCAGCTCCGGATGGTCCGTCGGTGACGGGCCGCCAGCGAGCAGGCGCCACGCGCCGAAGAACTCCGCCCCCTCGCGCCGCAACTGGTGATACTGCACCACCCGGCGCCCGCCGGGGGCGTGATAGACGAGGGGAGCGAGCCGAGCACTCGGCACCACCCACACCTCGGGCGACACCTCGACAGTGGCGATCTTGCCGACGAAGCAGACGAAGGCGAGGAAGTGCCTGCCCTGGGCCTCCCGCACGTTGTCTACAGGCCAGGGGTTCTTGTCGGCGACTCCCTTGACGTCGATGGTGACGGCGTCGCCCTCCTCGCGCACCACGACGATGTCGACCGACTTCTTGTTGCCCAGGGTCAGCATGGCGTCCATGCCCAGCCTATGCAGCGCCGACAGCACGTAGAACTCGGCGGCGAGGTTGGTGTTGTACTCCGTCATCGCATCACATCGAGGCGAGCAGAGACATCGGTGCCGTGCGCCACCTGCCAGCCGCAGGACCGCAGACGGAGCTGACTCACCGCTGGCTTGAGCGAGCCATCAGAACGGAATGTCATCCGGACCGCCCTCATCGGCCACCTCATCCGCCGCGTCTTCATCCTGGGGACCGGCGTGAGCCACGCCCGCCGTGTCGCACCACGTGGCTGCGATTGCCTCCCAGTCGACAGGCCGCGGCTCCTTCCCCGTCCACACCTCCCAGAATGCCGGGTCAGGAGAATGGGGGCGTTCCAGTTCGGCCAACTCGCGTATCTCCACTGCGACCGGAGCAGGCGCGGCCCACCCAACGAGTATGGCACGCCGAGACGGCAGGCTTGGCAGCTCGCGCAGCATGTCGCCTAGACCATCCGGCACCAAGCTCCTGACGTACTCCTGATCCCGATCATTCACGATGCGGTGCAGAACGAATGTATTGCACTGAGAGAGCACCGTCGGCGAAACCTCTGATGGCCTCTGAGAGGCGAACACGAGGCCCAAACCGAATTTGCGCCCTTCCCGGGCAATGCGTTCAAACGTGCGGCAACAGACGCGCCCGGCGGCGGGGGCCGTATCTGATGCCAAGCTCTTGTGCACGAAGGTATGAGCCTCCTCAAGCACAAGGACAGTGGGCAGCTCCTTGCCGTTGTCCCGCCGATATCGCTGCAGAGCTTCGAAAGTCAAGCGCCCAATGACCGCCACCACAATGTGGACTACTTCCGATGGAATCAACGACAGATCGAGGACGACGACTTGGCCCTCCGACCTCTCATCGCCGCCGATGTAGTCGCTGAGCCAGCCGGCAAGCGCATCATTGGCCGGTGTCTCCGGTGCAGCGACGCAGGCCAGAGACTCCCTCCTCAGCAGCCCGTCAATTCTGAGCCTGAGTGAATCCACAAACTGAGAGGCGTCTCGACCAGCCGCGTCCACAGACAGCGCTTCCACGTATCCCGCCAGCTCATCGACTGCGAACGCGCTCGGTTGGTCTTCGGAAACGACGCACGCCTCATCTTGGCAGCCAAGTGCACCGAGGATCGCGTCGAGGCAATCGATGACGCCTTGGACGTCTCTGTCGGCGAACGGGTTGTGCCACCACTTCTGCGTGTTCTTGTCTCTGTTGGAGCGAGCGCTCGCCTCAGCCTGAGCCGCGGTCTGAGTGAGCGCGTCGAGCTGACTTCGAAGCCCCGCATCCCCAACCTGCTGCGCGAGGTCTGCGAAGTCCATCTCAGCGTTGCTCAGAATAGCAGCGACCCTCTCGCACCTCCCCTTCGCCTGGTGGTCGCCACTCTGCTTGGCCATCGTCAACTGCGCTCGATAGCGAGTGGCGCATGAGCGCAAACGCGTGTCCACTGCATCGGGCGTCACTCCGCCGCTCCGCAGGCGTCGCAATGCCTCCAGAAGCAGGGGTCGCTGGATGCCGGGCGCAGCACCCGTGAAGGCAGCCCACTCTTCGCCATTCCAGAGCCAGGCTGGCACCTCCAAGGGACGAGGGCCCTTGCCGCCAGCACCATCAGCGGCTGCACCAACCGCGAACACCCGAGCTCCGAGGTCTCGGAAGGTATCCGCATACTCGCCGTTAGGATCTAGGACGATGAACCGCGCATTCAGTCGTGAGACTGACGTCTTTCCCTCTCCGCGGGATACGGAAGGTTCAGTCGGCTCTGTCGATAGCCCATCCAAAACGGCCGTCCTTGCCTGGCCGAGCGACCATCTGATGAGTCCAGCGACTGTGCAGGACTTGCCGGATCCCGTGTTGCCGAGGACCGCTAGATGCCGGCCGAAAAGCCGGTCTGGATCGACATAGACGGCTGCGCCGCCAGCGGTGGGACAAGTACCAATCTGGATTCGCCGGGCAGCGTCCTCGGTTTCTCCTTGAACGATTGCGGCCAGCTGAGCCGGAGTCGGAAGCAGCGCCGAGTCGCCAACCGAAGGGAATACGTCGACACCTCGGCGAACGAGGAACACGTCCTCCGAGCCCGGTTCGGTCTTCACTGTCAGTGTGCCCAGTGGAGTGAGCGTCAGAAGACGTGCGGGAAACGGGAGGTCAACGAGGCCGAAGTCCTGGACGCCCTTTCGCTTCGGGTAAGGCTTCCTCTCGATCTTGACAGCCGTGATCACTCCGACAGTAGCTCCTCCCTCATTCGGGACGAGGAGGTAGCCGTTGATTCGCGGGAAGCCGCTGGGAGCGCCGGCATTCAGCGCGGTCGCCTGGGGCGATGCCGGGTCCACGAGCACGGTGATTCCGGAGGCACTCACGCTCTCGACGGTGCCGACCGCGCGTCCGCCAAGAATGTCAACGATCGAGCTCATGCGTCGGCTTCCCCGCGAGGATCGACGGCTGCCGTCCCGCCGGTATCTGAGTCTGGCTGTGCCGACGGAAGCCTCCGGCTGATCAGGTCAACCATCCTCCAGGTCGTCCGATCGATAGCCGGCTTGGGCAGGTAGTTGTCTACGAGCGTCTCCAGATCGCCGAAATGGGGGCCGATCAAGAGCGTCACTTGCTCGTCGCGGCCGATTCGACGGCAGAAGGCGGGTATGCGCCCGGACGCATCGTCATAGGACAGGATGGCCAGATGCGTCGACGGAATCGTGAGCATGTCGGCAATCGTGCGGTTGATATGGTCGTCGCCGAACCCGTAGCCATACGTGAACAGCACGGCATTCGGCTGGCACACTCCCGCTGCGAAGTCCCGGAACAGCTCCGCGTATGGATACTCGAGCGTCTCAATGTCCTTCGTTGCGTTCGGATAGATGAGCATCGCCGAGTCAGGATCGCCGCTGATTGCCGGGTGTTCAGAGGGGGCGCCGAAGGGCACACCGCACCTGACCACGTCGGGTGACCCCATAGGGCTAGAGACCTCGCGCCAATCGATGGACCCGTGGACCTTCGTCATTCGCACAACGCCCTCAAGGTAGCGGGGTTCACCTCGGATGCCAGGCGGGCTGTAGTGCATATCGATGCCGAGACGAGACGCACGGAATGTGGGCGCCATCTGACCCGAAAAGCGATCAAGAATGCGTAGGCCGACCATGTCGCAGCCGTATTCAAGGATGCGGTCGTAGTTGGTCGTGAAGAGATTCAGGCGCTCTCGCGATGCCGTACGGCTGGCGAATGTGAGAAGGAATGAGCCCAGTAGGCGCCGGACCCGCTCGCCCGCCTCGCCATCGCTCCCAAGGACCGCCGCGACGCTTCGTTCCGTATCAAGTACGTGCGCGGCGAACTCCTGGAGGCGCTGAGCGAGGCTGTCCTCCCACTCTTGCCTCAGCTTTGCTGCGTTGGGTGACAGATCACCGTGCTCACCCTCGACGTTGGCCATCGCCAACACGCCAAGCCCGGCAATCAGCTCGCCGGCCGCACGGATCTGATCCTCGAGATTGGGTACGCCGCGAGCGCATCGCTTTGCGGACACGGCAGCCCGCTGGTTGACAGCCGTCTCGTAGCGACACCCGAAGTCCACGCTTGCCATGTCGAGTGCAGGAGCATCTGCCTTCTGTGCAACGGCCGTCGTGAAGCCGCTCCCCACAAGAAGGCCCAGGAACTCCGCTTGCAGGAGTGCCGAGAGCCAAGGTTCCACCTTCTTCGCGTGTTCCGACGTCGTCAGCTCCCCGTCTGTCCGCACACTGTGAGGGCCAGCGCGTAACACATGACGTTCCCACGCCTTTGGCGCAAGGTGTTGCGCTCCCTGTGAACCCGCACCAGAACCGACAGACTCAATCATTGGTCGCCTCCCAAGGCCACGCCCTAGCGTGCTCCCCTACTCGAACAACGTTTCCTGAGGGGTGCGTGATTGCTGACCGCCACTCGCCGTCGCATCACTGGCCGCCTCCGATGCCCCTCGATTCAGGAGCTCTAGGTACCCCCGGTCTCCGAGCAAGTTGCGCGCATGCACTCGGCACTCGCGCCACGATTCCTCGGCGCTCTGCGCAAGCTGCCAGTCGTAGAATCGTGGTCCGAGTCGGCTCGCGACCGGCTGTGGCTGTTTCGCGCGCTTGTCGTGACCGAGGCCGTAATCGGCGAGACGGAGCGTCTCTGGCAGCATCCAGCCCTCGCCGTCGTTCTGAGTGAGGAAGGCCTCGATGCCAGCGTCGCGGTCGGCGCCTGACTCGCGCAGCTTCTCCTCCAGGTCGTGGAAAGCGACAAGCATCAGCACAGTCTGACGCAGCTCGGGATCCTTGTCCTTGTCGACGCGCCAGAAGCCGGTGGGTTCCAAGTCAGCGGCACGCGTACCCTGCAAGTCGCCTTGCCGAACGATGCGCTGGAGATCCTCACTTGAGAGCCGGCTGAAGCTGCCGACGAGGCACTCCGCCTGTGTCCTGGCCTGCAGTCGGGCGTTCTCAGTGGCGGCCCAAAGGGCGCGCCACTCCGACTCCGCCTCCTGTGGCAGCCACTCTGGTGCCGACACGTGCGATCCTGCACCAAGCATGCGCCCGAGGCGTACGAGGCTCCCCGATACCATCGGTTCGAGCACTGGAAGCTCGCGCGCGTAGTGGTAGTCAACGTGAGTGCCGATGATGCGGAAGCGTGTGACCCAGTCAACTGCAAAAGAGTTCAGTACACACAGCAACCCGAACTGCCATTCAAGGCGCGGCAGATGGAGGAGTGATGCCACGTCGCCGCAGGGCATTCGAGGAACGTATGCGGCAATCATGGTGCGCGCGTCGGTGTTGCGCGCGATTCGGCGGAAGCTTAGCTTGCTGGTTCTCCCTATCTCCTGACCCGCGTCCTCGAGCCCCATCAGGTACTGCGGACTGACGATCTTCTTGTCCCAGCCGATGGGATGCCAGCGTGCCTGCAAACCGGTACCGGACACCCAACCCTTCTGGCTGAAGTCGTACTGCTGGAGCATGGCGCCCTGCATGAATGGAAGAGCCACATCCTCCACCCGCTCCTCACTGATCCAAGCATCAGCCTCCCGCGACAGAATGATTCCGGCGGGGACATCGGCTCGTGGGACGGGCAGTGAGTCGTAGGGCGGCTGGGCGCAGCGGAGCCGCCAGTCAGTGCGGGCTACATCGCCGGGCTTGAGCAGGTGGCCGTGGACGAAGCGGGCTTCGGCCATCCGGCGTTCGGGGCCGGCGGTGGTGTCGAAGAGCCAGTCCTCGAGCTGGATCTCGGCCGGCACGACGGAATGGGGGTTGACGATCGGGCCGGGGATGGGGCCGCACTCCGGGCCGGGCCGGTAGTCGATCCCCAGCTCCGCCCACAGCTCCTCGATCGGCCGCCAGTCGCCGAGCAGCCAGCGGCTGTACTCGTCGGGGCGGTAGCCCTCGGCCTCCCACACCGGGCGCGGCGGGAAGAGCTTCGAGTCGCTCGTCATGTTGAAGTCGCCCTGGGCGTACTTCACGCCCCAGCCGTCGGGCCCGTCGTCGCCGAGCAGCACCGAGTTGGCGTAGATCTTGCCGAGGATCTCGAGGTCGCGCGCCGACTGGATCTCGAGGATCGCGCGCGAGCGCGGGCTGAAGCGCTCGACCTGCTCGCGCGCGTAGGGCACGGCGAGCTCCTCGGCGCGCTCCCAGTCCTCGAGCGCGCGGCGCATAAAGGCGGTGCGGATGGCCTCGGTGCGCCCGCCTTTCTCGATCACCACCGGATTGAACTTGAAGCGGCTGTCGATGTCGAAGACCTTGTCGCGGTTCTCGAAGCCGAAGAGCCACTCCCAGCGGCAGTGGTCGAGGAACAGCTCGCGCAGGCCGCCGGTGCCGTGGTCGGAGTAGATGCCCGACGGGACGATGAAGCCCAGCCGCCCGCCAAGCCGCAGCAGCGCGTGCGCCTGCTCGAGGAACAGCTTGTAGGTGTAGGCCTTGCCCTCACCCCTGTGACGGAAGGGGTGCTTGGCGTCCGAGTAGCCGTAGCTTCTCGCGCGCGCGTCGCGCCAGCGGTCATGGAAGGTGGCATTCTCGTTGCCGCGGGCGACGGCAAAGCGGTCGCCCGTCGCGTCGGCTTCGCTCGGGTCACCGAACGGGCCGGCTGCGTGTTTCATCCAGTTCGAGTAGTTCGCGAAGCCCGCGTTGAAGTCGAGCCAATCCTGCTCGATGACCTCTTCCGAGAAGTACTCGGTCTGGTACCGCAGCGCCTCCTGCTTGCCGTAGCTGCGGAACAGCGGATCCGTGTTGCTGAAGTACTCCTTCGAGTTGGGCTGCAACGTCTCCCACGGCGGGTTGCCGAGCACGGCGTCGAAGCCGGCGCCGAAGGTGCGGAACACGTCGGGGAACTCGAGCTCCCAGTGGAAGAAGCGCTTCTGGGCGGCGATGCGGGCGGCGAGGGCGGCGGTGGGCTCGGGGGGCGCCGCCAACGTAGTGGGCAGCGGCGCCTCGTCCAGACGGTCGGCCGGCCAGAACCAGCAGGCGCACCACAGGTCCATCGCCGCCTTCAGGTGCTGGTACAGCGGCGAGCCCACCAGCTCCTCGCGGTACACGCGGGCGCGCTCGGCCGCGTCCGGCACGGGCAGGTCGTGCAGGCGCGCGAGCGTGCCGAGCGCGAGGTCGTGCACCGCCGAGGCCTGCTCGAGCGGATCCTGTTGGTCGAAGAGCTGCCGCCCACCCAGGTACCGCCGCAGGTCCGGCGTCAGCACGTCCTTGACGAACGCCTTGAGCGTCTTGCCGCGCGCGTCCTTGGTGAAGTGCACGCCGTTGCCGTGCCCCTTGTCGCCGCCCTCGCGGTTCTTGAACGCCATCACCGGATAGTGGCGGAAGGTGTCGAACCAGGCGCCGACCAGCGCGTTGCCGCACTTGACCTTGTGGTCGAGGAAGCTGAAGGGCAGCTCGCGGTCCATGGTCTCGATCCAGAGGCTGAGGCGGCAGAGCTCCACGGCCAGCGGATCCAGATCGACGCCGTAGATGCAGCGCTCCACCACGTGGCGACGGAGCAGCGCCTTGAGGCGCGGCTCGAAGGTGTCGTGGTCGGGGCGGCACGGGAGCAGCTCCTGGCCCAGGCGCTCCTCGGCGACCGGCCCGGCGGCGGGCGTCGCGTCGCCGCCGGGCGCCGTGTCGGGGCCGGCCGGCGCAGCCTCGCCGGCCCCGGGCTCGAACAGCCGCACGAGCGCACGCTCGCCGTCCTCCGCGATGCGGTCGTGGAAGTGCAGCGACTCGTACAGCGCGTCGGTGAGGTAGCGCAGCGCCGCCACGGGGAACGTCCCCGAGCCGCAGGCCGGGTCGCAGACCCTGAGCGCCAGGATCTCCTCGGGCGGCCTCGGCTTCCAGGCGATCGGCGGCGCGTCGGTGTTGGCCGAGCCGTCGGCGTGCGTGGGCGGGTCGAAGGCCAGCGGCCGCAATGTGCGCTGCACGGTCGGCACCGCCAGACCCGGCCGCGTGTAGAAGGTGCCCGAGCCCTTGCGCGTGCCTCCCCAGCGCACCACGTACCACTCGCCGGGCAGCACCACGCGCTCGACGAGCTGGCGCGCCTTGCGGGCGACGGCCTCGTCGTGCACGAGGCGCTTCTCGGGCGTGAGCGCGCCTCGCGGCGCCCGCACGAGCTTGCCCGCAAGCACCGCCCTGCGCGCCCACGTCTCCGCGCGCGTGCGCGTGGCGTGGCGCTCGTCCGGGGCGTCGCCTGCGTCATCCACTTCGGTCGCGCCGGCCGCCTCGGCGTTGTCACCGTCGTCGCCGGCGACCACTGCGTCATCGGCGTCGTCGCCATCCGACGCGTCCGCACCGGTGTTGTCAGTGCCGGCAACGCCCGCATCTTCCAGGCTGGCATCTTCCGAGCCGGCGCCGTCCGCGCCCGTCTCTTCCCCACCGCTCGCCTCGTCCCCGCCGCTGGTGTCCTTCATCTTGTCGAGCAGGCCGGCGATGGCGTTGTCGTCCATGCCCTCCAGGCGCGAGAGCGGGAGCGCCGGCGTGTTGCCCACTGCCAGGAAGATCACGGGGTCGCCGGGCGGCGCCGTCTTGAGCTCGAAGTCGAGGAGGCCCTCGTACAGGATGCCGATGTACTCGCTGGAGAGGTCCGAGAAGTCGACAGGCATGGTCACCCAGGTGCTGCCGCGGCCCTGGCGCAGCCTGACGCGCGTGCGAGTGATGAGCTCGAGCATGCGGTGCACGTCGCGGTCGCTGAGCAGCTCGCGCGCGAAGCACGCGCGCTCGAACACGGCCAGCGCGCGCGTGAGGCCGTCGGGCGAGGCGGGGTCGCCCGGCGCGAAGAGCTCCCCGCCGTAGGCGGGCACCAGGAGCGCCGGGTGCGCCGAGCCCTCGCTGACGAGGCGGAACAGCGCAAGTACGCGCGGCCACGCGGCGTGGCCGCGCGCGAGACGCGCGCCGCCGCGCGCGGCGACCTTCTCCAGCTCGCCGATCAGGCCGGTGAGGCCGTAGCTGTCGTTGTAGAGCACGTTGTCGCGCGGCAGCAGCTCCCGCGACTCGGCGAACAGCACCACGACCATGCGCATGACCATGCGCACGGCCGCCCGGTAGATGTCGGCCGGGTCGAGCGCCGACTCGCCGGGCGCGTCACGGTCGGCGCGCCCGGCCGCCGCCCGGTTGTGCTCGCGCAGCGCCTCCCCATGCGCCTGTACCAGCAGCTCCACGGCCTCGCGCACACGCTCGCCCAGTACGCTCGACAGCTCGGCCTGACCCTTGCGGCTGTCCAGGATCGCCTGCTCGAGCGCCGCCCTTTCACCTTCGGCCGGCGGCGTCCAGAGGGCCGGCTGCACGAGCGTGCGCAGCGCCTGCACCTGCGGCGCAAGCGCGCCCTCCTCGAACCAGAGGTCGGCGTCCCACTCGCACCAGGCGTCGATGTCGAGGCCAGCGAACACCAGCCGCCACTGGCGACCGTTGGTGAGCAGCGCCAGGCGGTGGTCGGCGGCGCGCAGCCACTGCACCACCTGGCTGGCGGTCTTGCGCCCCCGCCCCATGCCCACGCGCCGCTGGTCGTCGATGAACACCGGCAAGGTGGCGCCGGAGGGGCCGCGCCACAGGTGGCGCGGCTTGACCGTCTCGCCGGTCAGGGCTTGGCGACCCCAGTCGGCGGGGACGGCGGAGCCCCGCAGCCACTGGCCGTCGGCCTCGGTCGTGCCCGGCGCGAAGCCGCAGACCTGCTCCAGCACGAAGGCGACGAACTCGCCTGCGTCGGCGCCGTCGTCGAGCAGGCGCGCCGCGCGGCGCCGAAGCTCGGCCTCGGTCCACGACGACAATGGCGCCGGCTCGTGCGCGGCGACCACGCCGAGGCGCTGCGGGTCGAGCAGCAGGCCGGCATGGCGCAGGTCGGCCCACCCGGGCAGGCTCTGGCCGGCGCCGGCCCGCCGGCCTGCGGCAGTGCGTACCGATGCGGTCGCCGCGCTCATCGCGCGGCCTCCGGCAACCGGATCTCGACGCACACCGGGAACACCTGCGCCGGCGCCGGCATGGCGTGGCGCCGGGGCAGCAGGTAGCGCACGATGCGCTCGCGCTCGCGCTCGAGCTGCTCGCGCACCTCCTCGTAGTGGCGGGTGCGCCGCGCGATCTCCTCACGCTTCTCCTCGATGGATCGGTCCAGCTCATCGAGGCGGGCGTCCTCGTCGAACAGCGTGCCCTGCTGCCGCTCGGTCTTCAGCTTGTCGATCTCACGCTCCAGCTTGGCGAGCGTGCTCTCCTGGATGAGCGCCGAGACCTCGCCCTGCCGACTGCGGTACCTCTCCTCTTCCTCGTCCTTGGCCTGCTCGCCGGCGCGCGCGAGCTGGTCGCGCAGCGCCGTGGAGAGATCGTCCGTGTACAGGGTGAGGAACCGCTTGACGTCGGGCAGCGCGTCGTCGAAGAGCTCGGCAGCGCGCGCCTGATGATGCTCACCGAGCGCAACGTTCCCGGCCGCCTTGGTGCGCAGCTCAACGGCCGGGACGTGCGGCCACGGCTCGCCGACCGTGCCGCCCCGTACCGGCAGCGCGAAGGTACGCACCCAGTGGTGGAACGTCTCGCGCAGCTCGTTCACCGCCAGCTCCTCGACCGAGAGCAGGATGAGGGCATCGAGGTCGGCCGGCACGCCGTTCAGCCTCACCGCCCAGCGCGACACCTCGTCCCCAGTGCCGGGGAAGCGCCGGCGCATGAGCGTCGAGAAGGCGTGCTCGAGCATCGGATGCGACAGATGCAGCAGGGCAACGTCGCGGCGCGGGGAGAAGACGAGGCGCTGACCGACGCGGTCCAGGAACGGCTCGGGGCCGAACGCCAGGCGCGCGACCGCCCCGCGCCCGCGGCCGCGCGCGTCGAGGCGCAGGGACTCGTCGACGACCTCGGCCCAGCCGGGCAGGTCCGGCCGCACGAGCCGGAAGGTGCCGGCCTCCGGCGCCGGCTCGATCTGCGGCCGGCCGGCGTGCACCGCCAGCGCGGCCTCGAGCGTGTCGCGCATCCCGTCGCCGTCCAGGTCGAGCTCGGCCGCCAGCGCGGCGACCTGCTCTCCCGCCGCGGCGCCGTGGTCGGCGGTGGCCACCGTCGCGTCGGCGTCCACGTGCGCGCGCCCGCGAACGGCGGCCAGGCGCGCGTCCAGCTCGCCCTGCACGGTCGCCGCGTCCTCGCCGCCCACAAGGCGGCGGTGAGCCGCCTCGGCGAACAGCTCGTTGGCCGATCCGAGGTCCTCGCGGATGTCGTTGGCCTTGCGCAGCACGTGCGCGAGGAACCGGACGTCCTGATCCTCCTCGGTCATGAAGTGGAAGATCTGCACGTCGCGCGCCTGCCCGTGGCGGTCCAGGCGGCCGTTGCGCTGCTCCAGCTTGGACGGGTTCCACGGGCAGTCGTAGTGCAGCAGGTAGCGGGCGGTGCGCTGCAGGTTGAGACCCTCGGCGGCGGCGTCGGTGCCCAGCAGCACGCGCACCGGCTCGGCCGGGTCGTTGAACGCCTGCTTGACCAGGTCGCGCTCGGTCTCGTCCATGCCGCCGAACAGCGTGAGGATGCGCTCGGGCTCGTAGCGCTCGCGCAGCCGCCGGGCGACGTAGTCGAGCGTGGTCTTGTACTCGGTGAACACGACGAGGCGCTCGTCGTCGCGCCAGGCGCCGCCGCGGCCGCCGGCGCCGCTGCCGCCGACGCCGCTGCCGCCGGCGCCGCTGCCGCCGTCGTCTCGAAGCAGCGTCTCGATGACCGCGACCAGGGCGTCGAAGCGCGCGTCGGCGACGGGGTCACGGGCGACGACATCGCCGGCGCCGGCGTCCAACCGCAGGCCGGCGAGCGCGGCGTCGATGGCCGCGGTCTGCTCCTCCACGTGCGGCCCCGCCTGCTGCAGCCACGCGCCGACCACGCCGGCGGCGACCGCCTCGCGCGACTGCGTCTCGCGGTCGTCACCGGTCTCGCGCTCCACCGCGCGACGCGCCGAGTCGACGTCGGTCTCGCTGGCCGACGTCTCCTCTCCGAGCCCCGCGCTACAGCGGCTCCACGACTCGGCGAACGCCACCGGGCAGCTCAGCAACCGCTTTCCCAGGATCTCGACGGCGAAGCTGCCGGCCCGCCGCCGCTTCCGATCTCCCGCCGCGATGTAGGCGTGCATGGCCGTGCGGAACTCGTCGAACGCGTCAGACAGCGCGAGCTCCCGCTCCGAGAGGTCGAGGGTCAGCTCCATCGGCTCCAGGCGCGTGCAGAACTTGGGCGGGTCGCTGCGCTCGTTGATCTCGCGCTTGAGCCGGCGCACGACGACCTGCTGCACGCGCGCGCGTTCCGCCGGCCGCAGCTCGTCGGTCTGGCTGAAGCGCACGGGGTCGAGGATCTCCAAGAGGCCGGAGAAGCTGCGCGTGTGGCCGTTGTGCGGCGTCGCGCTCAGGAAGAGGCGGTGCTCGAACCGCGGCGCGAGCAGCCGGACCATGCGGCACAGGTCGCTGTCTTCGCCGAACGGCGACGGCATGAGGTTGTGGCACTCGTCGACGACCAGCAGGTCCCAGGGCAGATGCGGCGATCCCTCCCTGGGACGCGACGCCGCCATGAACTGCTCGAGCACGTCGTCCTGCCGCAGATAGTGGTACGAGGCGATGATGCGGCTGAACGACCGCCAGGGGCTCGCGTCCATCCCCAGCCTGCGGCGCAGCGCTGCCGTCTCGTCGCGGTCGATGAGGTTGAACGGCAGCGAGAACTTGTCCCACATCTCGTCACGCCACTGCAGGCGCAGCGACGCCGGCGTGAGGATGAGCACCCGCTGTACGCGCCGGCGGATGAGCAGCTCGCTGAGGATCAGCCCGGCCTCGACGGTCTTGCCGAGGCCCACGTCGTCGGCGAGCAGCAGATTGACGCGCGGCATGCGCAGCGCCTTGAGCAGCGGCACGAGCTGGTAGTCCTCCACCTGGACCGCCCCGTGGAACGGGCTGCGGATGGGCAGCCTCTCGAGCGGCCCCGAGCCGTCCGGGTCGAGGAAGGGCATGGCGGCGGTCCAGCGCGCGGCGCGCAGCAGTGCGTCGAAGTCGGCGGCGGGCATCGGGCCGAAACGGGAAGGGTCGGGCAGCGCGGTCGGCGGCAGCACGCGGGCGCTCGCGCCCTCGACCTCCCAGACCAGCTGCTCCTCGGGCGGCAGCTGGTCGTCCTTGTACTCGATGTGGACGAGGTGGAGGCGGCCGGCGTCGCCGTCGAACGGCTCGACGCCGGCGATCACGCCGCGGCGGTTGCGGACGTAGCAGAAGAGGCCGGGACGCGGGATCTCAGGGTTGTCTTGAGGCTGGCCCACAGCTCGTCAACCCTATCATCGGCATAGGACGGAGCATCGTGAGGCCGGTCTCGCCGGACTTCACACCCATCCTCCGACACGGCTCGGTGGCCGTGCTCGCGGAGCACCCCCGTCCGCCCTCCATCTCGACGCGCTACAGCTTCCGCCCGCACGCTCCGATAGGGGGAGCAGGCGCCGAGGCGCCCATCACGTGGACGACCGCGGGACAGGGCCGGCCCCGCGACACGGACCGGGACTCACAACGCGACCTGGGCTGCGACGAAGGGAGAGGGAGATGAAGGGTTTCCGCAAAGGTCTGGCGCTGGTGGCGGTCGCCGCCGGCTTGATCATCGGGCTGGCGGCCTGTGGCGGTGAGAGCGGGGGCGGCGGCGGAGGCGGCGGCAGCGACTCGGGCGGCGAGCCCACGACGTACCAG
>Ga0123328_1000350_pt1 | contig 49138 bp, 40 predicted proteins | sample BioC12SIPDNA_2_FD_89702 | JGI IMG/M metagenome (GOLD analysis project Ga0123328, IMG submission 89702) | Anaerobic biogas reactor microbial communites from Washington, USA - Biogas_R1_A C12 SIP DNA | ecosystem: Engineered > Bioreactor > Anaerobic > Unclassified | place: Washington, USA...
CCTCGAATGCCTGGTCGTGTCCGTGCATGGACCCGAAATCCGGAAATCGGGCAAACGCGAGCCGCCGCTCCGTGCCCTGGGGGCCTTCGAATTCCACCTCGATGGCTGGGTTTACCGGCCGGTCCGAGGCGTTCACGAGTTTCCGATCGGCTCCGACCGTCGCATGAGGCAGATACCGCACCAGCCGCATTCGCAGGTCGGTTCCTTCCAAGGCGACTTGCCGGCCGAGGACCTCGTCCACGCTGAATTCGTACCGCTGCCCATGATACTCGACCATCACCCGCCCTTTGTCGGCGGGTTGGGTGGTCGGCTGCGTTGTGATCGTCCGAGCGAAGTCCGCTTCGTCCTGATGGACCTGATAGCCGATCATGGCCGTCTCGTCTGCGTGATCGGCGAAGAGCCATAGGGATTGGCTTCCCTCATCCGTCGAGAATCGCACTTCGACGGCGTCGTGTTCGCGCGGGTTGTCGTCGAGCACCTCCTCCCGCTCGGCGCTGTCGGGGAGGTATCGCAGGGCGCTTGCCGTCACGTCGCCGAGGGCCGGTTGCGGAGCGGCGGGCGTCTCAACGGTTTTCAGGCCGTCGAAAACGGACGGCGGCAGATCGACGGTGGCGGTTCGGCCGTCGGCGAGATTCGTCAGGGCCAGGACCGGCTGATCGACGGCAAAGACGGCCGCGGTCTGGCCCTCCGCGAGGGCCAGTTGCCCGTCGATCGCCCAGCGTTTGGTCATCAAGGCTCCGACCAGGACGATCAGGATGCCGGCGTGGACGGCTACGAAACCCGCGTGGCTCCGCTTGAACGGGAAGCGCAGGACCATCGCGGCCAGCACGTTGACTCCGATCATGCCCAGCAGCGCGGCGAACCACGACGAGCCGTAGAAGGCTTTGAGCGTCGGTTCGGTTCCGCGCTGGACCTCATGGACGGTCGCCGCCGCCATCGCCACCATCCACAGGACCATCAGCAGCCCGGCCAGGCGCAGCGACCCGATCGACCGCAAGAGCCGATCCGGCCAGTTCTGAGGCGCCTTCTGTTGTTCCAGTTCCGCCATTGTCCGATCTTGTCCTGGTGTCCGCCCCCCGTCGCAAGGGCATACGTTCAAGGATTATTATAGTCCATGCCGCCGTGCGGCAGAAACAATGAATACGCGTTCGCATTTTCGCGGCGAGAATCGCTTTGGGCGCCGTGTCGCCGTCCTGTGCGGTGATCTGAATGGTGGCGGCGCCGGGGGTGGAGAGTGGCCTGCGATCGACCGACACAGATTCCGATCGCCGAGCCCGAGCCACTCCGCTTTGATGCCCTTACGTTCGGGGCTACTTGGCGACGGGCACGACAGGCGGCGCCGGAGTGAGGCCCTGGAGGGCGGCGTTGCGCAACAGCTCGCCGAACGGGTCGTAGAGCGATGAGAGGTCGCGCCGACCGACGTTGAAATCGTCTTCGAGGTAGTCCTCGCCGCCGATGATGTTATAGGTGGCGCTGAAGCCGGCGCGGAAGAAGAAGTTGCGGTTGATGAATTCGACGACCCGCGTGCCGAGGGTGTGCGGCACCCAGAGAATATCGCCGGCGGCGAGCACGACGTTGGGTTCCTCGCCCTTCGATATCTTGTTGAGGTTGAGCTTGACGCGGATGTCGCGGCCGTCGGGCGTGCGATGGATCAGGGTGGCCTCGCTGGGCACCAGGTCTTCTCGCAGGCCGGCGGAGGCGGCGATGGCCTGGAGCACGGTCACGTCCGTTCCCGGCGGATAGGTCTGGGCCCGGGGCGCGTTGACCAAGCCGCCGACGAATACGGTATTCGGGACGGCTGAGTGCACGTAGATCAGGTCGCCCGGCTCCAGCGGATCGATGGTCAGGGCGCCGGCGAGCTGCTCCGGGTCGGTCAGGTCGAGGGTGACGCTCTGCTCGGGGTGGCGAAGGCGCTTGAGCGTGGCCTTGCCGGAAGAGAGCTGCGAGAGTCCGCCGGCCGCGGCGAGGGCGTACATCAGATTTCGTTCCGTTCGGCGCAGCGGGATCAGTCCGGGAGTTACGACCGCGCCGGTGACCAGGACGTTGGTCGCATAGGGCTCAAAGAGGCTCACGTGCACGACGGCCTGGCGGTAGACGTCCGGGACGTAGGCCTGCTGGATCGCGTCCTCGACCGCCTCAAGGCTCAGGCCGGCCACCTTGATTTTGCCGACGATGGGCAACTCGACGGTACCCTCCTGGTCGACCCGCACCGGCACCGGCTGATAGATCACCGTCTGATCCGGACCGGAGAGCATGATCTGGAGCACGTCGCCGGTCCCGGCGCGGTAGGGGCCAAGTTCATGGTTGACCATCTTAGTCAGCGCGGAGGTGTCCACGGGCTGGGTGGTTGGTGCGGCTGGTTCGGTCTGCCGTATCTGGAGGTACTCATAGACGCTGATTCGGCCGTCGCCGGCGCAGCCGATGCAAGTGAAGGCGAAAACCGCGACTCCCGCCAGTATTGAGAAACGCCCGAAACCCATGACTCTGCCCTTGGTCACCCACGACATAGCTCGTGCCTCCGTTATCACCGCGGTTGGACCACGCCGTCCCCAACGGCCCGGGCCTCTGATGACCCGCCTATTGGAGCATTATTCAGAGAATCTCACGAAGTTCAACAAAAAACCGTTTCGCGGGTTTGGAAGCAACGGGGAAACGACGTGGTGGAGCTTCGGGCGGAGCGTCACGGCTGTTGGTGTGGTACTGCGTCGCGGCGCAGGGAGAGACCGCATCGTCTGTTTGCGGCGTTCGCGAACGACGTTGACGACGGTTCCGGCATCCAGGCGGATAGCGCGAGGGCCGTCAGGCCAGACGTTGTCGGACCCATCCGGCCAGAGCCAGGCCGATCGCGCCCAGCAGGATCGCAGCCGGAGCGGGCACCTGGACCGGGGGCGTGTTCTCGCCGTTGGTCGGCTGCGTGTAGCCGAAGCTGTTCTGTAACAAGGCGAAATCGTCAAGGTCCACGTCGTCGTCCTGGTCGAAGTCTCCCTGTTCCCACGTCGCTCCGGACGGTGTGGCGAAGTTGGCCTCAAAGATATCAAAGTCGCCCAAATCAACGTCGCCGTCCAGATCGGCGTCGCCCTGCATCGGCTGATCCGCCATCCGACTGGGAGCATCGAGACTCAGCTCCGAGTTGGGTGCAGCCGAGGGAAACAGGTCTCCGCTGCTTGTACTTGTCATAACTAATGCCAATGCAACATAAGCAATAATTTGTGTCAATGTATGCACTATGCACCCCCGCTTAGAAATTCCCAAGTTGGCGATGTCAACCATACGCTCCTGCGCTGACTATACAAAGATTATCGGACCTAGTCAAGGGTGAATAGTGGTGGGGATGATTTGGGAGAAGCAGTAGTTATTAAGTTCATGCCTCCCAGGGTGTTTTGTATCAAGGGATAGGGGGCGGGCTGGTCTTGGGTGGATTACGTTCGCCTGGAGAAGGCGGCGACAGTTCGATTGAGCCATGCCAACGTATCGGCATCAAGCTGGTCGCGGTCGACGTGACCGGCGGCGACGAGTTGTTTTTGCCGATCGCAAAGCGGGGCAAGGTGGTCCAGATCGTTGGGGCTTGCGGGTTCTTCGATCAGTCCGGTCAGCGTAACAATATCGCGGAAGCGGCGATCCCGCCACCAGCGGCCGATCATGGCGCAATAGTCCGTCTGGGGCTCTGGTTGCCGGTCATCCGGCCTTGACTTGACCTCAAGCCATTCGACGCCCTGGCCGGAAATGGCCCGCCTCGTCTCAATTCCCGCATGATCGACGAAGCAGAGGCGGATATCACGGGTTGACGCCCAGCGAAGCCCCACGCTGACGGAGATGCCGATGCGGATGGGCAGGGGGAGTGCTTTGAGCGTCCATTCGAGCATCTCAAAGGGGGCAGAGGCGCCGACAATGAGGACGGAGCGTCCGTACAGGAGGGGCCGAAGAACCTTGGTGAGCCAGTAGGCATCGTCGGAGGTGCCGAAACAGGGGGTCGGGTCGTGTTCCAGGTCCATGTGCGGGATGGCGTCGGGGTCGAGTTCCAGCGGGTCGAGCCGCGGTTGGGGTTTGAGCATGATCGACTTGCCGGCCTCTCTGGCCAGGACGGCTGCGGCTCGCACGGGATTGCCCTCAAAGCGTCGAAAGCCGTCTTCGCAGAGGACCGCGAGGTTGGTATAGACCCTTGCTCCTCCTCGCGCGGTTTGCTCGGCACCCGCGCAGCGGGAATAGCCGATGCAGTATCGCCCGCTGTCCAACCGGCAGTTGAGGATTCCGACCGCATGGGAGGACGGTGAGCAGAGGCTGTTGTGCGAGGGGCTGCGACGGGTGATCTCCGTGCGCTCATCCGGATTCAGGCCCGGGCTGGCCGCGATGATCCGGTAGCCTTCGCCGGTGAGGGTCCGAATGGAGGTGAAGATTGCCTGCTCGCACTTTACGGCCATACGGTCATTCCCTTCCGTTTCCGACCCGGTCCGGGGCTAGATCTGTTCGAGGATCCACTCGAACGGCTCGAGGACGCCCTGGAGGGCGGTGTGCAGCGGCACGGGGACCACCAGGTCCTGGCCGCCCTGGTCCCACTCGGGGTGCGGCCGGGGCTCCGCCTCGACCATTTCCGAACGGCTGGACTTGGAGGCGCCGTTGACGGCGAATCGGCGTTCCCATTCCGACAAGACTCCTTCGTCCTGTTCTGCGTCTTCCTGGGTTGCTTTTTTCAGGATGGAGGCGGCGGGTTGCGGTTTGGGACGCGAGACGGCGGGCGTCGCGTAGCCGAGCGAACCGACCACGCTGCACGCGAAATACTCGACGTTTTCGAACCGGCTGATGCACATGTTCCAGAGGCGGTTGAGATTGGCCCGGACGAATTCTCGCGGGTTGTCAAAGCATTCGGGGCAGTAGTCGGACTTGGCGAGCACGATGGCGATCGGGGTCTTGATTTTCTGGTCGTGCCGCAGTCCGTTCATCGAGTCGATGTAGCTCATCATCTTGAGGGCGAAGAAGTCGGGCCTGGAGGAACCGTTGGCGGCGAGGCCCGCGTCCACCAGGAGGACGGCGCCGGAGGACTTGCTGACGAGGTTGCTGATCACGCGGAAGGTTTTTGGGCTGGCCATCTCCGCGGCCAGCGATTCGCCGGCCATGTCGGGCATCACCAGGTCAATCCACTTGTTCGCGATGGCCCGCTTGCGGACCTGGTAGTAGGCCCAGTACCACTGGTCGGGTTCCATGGCCGTCTTGGGCGGGAACATCCGGTGGGCCATGTGGCTGATGACCGTTTGCTGCACGTCGATCGAGTACGCTCCCTTTGGGATCGCCTCGAAGTCGTTGGCCTGCTGCGAGAGCATATCGAGCAGGAAGCCCAGGTACACGGTTTTGCCGACGTTGCTTTCGCCGACCACGCTGACGACCTGGGGCTCGCGTTCCTGGGAGATCGCCTCGCGGACCAGGCTCAGGGGGGCGGAACACTCGCGGCACAGCATGGCCGACTTGGAGTTCGGTGTGTCGCAGATCATGCAGATCGTATTGACCGAGGAACTGGTGTTGATGGTTGTCATTGCTCACTCCCTTGCTCGCCGCCGTTTTGATCGTCGACCGCCGAACAATCGAGCGCGCAGCGGATTCCGACGTTGTGCGTCCGCATCAGGCACGCCAGTCCCGTTCGGAAGAAGCTGGTGGCCTGGCAGGCGAAGTAGGTGTCGAAGGATCCGCCGCGGATCGACTTCATCAGCATGTCGCCCACCACCGGGCGTCCTTCCTCGTCGTAGACGCAGTAATCGCTGTCGGTCCACTCCCAGACGTTGCCGCAGAGGTGCAGCACGCCGTTGGGAGCGGCTCCGTTTTCATACTCGTGAACCGGGACCGTCGTGCCGACGCCCGACATCCAGATGTTGCATCGGGAGGCGTCCATCGCATCGCCCCAGGGATAGCGTCGCAGCACATAGGCCGAACTGCGGATTCGCCAGCTCGCGGCCATCTGCCACTCCGCCTCGGTCGGCAGGCGGTAGCCGGCCCATGCCGCGTACGCCGCCGCCTCGTAGTAGCAGATGCCCACCACGGGATGGTCCGCCAGGCGTCGGTCGTGCCGTCCATGTTCCCAGTAGCGAGGTCCGGGCAGGCCGGTCAGATCCTTGAAGTCGATCAGGTGGGGCCAGATGTCTTTGGGCCACAGTTCGAGGTTTTCGTAGGCGTTGTCGTCGACGAACAACTGAAATTCGGCGTTGGTCGTCGCGCAGCGGGCCATCAGGAACGGGTCCGTTTCGAAGTCCATCTCGGGGGAGCCCGGGGCGTCGGTGACCGTCTGGGGGAGCGAGACGAAACCCTCCGGAACCAGGGCGAACGTCTCGTCGATTTTGCGCAGGGCGGTTTTCGAGCCCGAGGCGAACTGCGGATGGTTCCGCCACTGTTCGTCGCCGCGGACGAGCAGGCCGCAGCGTCCCTGTTGGAGAACCCGTTTGAGCGGATCCTGGTCCAATGTTCGCGGTTCGGCCGGCACGTAGTCCTTGTGTCGGCCGGTCATTCGCCGCTGCACCGCGAGCCTCGGTTGGGCGGGGGTCTGCTTTCGCGTGAACATCTTCAACACCATGCTTGTGTTCCTTGCACCAGGGAATAGTCGTCAACCGTCGCCGCCATCAGCCTTCGCCGATCGCCCGCCGTCGGGCATCCCGGCAGAGCTTCTGGAACCGTTCGATGGCCTCGCGGGCCTGGGGATTTTTCGCCGCAGGCAGCCCGGCCTTTGCGGGGGCGCCTTGCTTGACTTCCTCTTCGGTCACGCCGAACTTGGGAAGCAGGTCATCCTTGCGTTCGACCACGTTCTGCAACTCGCGATCGAGCTGGGCACGGAGGGCCGAGAGGCTCTCGTTGGCGGCCATCAGCTCCTGCATTTTGGCGTCCCACTCGGTCTGGAGGGCCTCGACCTGGGTCTGCCGCACGGCGAGTTCCTCCTTCTGCTGCTCGAGGCTCTCGGCCAGGGCGGCGAGTTCCTTCTGCCGGGCTTGGAAGGCGGTCCGCTCCTGTTCGAATTCGGATCGGGCGGACTGGATCTGCTCCTGCATTCGGCGGAGTTCTTCCCGCTGGCTTTCCAGCTTGCCTTCGGCCTCGGAGATATCGCCACGCTGGTTCTCCCAGTCGGAGCGTTCCTGCTTGAGTTGCGAAGCGGCCTTGGCCAGTTGCTGCTTCTGAGCCTCGATTTTCTTGCCCTCTTCCTCCAGGGCGGCGGACCACTGGTCAATCTCGTGGGACTTCTGCGAGAGTTTCTTCTCGTTTTCGGCGAGGGCCTGCTCGAGGACGGTGAGTTCCTGTCGTGCCTTTTCCACCTCCTTGAGCCTGGCCTCGACCTGCTCCTGTTTCTGGGCCAGCTCGCGCGACCGCTGCTCATGCTCCTGCATGACCTTTTGCGCCTGCTCGTGCGTTTCCTCGCAGGTCTGCTCGCGTTCAACGAGGTCCTTTTCGCGGCGTTCCAACTGTTCGCAGAGCTCCGACTCCTGCTGGGCCAACTGGCTGCGTTCTTCCTCGAATTGATGGTACTGCTCTTCGAGGGTGGACCGGCAGGCCTCGAGCGCCTCGGCCCTCGCCTCGAGCAATTCGCGCAGCAGTTGAACCGCCTCCACGACATCGTTGCCCAACTCCTGAATATGCCCCAGGTCCAGGGCCTGTTGCGCCAGTTCGGCTGCGTTTCCCGCTTTCACCTGCGTCATCGTTTGTCTCTCCTCCACCAGGACCAACCCTTCCCCTTGTCCGCTTCCTTCTCGGCCGGTCTGTTGCGTTCTCCGGCCGCTTCTGTCCGAAATCTCTCGATCAACTCTTCGATATCCTTGTCCGGGAACATCCGGTGCATGATGCGAACCTTCTGAGCCACTTCGGGCTCCAGTGTCGCCAGCAGCGCATCGATTCCGTCGTCGCCCTGCGGTTCGGCCGTCGTGTGGGCCTTGGGCGAGGCGTGTGTTCGATCCTTGTTTTTGGCGCTGATCCGCACGATGTTGTGTTTGGCCAGGAGATCCTCATCTTCACGGCCGGCCGCGGCGTCGTCGGCTGACGCCTCGGCTGGGACGGCGTCGAGTTCCGGTGCCGCGAGGGCGGTTTGCAGTTCTTCACGGACCGCATCCGGGGTCGGCGTCTCTGCCGGCAGCGCAGCCGCGTCTTCCTCCAAGAGGGTCGACGGCGTCGATTGGATTTTGGCCTCTTCGCTGGAAACACGCGGCCCCGCCAACGCGCACAGGGCTTGGTGTGCGGCCCGGACCGAATCGAACCATGCCGAGGCCTTGCGGTCGAGTTCCGCCAAGGCCCGCTCAATCGAGTCGTCATCTGCGTCCAAGGCCACTCGCAGCTTTTCCGCTGTCGTGGCGTCCATCAGTACCCTCCGACCTCTGGGCCCGCGAATTTCGCGTCCGCGAGGGGTCCCCGGTGTGAAAAAGGAAGTTTGGGTGCTTTAGCTAACCTGGGCGACCTCCATAAGTATACATTTCACCAGATCGGCTTGACCAACCCCCGGCATAAGTTTGCAACCGGGTTTGGGAGTAGTTCCGCTGCCGCAACTTGGGCTATGGTGCTGGTTTACAACAAGTAGATTATGGACGGGAGTTATAGGACGGGTCGCTGCGCAAAAAATCGGCGGCGTTGCTGGGGACTAGCGAACGCCGCCTGGGTCGGGGGAGGGGAAAAGGCAAACCTACCCGCTCAAATCTCCTCTTCTTCGTTTCTCAGTGTCTAGCATGCCTTTCATTAACTTACTGTATTATCAACCCCCTTGGAAACTATTCAAGCCGGTAGGTGTCAACAATTATGACTACATCTTCACCGCAGGGTGCTGGAAATCGCTGCCGATCGCTGTTCTAACTTGTTGATTAGCAGTGACTTTAACCGCCGAGGAGTTCTCGGACATTCCGCAGATCGCTCAGATCGGTCAGATCCCTGTTGAGCGGCGTGACGGTGATGTAGCCTTCGTTGATGGCATGCTCGTCGGTCTCTTCCTGGAGGGCCTCGTCCTCGTTGACGTCGGCGTCGAGCCAGAAGTAGACGCGCCCTCGGGGGTCGGTGCGGCGTTGGAAACGGTCCGCCCATGCCCGGGTGGACTGACGGACCACCCTCATGCCCTTGGGCGGGCCGATCTCCGGGATGGGGATGTTGACGTTCAGCACGCGTCCCGGGGTCAGGACGCTCTGGTGGACCAGTTGGTCCAGCGCTTCGCGGGCGACCTGTTCGGCGTACTTGAAGTCGATCTTGCCGCGGATGTCCAGCGAGATGGCGATGCCGGGGACGTTGAAGAAGGCGGCTTCGAGGGCGGCCGCCACGGTGCCGGAATAGAGGACGTTGACGCCGACGTTGGCTCCGGCGTTGATCCCGCTGATTACCAGGTCCGGTCTGGTCGGCAGCAGTTCGGTCATGGCCAGTTTGACGCAGTCGGCCGGACGGCCGGAGATGCTGAACCCGCCGATCCCGCCGGGCAGTTCGACGTGTTGAGAGATCAGCGGTTCGGTCAGTGTGATCGAATGGGCGGCTGCGCTCTGGGCGGTTTCCGGGGCGACCACGTGAAGGTTTCCCAGGTGCTCGGCCGCCCGGATGAGGGCGGCCAGACCCGGAGCGAGAATCCCGTCATCATTGGTAATCAGTATGTCCAGCGGCTTGCGTGGTTGGTTCTGCGTCGTCATGGCTGCTCTCCGTTCTGCTCCATCAGGAGATAGGCGGTGGCCAACTGGCGGACCAGGGGGTCGGCGTCGTTGCGGGCGTAGTAGTCGTACAGCGGTTTGGCGGCTGGTCCCTGGAGTTGGCCGACGCTGTCCAGGGCGGTGAGCCGATCCAGCCAGCCCGGCCGGGACAATACCGCCGCCAGGGCGTTAAAGACCGCCGGCGTTCCCTCGGCGTGGCGCAGCCCGAAGGCCAGGACGGCGGTGGTTTCCGCATCGGCGTCGGTCAGTCGCTCCGTCATCGCGCCAACCAGACCTTGAGTTGCCTCCTGGAATCGCGGATCGCGAAGGTAAAGGGCGGCAAGATTGCCCCAGGTCCAGCCTGTCGCATCGGGATGCGCCAAGGTCTCGCTGAGTTCCGCCAGACGTTGGTCGGTCATCGGCGGGATTTCAGGACCGGAGGCTTCGCTCTCGATCAGCACCACCGGCTGCACCTCCGCCACCACCACCGTTCCCGAGACTTCCCCCCGAATCACCGGTCGGCTGAGCATCTGGCCGTAGCGGATCACGTACTCGGGCCAGAAGAGCCCGTCGGCCGTCTGCGCGGCGTCCAGCAGAGCGGCGGCTGAGACCGAGCGCCCCGGTTCGAGCACCTGGCGGGCGTCGAGGTCGATTCGCAGGTAGCAGGGGGGAACGTTCGAGTCCTCGGGCGTGATCGCGACCACCACGGTCGGATCGACGAAGGATCCGGGGGCCAGGCTCAGCGGGATCTTGCCGGTATTCTCCAGTACCGCCTCGACCCGGACGAAATCGCCCTGTGCGAGGTCTCCGTGGGTCGCCAGCGTCAGATGCAGATGCTCCCGCGGATTGTAGGCGATCTGCAGGGCGGCCGGGTCGAATTGGTCCAGCATCTGGCGTACCGTCTGGAAATCCGGCTGGGGGATTGGACGGCCCGTCCGCTGTGACCAAGCCTCTTCGAGCATCCGCCGGATCGGGCCGGGGCCCATGTTTGGGAGTTTTTCCTCCAGGAGGCTGAGCAACTCCTCGGTCTTCTTCTGAGTTTCCAGAACCCAGACCTTGGCGAGGACCTCGAGCGGCTGATCCAGCCGATCCAGCTCATCGAGGAGGCGGATGGCTCCGGGCAGTTCCTCGGCGTGGGCGTAGGCCAGGGCTGAGGCCAGGATCGCGGGCCGGCTTGGCCTTTGCGTGGCCAGGTACGCATAGTTGGCGAACTTCAGGGCGCCGAGCGTGGGGTTGTCGAGCTTGTCGGCGTAGACCGCGCAGTAGATGGCGATCATCGCCGCCGCCTCGGGCTCCAGCGACTCTCCGGCCAGCAGGCGCCGATACTGCAACTCGATCCATTCCTCCTGCTCGTGGAGTATCTCGATCTGATCCACCTTGTGGGCCAGGACGGCCAGGGTCAGACGCATCCTGGCCTCGAGCACGTCGCGTCGCGGATCGTCCGGCTGGGTTGCGGGCGCGGTCTGAGCGGTTGGGCTGGTGGTCGGGTTCGTCGTCGCTTGACGACGGTTCAACCACGTCCAGAGCACGTCCAGGCCGGTCTGGTAGGCTTCCGCAGCCAAAGCCGCTTCGGCGATCTCAAGGCGTTGCTCAGGCGTCAGATCCGGCTTTAGACCGAAGTGGTCAAGGAGCTCTCTTCGGCGGTCAAGCCAGAGGTGGAGTTGTTTCTCTATTCCCGCGTTGCCCGCCAGGACGGCGATCTGCTGCTGGATGTCCGCGTTCAAGGGGTTGGCCCGCGCCTCGGCCAGGAGCAATTCCAGCCGTCGGGCCGATCGCCCACCAAGGTCTCTCGGTTGGCCCGGCCAGTCCATCTCGGCCTGCATCCGCTGGGCCTTGAGGTTCAGGGGGGCCGTCCGTATCGCCAGGTCGAGGAACTTGCGGGCCCGGTCCGGCTCGTAGCCCTGCCACGCCAGTTCCGCCAGCCGCCGGTAGACGTCGCTGACCACCTCGGGGAGGAGGGCGTTTTCGTTGCCCACGAGCTGTTCGAGGAAATCGCGTCCGGCCTCGACGGTCTGGAGGTCGACAAGCTGAAGTTCGATCCACTGCATTTGCATCAGGGCATTCGGCTGATTGGTGGCCAGAAAGGCCTGAACCGCCCGCTGGGCCAGGTCGGGTCGGCCGACCGCCTGGGCCAGATCTATCCGCTCTTTCCATGCGGGCGTCAGGTTGGGAGCCAGTCTGGTGGCGGCGGTCAACAGGACGATCTGCCGCTGAAGCTCGCCCGGGTTCGGGCTGGCCGGCTGGGTCGTCTGTATCGCCGAGAGGTACAGTGCCGCCCCCGCCTCGGGCTCCGCCGCGAGTGCCGGCAGACCAAGCATTTGGACGGAAAGCCCCACCGTCGCCGCCAATAGCTGTGCAAGCCATTTGCTCATCGATTTGCGGTTCCTTTCTGGGCCTCATTATGCGTCGGATGTCGTGCGATGGCAACGGTTAAGCAGCGTGATTAACCTTGAATAAAACCTTCGTCGGCAACGTCTTGAGTGGTAGCATGGGACGAGGCCGGTACGTCTGTGGAGAGGTGACATGGTGCGACACGTCAGCGGAATCCGAATAGTGGCAATCCTGGTAGCGGTCGCTCTGGTTGGTGTCGGCGGGTGTCCGATCCAGATCGGCAAGCGTGGCTCGTCCAAGCCCAGAATGTCCGAGTCCGCCCGCCAGTCCTGGGACAACGCACCCGACACGCTCCTGCACGAAGCGGTTCGCAGGAAAGAGCCCGTGGCAGTGACTGAACTGCTCAATGGGGGAACAGAAGTGGACGTCCGCGGACGCCACGGCATGACTTCGCTCCACCTGGCCGCCCTGCACGGCTATGACACGATGGTGGAGGAACTGCTTGACCGTGGAGCTTTGATCAATAGGCGGGAATACACCGCCGATATGACACCGCTGCACGTGGCCTCGGCGGCGGGAGAAACCGAAGTGGTCCGGACACTGCTGGCCCGAGGCGCGAATGCCTCGCTGAAGGACCGATACGGTCAGACCCCCGAACAGGCGGCAGACACCATGGCGGGCCGCCGTCGGCGCCCGCCGGTGCCCGCCCGGAGTAGTGCCAGTTTCGATCCGCGAGCCATCGTCTACTTCGGCTACTGGACTGAGATGCCGCGATTCGTCAGATTCAGCGGTCTGCGGATCGGGTTTGTCGTCGCCGGGGGCCGCTACATCGTGACCGCCGCCCACTGCGTCGAAGATCGCGAGCCGAAGGATGCTCAGGTTCTGCGGGTCCGGCTGCGGGTTGTCAGCCCATTCCACGGCGATCTCTTCGAGGCGAAGGTTGTTGCGGTGGACCGCGAAAACGACGTGGCCGTGCTGGAGCCAGCCTGGTCGGGCCACCCCTCGCTGGCCCTCGGTTCGCAGGAGCAGATGCAGGCCGCTTCGCAGATGGTGATTGCTGGTTACCCGCCGTCTCAGGTGGTGGACGGCTCTCTACAAATTGCGCGTGAGGTCTATCTCGAACAGATACCCGTTTGGCGGGTGAATGTAACCGGCAAGGCGTCGGCGATCACCCTGCAGGGAGGACGCTACGCGGGACCCGGATGGAGCGGCTCGCCTATCCTGTTGCCTCAAAGCGACATCGTAGTCGGGGTCTTTGGGAAACATCACTACTATGAGCGTGACGGCGTCGTACTGCTCCACCAGCTCAAAGGCGCTCCGGTTGGTACGGTCCATGATCTTCTCAAGAGATTGGCAAGCAGTTCGGATGCGCGGCCGGCGACTGTCCCCGCGCCTCCGACGGATGCGGCGGAGTGTTTCTCGTACATTCTGAAAGTCTTCGCGTCGCTTTCAAACCGTGACGAATCGGAACTCGCCCAAGGTCGCGAATTGATGAAGTGTCGTCCCGAGTCTGTTCCCGTTCGCCTCTTCGTGACCAACGCGATTTCCACCGACGAGATGGATGAACTGACGACGCAGCTGGTTGAGAGTGCTCTCAGGGAGGCCCTCGAGCTTTCGCCGGGCGACCCGGAGGTGCACTACTCCCTGGGCCAATCCTATCTGCGGACGGAACGCAAGCAGGAGGCGCTCGAGCACTTCTGCACGGCCTGCCGTCTTGATCCGACCCACCTTCCGGCCGCGATCCATCAGATGGACCTTCTCGTTGAGGACCGCGCGGCTGAGGCTGAACAACTCGCCCGCGACCGACTCGAGCGATTCCCCGACCATCCCGCACTCCTGTACGAATTGGCCGGCGCCCTGGAAAAGCTGGATCGCCTTGAGGAGGCCCTGGCGGCGTCCGAAAGGGCGGCATGTCTCGGTCCTGACAGAGATCACCGCCTCCGTTACGCCGACCTACTCGCGCGCAACGGGCGATACGCCGCTGCGGATCGGCAGTACCACAAGGCCCTTGAGGGACATGACTGCGGACGTTGTTGGCGCCGTTACCTGAATTTTCTGGTGAAGCATCAGCCCCAGCGGCTCAATGATTTGCGGGATGCCCTGGCCAAGGTCGAGCATTTCAGGCAGTGCGGCCCTCTCAAGGAGAGTGAGATTGAGGAACTCCGCAAGAAGGTTGCCGCCCTCACCGACACGGCTACGCAACCGGCCAGCACGCAGCCGACCGACAGACCGGGTTGAGCGGCAAAAGCGGGCTATTTTTCGGCCTGCCAGTGGCGTTTGAAAAAGCATCGAAAGCCTATTGACAGCACTGTCGGCTCAAAGTAGAATGAAACAAAATGGAACAGTTCCTGAAACGATAAGGGCTCTGATGGCGAAGGCAAAGGTCAGGAAGGTTTCGATCTACACGATCAGCCGGGAGCTGGGGGTCTCGCCGGCTACGGTTTCGCGGGTGCTGAACAACCACCCGGCGGTCAGCCCTGAGGTGCGGGCTCAGGTGCAGGAGGTGGCGGAGCGGCACAATTATAAGCCCAGGATAGTTAGTAGTAGGGTGGCTAATCTTTGTGTGCTGGTACAGCAGTACGATGGGCACTCATTGGACTTTGGGGCGTTTCTGGCTCAGACGTTGGAAGGGATCGCTGAGTATTGCCGGCATGAGGATTTGGAGATGAGTGTGTACTCGGCCCATCTGCGCGACCTGAATGAAGCCGACGTGGTGCGTGAGCTTCGGCGCCGCAGCGCGGATGGGGCGGTCGTGCTTCGGGCCTCGGATCGCAGCGGGTATCTGAATCAGCTCGATGAGCAGCGGTTTCCGTATTTTTGTTTGTTCGCCAACGATGGCCGAATGTCCGACCGGCTGTTGAGCATCGACGACGAGAAGCTGGCGTATGAGGCGATCAACCATCTGATTGAGTTGGGTCATCGGCGGATCGCCATCCTGCTCGGGGCGACGGATCGTGCGGCGATTCACCGGAGGCTGGCGGGTTATGGTCGGGCGTTTGGCGAACACGGGCTGGAGCAGGACGAACGGCTTGTGATCGCGGCTGACTTGAAGCACCATCACGGCGGGTTGCAGTTCGGGTTTGAAGCGGTCGAGGCTCTGCTGGCTGAGGGCGTGGAGTTCACAGCCGTCTTTACCACGTGCGAATTCAGCGCGCGCGGCGTCCTGGCGGGCCTCTATCGGCATCGGGTCGCGGTGCCGGAGGAGGTCAGCGTGGTCGGGTTCGACGATTTCCCGGAGACCGCGTATCTGTGTCCGCCTCTGACCACGGTGCGGGTTCCGTACCTTCAGTTCGGCTACGAAGCGGCGCGGCAGGTTCACCGGCTGGTTCGCGGACTTGAGATTCTGGTGCCGCCGAGCGCCGAGACCGAGCTTCGATGCGAACTGGTGGTTCGCGAGAGCACGGGAAGGGCGAGGAATTGCTGATTGTCGATTGTTGATTGCTGATTTGTGGAGCACCGGACGATGCGTTTCCGGACATCAAGATCATTTACGTTGATCGAGTTGCTGGTGGTGGTGGCGATCATCGCGGTGCTGGTGGCGATCCTGCTTCCGGCGCTGGCGCAGGCGCGTGAGGCGGTACGGGTCACGCAGTGCAAGAACAACCTGCGGCAGTTGGGGTTGGCCATGGTGGTGTACCAGGGGGATTTCAAGTACGTTCCGTACCACTTCGGGTCGTTGGATGCAACGTTCGATCACGTCGATTCGGAGAGGTGGGCGGATCGGTACATCGTGGATCGGCGGATCGTGATTTGTCCGGCTGATCCGTGGGGTGGAAAGGAGATGTATGAGGGTCCGACCTTCAGCAACCCGAAGTACAACTACCTTGAGCAGCGGTGGTCTCCGGTGGTTCCGTGTTCGTACTGGAACAACTTGAATCACTGGCTGAAGTGGTCGGACAGGCCGTACCTGGCTCCAATGTTCATGCTCGAGTACAGCGGAAGCCCTGTTCCGGACCTGGCGTCGGGGGCGGACACCGCGGGCCAGGAGTGCACATACATTCGCTGCATGAACGAAGGCACGATCCGCCATCCGGGGCGGACATCGATCCATCTGGCCCCGTCGGGGCGGGTCGCGGAGTATCACACGTCCCATCCCAACCCGTACGAGCAATGGCTGTGGCCCGAGTGGTATCGGATGGACCTGTATTGAAGGCACGGCGCAGGCTGTTCTTGTGCAGGGCCGGCACTTTCCTATGAGGAATCTCTGACATGAAGCGTGAAGGTCTCCGGGTGATCCTGACGGCGCTACTGATCAGCGTTACGACGGCCTTTGGCGCGGACCTGATGCCAAACGGCGGTTTTGAGGCTGCGCCGGTCGATGGCCGTATCGTCGGCTGGTCCTCGGTTTCCGTTGATGCGCTGGGGGCCGGTCGGCAGAGCGAGCGGGGGCTGATGATTTCGCAGGACGATTCGGGCGGCGTTCTGGCGTACGTTTCCGACGCCGTGGCGGTTCCAGAGGGCGTCAGGACGCTCTACGCTTCCGGTTTTGTGACCAACGCCAAGCGGGTTGGCGGTGAAGGCGGCCTGGTGCTTTCGCTGCTGTTCTTCGACGCCGACGACAGGCCGCTGGGCGAGAGCGTGATCGAGAAGACCAAGGAGACGCCGGACGTCTGGCGGAAGGTTCGGGCGGAGATTGCGCTGCCCGAGGGAACACATCACGTCCGGGTCTCATTCAAGCTCGACCATGTCAACGGAGCAGGGGGCCTGGACGATGTGGTTCTCGACACCGAGGACTTCGGCCGGGTGTCGGTGGCGTTCCACAACTACGACCACGTTCTGACCGCCGGCAATCCGGTCAGGTTCAGTCTGACCAGCACCCGGTCGACGACGGTCTGCGTCCGCGACTACGACGACCGGATTGTGCGGGAGATCGCGGTGGAGCCGGGCCGGCCCGCTGCGGTGGTCATGGAGAACGTCGATCCGGGCATCTACTGGCTGACGGATACGGAAGGGGCGTACATCGACGTGTTCGCCTCCGTCGTTCCCGTGCCCAAGCCGGCGGACTCGGAGCAGAGTCGTTTCGGGGTTCACTACGGCTACATCGACCGCGATCCCTCGTTCGTCAAGAGCCTGCTGGACATCTTCGAGAAGATCGGGGCGGTCTGGGTGCGGACCAACACGAACTTTGATACGGAGCGCGAGAGCTGGCCGCAGCGGGAGGCGTTCATTGACGGTATGCGAGCCCGCGGCCTGCAGAGCCTGACGTTCTTTGAAGACTACAATTTTCCGGAAGCGGCCAAGCCCCGCTGGAGCAGTCCGCTGACCCTGGAACTGGTTGCCTGGTACGCGTCGCACTATCGCGGCCGGGTCAGGTACCTTGAGGTCTGGAACGAGGCGAACGGCAACACCGTCGAGGAGTATTTTGCCTTTCATAAAGCCTTTCACCAAACGGTCAAGGCGGCGAACCCGGAGGCCCAGGTCGTTCAGACGGGCATCGCCTCGACCTCGTTCCTTGGCGAATGGGGAATGAAGTACATGGGCGCCGAGTTCCAGGACCGGCTTCTTGAGCTGGGCTGCGACCGGTACACCGACGTGTACAATCTGCACTTTTACCCGTGGCAGTGGCAGCCGGAGGAGATCATCGGGCAGTTTATGGCGGTGTATCGCCGGCACGGCGTGAGCAAACCGGTCTGGGTGACAGAGAACGGGATCGCGATGAACCTGACGAACCTGCCGCAGCAGCGGGCCGGCGCGGAATACCTGGTCCGGTCCGCCGTCACGTGCCTTTCGCTTGGGATCGACAAGTACTTCTGGTTCATCGCGTTGGACCATCCGGTGTGGGACTTCGGCTTGGTCGCCGGCGACGCGCGTCGGCCGAAAGCCGGGCTGGTCGCCTACGCCACAGCGGCCCGGATGCTCGACGGCACGGACTTCGTCAGCCGTCCGTCCGGCGGGACCGCACCGCTCCAGGCGTTCCGATTCCGCGGAGAGAATCGTGAGGTGTTCGTCCTCTGGAGCGATCGGCCCGGCGGCGTCGAGGCGGATTTGGGCACACTTGGACTCCCGGTGGGTGAAATCACAGCGGTCGATCTGATGGGCCGATCGCGAAGCGTGGATCGCAACGCCAAATTGACGGTGACGGCCCGGCCGCAGTTCCTCGTGATCAAGACGGTCGGCCGGTAGTTCGATCAGAACTCGACCGGCAGTTCGATCTTCTGGTGCGTCGTCTTGCCCTGACGGGCCAGTTCGTACGACTGGGCGTAGTGCCTGGCCACGACCGGCCAACTGACCACGTTTTCGAGGTAGACCCGCAGGTTCTGCGAGAGGGTGGTGCGAAGCTGCTTGTCCGAGGCGAGGCGGATCAGGTTCTGGCGGAGGGTCGGCTTGTTGGTAAACAGCAGCCCGCCCTGGCTCTCGATGGTCTGGGAGGTCAGCCCTTCCATCGGAGCGGTGGTGATGAAGGGCTTGTTCAGGGCGATGATCCGGGCCAGCGTGCCCGACTGCGTCTCATCCGTCGAGGGCAGCACGATGATGTCGCAGACCGCCATGACCTTGTAGTAGATCTCGCCGCGTGGGACGAATTCGAAGTAGTGGGCCATGCCGCGTTTTTCCAGAAGCTGGATGTGCTCCTTGTACTTCTGGTAATCGGGCAGGTGGTTGGGGTCGCGCCAGGTGCCGGCGGCGAGGAGGTCCCACTTTTCGCCGGTCCGGGCCTTGATCTCCTTGACGATCTGCTCCCACATGCTGGTCAGGATGTCCCAGCGTTTGTTCGACTGGATCCAGCCGACGAGGCCGACCAGATGGTCGGAGAGGTGGGTCTTGTCGAGGCCCAGTTCACGCTTGAGGCGCGGGATTTCCTCTTCGGGCCAGTAGCGGTCGGCCCGCGCGCCGTGCGGGACGATCATGATGTTTTTGGGCGCCCGCCATCCTCGCGACATGAAGTTCCAGTCGAGGCGCCATTTCTGGTAGGAGCACTTGAACAGGACGACGTCGGCCCGCTCGCACATGTCGTAGAGGAACTCGGCTTCGCGGTCGGTGAGGCGGCCGTGGACGGTGTGTGGCTCGACCACGGTGGGCACGTCGTTGATCGAATCCAGGAGATCGAGGAAGCCTTCGTTGTTGTCGCTGATTCCGCGATCATCGTGATATTCGTAGAGGCCGTACTCGTGTTCGATGTGAACCACGTAGGGCTGGAGTTCGCGGACCTTCTCGGCGACCGGTTTCCACCAGGTTCGCTGGCTCATGTCGATCAGCGGGATGACGCCCTCGCCCTGCCCGTCGGTATGGCTGATGACGATCACCGGTCGGTCCGGGACCTGCCTCTGGATGAATTCGCGGGCCTCTTCGCAGAACGTCCCGATGCCGCATTGTCGCGGCGGATAGCTTGAGATCATCACGATCGGGGCAACGGCCATTGCTCGCCCTCCGATTCCGTATCCTGTCTCTCTTGTTTATTTTCGGCCGATCGGCGGACACGGTTGCAACATAATCGCTCCCGGCGCCTGCGTCGGTCATCGCCCACCGAGGTTTCGCTTTGTGGCAGCGCCTCTGCGGCCTTCGCAACTTCTTCTAAGCTAATTATATGGCTAATCTTCGAAAAAAAGGGGAATTGTCGTCAAATCGCGAATCACTGGCCATCAGGACGGATTCTGAGAAATCGCGTTCATTGCGGCTTTCTCTTCATGGGTGTCACTGATCTGCTTTGAGACCATGTGCATTGAGGCGAGTGAGATCAGCCATGCCAACGTGGACTCGGCCCCCTGGTTCTGGTTCACTCCGGTGGGCACCAAACCGTCTCGGCAGCCTCCGGTTCGGAAATCGTAGACGGGCAGGTTCAGGTCGTTACGGCCCATGAACCACTCGAAGCACTTTCGGGCCTCCCGGAGCCACTGGAGGTCGGCTGTGACGTTGTAGGCCTCGATGCAGGCCCGGGCCAGGCACATGGCGTCGACCGGCTGCTGATCGAAGCGGGCGCGGTGGCCGCTGCGCTGGAACCAGCCGTTGTTGCCGATGATCGAAAGCTGGCCTTCGTCATTGGTCTGCACGTCGAGGAGCCACCGGAGGGACCGCAGGCCGGTCGTCAGCATTTCGTTGTCGGGCAGCCAGGGGCCGGCCAGGAGCAGGGCGTGAGGCAGTACGGCGTTGCAGTAGGTTACCTCGTCCTGGCACCAGAACCACTCGTCGGAGGCGTGTCGCTTGTACCAGCCCATCAAGGAACGGGCGAGTTTTTCGCGCACGGAGCGGATTTCGGTGTCCACGTTGAATCGGCGGAGGTAGCTGTGGATGCCCAGCAGGGCGAATCCGAGGGACCGGGGGTGGGTGAAGCTGGTCACCTGGGGCAGCGCGTCGTGGAACAGCATATTGGCCAGGGCCAGCAGCGAATGGTCGGGAGCGTCGGCCACCAGGTTGCCCAGTCCCCAGAGGGCTCGGCTATGGCTGTCCTCGGACCCGGCTCCCTGCTCGACCCACTTCAAGTCGTAGGTCAGGAAGTTGTGGAAGCGGCCGGTTTCGGGGCAGAAGGCGTGGTGGAGGAATCCCAGGTAGACGTGCATCAGGGGGATGATGGCGCTGTCCTCATAGAGCGACCAGTGCATGGCGGTGAAGACCATCGCGCGGGCGACGTCGTCGGTGCAATAGCCGTGCTGGCGTTCGGGCGTGGCGTACTTGGCGTGCTGGATGATGCCGACGTGGTCGGTGAGGGTGTGGAGGTGCTGGAGGTTGATTTCCGGCAGTTCGGAGAGCCGCCGGTCGTACTCTCGCGGCGTGACCACCGGTCGCGGGCGTTCCGGCCGCTGGGAGCAGACCTCGTTGGCGAGGTTGATGTAGTCGGCACCCACCTGTGACCAGATCATCCGGCGGGCGTACATGTAGGCGCGTTTTCTCATGGCGTGGCGTTCGACCTCATTGTCGAACAGCCAGAGGATTTCGCGGCTGAGGTCCTCGGTGCTGCCGAATTCGACGAGTTTACCCCGGCCGTCGGCCAGGAGTTCCTCGGCGTACCAGTAGGGGGTCGAGACGACCGCCTTGCCCGCTCCGATGGCGTAGGCCAGGGTGCCCGAGGTGATCTGCTCTCTGGCCATGTAGGGGGTCACGTAGACGTCGGCGGCGCCGATGTAGCGGCACAGTTCGTCGAGTTCGACGAACTTGTTGACGAAGACCACGTTGTTCTCGACGCCGAGTTCGGCGGCCAGGGACTTGAGCGAGTTGCGGTACTGCTCGCCGTATCGCCGCTTGACGTGCGGATGTGTCGCTCCGAGCACGACGTAGGCGAGGCGCGGGTATTTTTCGACGATCGCCGGCATGGCGCGGATCATGTTTTCGATGCCCTTGTTGGGGCTCAGGAGGCCGAAGGTCAGGATGGCCCGCCGCCCGGCCAGGTCGAGTTCATCCTTGTAGAAATTGGGGTCCACGAACGGGACGTCCGGAATGCCGTGCGGGATGAAGACGATTTTCTGTTCCGGCACGCCGTAGATGTCCATGAGCATCTGTTTGCCCTTGAGGCTCATCACGATGAGCCGCTCGCAGAAGCGGATGAGCCGCTGCATCGCCCGCTCGTATTCGGGAGCGGGTTTTTCCAGGACGGTGTGCAGCGTGGCCATCACGGGTTTGCGCAGGCGTTCCAGAAAGGTGTTGATGTAGGTTCCGCCCTCGCCTCCGCCGAAGATTCCGAACTCGTGCTGGATGACCACGACATCCACGGGCGAGATGTTGAGGTATTCCGCGGCCATGCGGTAGTCGCGGGCCATGTCGGCGCGGATTTCGAGGCGGACCTCGGGCGGATAGTCGTAGCCTTCGGGCACGTCATCCATGGCGACGGCAAAGACGCTCCCGCGGCCGTTGAGTTGCGTTTTGATGGAATTGCACAGATCGGCGGTGAAGGTGCCGATTCCGCATCGGCGCGGCACGTACGTGCCCAACAGGGCGATATTGATCGGTCTGGCATGACTGGCGGCAGAAGAATCCGGCATCGTTGTAGTTCACAGCCTCCACTGAAGTTACGTAGTGCGTGCCACCTCCTCGTTCACCCCGGAGGTGCTGTGTGAGGAATTATACCAGAGGGTGCAACGTTTGGCCAGTGACACTTTTGCTAGTTCTTAATAAGTATTGTTTGAGCCGCTGAGAGCCGGCGGTGAAGGGCGTCGAGACCCGGACGCTGCGGTTTTCTGTTGAATTCGCGCGATCGGGCCTTAAAGTAGCGTCCATCACCCGATTCCGCGGTGTGTGGTCGGGATCATGCAGAACCAGACAGGAGCAGACAATGGCCAAGCCGATTTCGCTTCAGCTTTACAGTGTTCGGGAGGAAGCCGCCAAGGATTTCCCCGGTGTTCTTAAGAGAGTGGCCGCGATGGGCTACGTAGGCGTCGAATACGCGGGCCTGCACGGTCTGTCGGCCAAGGAAGTGGCCAAGATCGTGGGCGATCTGGGTCTCAAGAGTTCCAGCGCCCACGTGGGTCTGCCGACGAGACAGACCATCGATCAGATGGCTGCGGACGCGGGTGCGTTGGGATACACCCACCTGATCGGTGGTTTCGGACCGGACGACATGAAGACGGAGGACTCGGTTCGGGCCTGTGCGGCCAAGCTGGCTGAGGGTGCCGATCTGGCCAAGTCGGTCGGCCTGAAGTTTGGCATGCACAACCACTGGTGGGAGTTTGATCGGCAGTTTGGCGGCCAGACGCCGTACGAGATCATCCTGTCCGAGGCGCCCAACCTTTTCAGCGAACTCGACATTTACTGGTGCTGCCACGGCGGGGCGGACAGTATCGGCGTGACCCGGCAGTGGGCGTCGCGCATTCCGCTGCTGCACATCAAGGACGGGGACCTGACCAATCCGCCGGTGCACAAGGCGGTCGGGGAGGGGAAGGTTCCGGTGCGTGCGACGGTCGAGGCGGCCGATCCGAAGGTGCTGGAGTGGCTGATCGTCGAGTTGGACAATTGCGCGACCGACATGATGGAAGCGGTGGCCAAGAGCGTCCGGTTCCTGGGCGAGTCGGGCATCGGGAGGGCGAGGAAGTAGCGAGGTCGGCGACCTGGCCGCGGGCCGGTCCGCGGTCGCGAGTCCGACCGCCCGAATCGCCCATGGCGACGCCACGCCATGCGTGTTTCGGCTGTTGCGGCGCGCGCCGGTCGTGGTGCGAATGGCGCGGCCAAGGCTTGACAATCCCGGACCGAACGTATATCAAATTGTAACGGCGCGGAACCTCTCCGCGTCGCAGGCGTATAACGCGTATACGACGAAGAGCGAATAGCGATTGCCGGTTGACGCAGACGGCAGGGAGCGGCGTACCATTGCACGGGGCCGGATTGGCGGCGCCGGGATTTCAGGTTTGGCGGAGTTCCAGCCGTCTTCAGTGGAGAGCTGCAGAATGATTGAAGTCAAGAATTTGACGAAGTACTACGGTCCGACGCTGGCGATCGACAACATCAGTTTTTCGATCGAGCAGGGCCAGATCGTCGGCTTCCTCGGTCCCAACGGGGCGGGCAAAACCACGACCATCCGCGTGCTGACCTGTTTCATGCCCGCGACCAGCGGTTCGGCGACCATCGCGGGGCACGACGTGTTCAGCGAGTCCCTGGAGGTCCGCCAGCGGATCGGCTATCTGCCCGAATCGGTGCCGTTCTATCCTGAGATGCGGGTCCGCGAGTATCTGCAGTTTCGCGGCCAGCTTCGCGACATGGAGAAGGGCAAGCTCAAGCAGCGGATCGGTTACGTGAGCGAGCGGTGCTGGCTCAGCGACGTGTTCAACCGCCCGATCGGTCAGTTGTCCAAGGGCTTTCGCCAGCGTCTGGGCCTGGCCGACGCCCTCCTCCACGATCCGGACGTGCTGATCCTCGACGAGCCGACGGTGGGCCTGGACCCGACTCAGATCCGGGCCACGCGGCAGTTGATCAAGGACCTCGGCGAGCGGCACACGATCCTGCTTTCGAGCCACATTCTGCCCGAGGTCGAGGCGGTCTGCAAGCAGACGATCATCATCTCCGGCGGGCGGATCGTCGCCAAGGGGAGCATTGAAGACCTTCGCCGGCAGATTCGCGAGCACTCGCGGCTGATCGTGGAGCTCAAGGGTCCCAAGGACTCCATCGAGTCGTCGATCCGCGGGATCGAGAGCGTCAAGTCGATCGACGTCACGCCGACCGACGGCTATCTGCGTCTGGCCATCGAGGTCGCGGAGCGCAGCGACCCGCGGGAACGGATTTACGAGCTGGCGTCTCGCAACAAGTGGTCGCTTCGGGAGATGCGGCTTGAGGTGGCCACGCTCGAGGACTTCTTCGTGCGTGCGGTGGCCCAGCAGGGGGCCCGTGCCGCGGCGGTCGCTGAGGCTTGAACCCGCGCGGGCGTTTCCTTTTGATGACGGTTGATTCGTGAGGTTTCCGGCTATGAACAGCAAAGTCTGGGTGTTGGCGAAAAGGGAGCTTTCGGCGTTCTTCTTTTCGGCCATTGCGTACGTGGTGCTCGGGGTGTTCCTCGCCGTTTCGGGCGTATTTTTCGCGGGGGAGATTTTCGGTCCCGGCAAGGAGGCGCAACTCCGGGACCTGTTTGACCGGCAGGCGTTCATTCTGGTGTTCATCATGCCGATGTTGACGATGCGTCTGCTCGCGGAGGAGTTCAAGTCCGGGTCGATCGAGGCGCTGATGACGGCTCCGGTCCGGGACTGGGAGGTCATCCTGGGCAAGTTTTTCGGGACGTGGCTGTTCTTTCTGGCCATGCTCGCGCCCACGCTGATCTACGTGCTGATCGTTCTGTTCTACGGTCCGGCGGACGTCTACCCGATTCTCAGCGGGTATCTGGGTCTGGTTCTGTTGGGCGGGTTGTTTGTCGCGGTGGGCGTGCTGACCAGCGCGATGACCCGCAACCAGGTGGTCGCTGCGGTGCTGGCGTTTCTGATCCTCAGCGCGTTCACGTTCCTGCTGCTGGGCATCACCTACAAGGTGACCGGGACCTGGCAGCGGGTGCTGATGTCGATCAACATTTATGAGCGGTTCGGCGAGTTTTCGCGCGGGCTGATCGACCTGAAGCATGTGGTGTTCTTCCTCAGCGCGTCCGCGGGCGTGCTGTTCGTAGCGGTCAAGATTCTGGAGTCCCGACGATGGCGGTAAACAGCCAAACGCAAACCAAACGGCGCCTGGTTTTCGGCGGCAACGTGGTCCTGGCGGTGTTGATCGTCTGGGTCCTGGTGGTGCTGGTCAACTTCGTGGCCGACCGCGCGGCCCCGCCGGCGGTGGACGTGACCAAGAGCGGCAAGTTCAGCCTGTCTTCGCGGACGACCAAGCTCATCGAGAACCTGGAGGAGCCGGTGGTCCTGACCGCTTTGTACCGCGTCGAGGAGATGGACGAGCAGGGCGAGGAGCAGAAGCGTCAGGTGGTCGACCTGCTTCGCCGCTACGCGGGCGTCTCGGGGCGGGTCAGCTACGAGGTGATCGATCCGCTGAAGGACACCGCGGCCAAGACGCGGCTGCTGCAGCGTCTGATCGAGAAGTACGGCGACGAGGCCGGCGGGCACAAGGGGATCGTGGAGCGGTTCAAGGAGGTCGGTCCGCAGATCGTCACCCTGCTGGACCAGGAGGTCAAGACGATCAACGAGGCGGCCCAGGCCAACCCGAAGATCAACAACAACCCCAACATCGTGGGGATCTACGTGCGGTTCACCCGCCTGCTCAACGATTCGCGGACGCTCGTCGAGCAGATCCATGAACTGATCTCGGGCGGGGACATTCCGCGTTACTCGGACGCCACGAAGCTCATCCAGGACCTTTACGACGGGTCCAAGGGCACGCTGGACGCCGCGGGCAAGTACCTCGCCGAGGACGGAGCCGCGATCGAGGGGCTCGATGAGAAGACGGCTGAGTTCTTCCGCGGCGCGTCCGAACGCTACCAGCCGCTGGTTGGGTCTCTGACCGAGCAACTCGATGAATTCACCGACCTGCCGAAGCTGGAACTCGAGGAACTCTACGACCAGGTCAGCGCCCGCAACGCCAAGACCATCGTGGTCGAAGGGCCGAGCAAGGCCAGGGTGCTGCCGTTCAACGACGTCTGGCAGATCTCCCGCGCCCCTCAGGGCCAGGACCCGACCGCTCCGGTCAACTATGACTTTAACGGCGAGGCCGCGGTCAGTTCGGCCATCCTCGCCCTGACCGCCAAGGAGCGCTCGGCCGTCGTCTTCGTCCACGCCGGACCACCCAGCCCGATCAAGCCCGGGTTCGGCGGCATGCGGATGATCGAGCCGCCGTTCGGCGCGGTCAAGGACAAGCTTGAAGAGGCCAACTTTGTGGTCGAGGAGTGGGACATGCTGGCCTCGGAGGCGCCGCCGGAGATACCCGACGCGACCCGGCGGGTCTACGTCGTCCTGCCGCCGCAGCCCCAGCAGCGCCAGGCGCCGGGCATGCCGCCGCAGGGCGGCTACGAACCGCAGCACGTCGAGCGGCTCTCACAGATTCTCGATGAGGGCGGTCGGGCGATCTTCCTGGTCCGGTTCTCGCCGGCCATGATGACCGGCCAGCCGTACCCCTTCGCCTCGATGCTGCAGGACAAGTTCGGGGTCAAGGTGGACCCCGACAAGCTGGTCATCCGGGTCTGGAACATCCGCGACCAGGTGATTCCGCGTCAGGAGATCGAACTGAACCGTTACGAGTCGCACCAGATCACCGAGCCGGTCGAGTCGCTGCCGAGCCAGTTCCAGATGGCCGTCCCGATCACGGTGGCTGAGAAGCTGCCGGAGCACGTGACCGTCGATCCGCTTATCCGGGTGGACGCCGGCACGGACAACGTCTGGGCTGAAGAGAATATTTTCATGCTCATGCAGCAGGGCTTCACCGAGAAGGACGAGCAGGACACCAAGCCGCCGTTCGACCTGGCCGTCGAGGCTGAGAACAGCGAGACCGGGGCCAAGGTGGTCGTCTTCGGCAGCGCCGAGTTCGCCATCAACGACGTGGCCAACCAGACGCAGATCGTGTGGATGGGCAACCGTTTCGTCCAGGTTCTGACCAATCCGGCCAACCTGGAGTTGGTGGCCAACAGCGCGTTCTGGCTCAACGACAATGAGAACCTGATCGCGGTCGGGCCGCGGCGGTCTGACGTGCAGCGGATCGGACCGATCTCGGAGTCCGGCATGATCGCCTGGAAGGTCTTCTTCTGGGTTGCGTGGCCGTTGGCCGCTCTGGTGGCGGGCGGGGCGGTGTGGCTGGTCCGGCGCAAGTAGGTTCGCCGGCCGGCGGGCGGCCGGCGGCGGTTGTTTGGGAGGAGTGCACGGCACTATGAGTTTCAAGACTACACTGACGTTGCTGGTGGTCCTGATCGTTCTGGTCGGAGCGAGCTGGTATCTGGGCGTGTTCGCCCCGCCGCAGGATGACAAGACACCGGTCTCCGAGGCCCCGACGGTCGACGCCCGCGAGCAGATGCTGATCGCGCCTAAGCTCGAGGACGTGAGCCGGATGACCCTGGAGGTCAAGGGCCGCGGCAAGGTCGTGTTCCAGAAGCAGGACCAGAAGTGGACGATCGTCGAGCCGGTCGAGGTCGCCGCGGTGTCGTGGGACGTCAGCGACCTGGTGACGGCGTTCCAGGACGCCAAGAAGCTGCGGAGTTTTACTCCGGGGGCTGAAGGGGAGTTGAGCCTCGAACAGACCGGGCTGGCCGAGCCGTCGATGGTGGTGACCCTCGAAGGCGACCGGACGCTGACCCTCCAGATCGGCAAGAACGTCGTGGCGTCCGAGAACACCTACGTCAGGACGGGCGACTCGGAGCCGATTGCCGTGGTCGACGTCGATTTGCGCGAGAAGATCAAGAAGGACCTGAAGGAATACCGCGACAAGCGGCTCTGGGAGCCCAACAAGGACAAGGTCGCCGAACTGGTCTACACCGATCAGGCCGGTACGGAGTACAAGTTCGTCAAGACGGATGGCAAGTGGGTGATGACCTCGCCCATGCGGGCCCCGGTCGAAAAGGACACGATCACCAAGGCCATCGACACGGTGACCTGGCTCAAGGCTGAGGAGTTTGCCGAGGACCAGCCGGAGCAGCTTCAGATGTACGGCCTGGCCGAGCCGAAGTGGCGGGTCGTCGTGACCACGGTCGAGGAGGTCAAGCCCGAACCGAAGGAAGGCGAAACCCAGCCGGCCGACACGCAGCCGACGACCAAGCGCACCGATTACGTCGTGCTCGTTGGCAATCCCGCGGGTCTGGACTCCAAGCAGACCTACGCCAAGCTCGCCGATCGCCCGTGGGTCGTGACGGTCAAGCAGGAGGACCTCGGAAAGATCATTCCCGACCTGCAAGCCTGGCGCGACAAGAAGCTCATCGACGCCGCCGTCGCCGAGATCAACCACGTCGAGATCGCCCAGCCGGAAGGCGATGTGGTGCTCGACAAGAAGCAGGGAACCTGGACGCTGGTTCAGGGCGATCAGACGCTTGCGGTCGATAGTTCGGCGGTGGACGGCCTGCTGAACAAGCTGACCGAACTCAAGGCCGCCAGTTTCGTCGATCAGCCGACGGGCGAACAGGCTCTGGACAACCCGCAGCGCCGGATCAGGATCGTGGCTGAGGGCAAACTCGAACCGGTCGAGATCGCGGTGGGCGAAACCACGCCCAGCGGCCTCTACCGCTACGCCCAGCGGGTCGGTCTCGACTACCTCTTTGCCGTCCCGGAAGAGACGCTCCAAGCCGTTTTCAAGCCGGCGATCGCCTATCGCGATCGCAAGGTGCTCAACTTTGACGTGGACAGCGCCGTCGCCTTCGAAGTCCGCCGCGAGGATCGCACGTACCGTTTGGAGTGGCGGGAGGCGGGCGGCTGGCGGGTGGCTCAGCCGGTGGACGCCGAGGCCGAGCAGAAGGCGGTCAAGGACCTGATCATGGCCCTGGCCACTCTCCAAGCCGACAGCTACGTCGATACCGATCATCTGAACCGATACGGCCTCGACGAGCCGGATATCACCGTTGTCGTCACCACCGAGCTTGAGGACCAGGCGCCCACCACGGCGCCGGCCACCGCACCGACCACGCAGACCCAGCCGGCCGGGCGGCAGTACACGCTGCTGGTCTCGCGTCGCGACGGGAAGGTTTACGCCACCGTCGCCGATCAGACGCCGGCCCTGGTCGCCCAGGTCGGCCAGCAGCTCTACGATGATTTGTCGGCTGAGCTGGTGCGGCGGTCGATCTTTACCGGGCTCTCAAAGTCCGATGCCGGCAAGCTCACCATCCAGCGGGCTGAGAGCACCCTCGAATTCGTCAAGGACGGCGATCAGTGGCGATACCCAGCCGATCCGGTGGTCCAGATCGACGGAACCAAGGTGGAAAAGGTCATCGCCGCCATGGCCGAACTGAAGGCCAAGCGCTACGTCTCGTTCGATCCGCAGGACGCCGACAAGTATGGTCTGGAGACGCCGCACATCACGCTGACGGTTGAAGAGGCCGACGGCGAAACACACGGGCTGGACGTCGCCCGTCAGGCCAAGACCGGCCGCTACGCCCAGGCCGCCACCGGCGAGAATCGCTGGGTCTTCACCATCGAGACCGCCGACGTGGACAAGCTCGACGAAGAGCTCAAGGACTTCGTCAAATAACAACGACTTCAAGCGACTTGCGAACGCGATCGGGGCGCGGCCGACCAACCGTGCCCCGATCTCTTTTTAGCGGACGGTAGGCCTGTCTGGCGGCTCGTCGGATCGGCGATGCGGCTAATCGCCGACGCCGTCAACCGCCGATAAGACGGGTAAGCGGTATCCGAACCCAGGAGAGCCCCGTGATCCCGAAACTCGCCTTCGCCGGCGGACTGCGATTGAGCTGGTACTGCCTCAAGGCGCTCTGCGAAGAGGGCATCGTACCCGAGGTCGCCTTCGGCTACGATCCGTCGCTGAGCCACCGCAGCGGCTACCGCGATCTGGGCGATCTCTGCGAACGGTACGGCATCGCGCTTCACCGCATCCGCGACATCAACACCGACCTGGTGGCTGACGAAATCCGCACGTGGCGGATCGACCTGCTGTGCGTCTGGAACTGGTCGCAACTGGTCAAGGAGCCGATCCTTTCGCTGCCGAGCCAGGGGTGCCTGGGCATGCATCCGACCCGCCTTCCCCTGGGCCGCGGCCGCGCGCCTATACCCTGGTCGATCATCCACGGCCTGCGGGAAAGCGCCATCAGCATCTTCTTCCTGACGCCCGGCGTGGACGACGGCGATCTGGTTCACCAGGAGCCGTTTTCCATCGGCGAGGACGAAGACGCCGCCAGCCTCTACGGCCGGCTCGAAGCACTGCACGTCCAGGCCGTTCGTACGTTCTGTACGCTGCTGCGCCGCGGACCGCTTCCGCGAACGCCGCAGGACCACAGCCGGGCGACTTACTGGCCCAAGCGCCGGCCGCAGGACGGCGTGATCGACTGGAGCAAATCGACCGCCGATCAACTCCGCTGGGTTCGCGCCCTGACCGATCCGTATCCCGGCGCGTTCAGCTTCGTTGACGGCCGCAAGTTTTTTATCTGGCAGGCGGCGGCGCGATCGGAGTCCGGCAAACCCGGCGCGATCGTCGGCGAGGCCGACTCCGGGAATGCCGTCGTCGCCACAAGCGATGGAGCCATTGAGGTGCTGGTTGCCCAGGCCGAAGGCGAGGAACGCCGGTCGAGTCGCGAGCTGCTGGCCGACGGCCGGTGGCGGATTGGATCGACCTTCACCGGAGCGGTCGCATGAAGGTTCTCTACCTGGCCAACAACTACCTCGGCTGGCGGATCGGACAGGTCCTCAAGGAGCAGGGCGACGAGGTTGTCGGCTTGGTCGCCCATCCGCCGGATCGGGCCATGTTCCGCGACGAGATCGTCAGCACGTTCGACCTTCCCGCTGAGCGCGTCATCTCGGCCCCTACGATCAACGACCCGGCGACGCACGATCGGATTCGCCAGTGGCAGCCGGACGTCCTGCTCTCGGTCCTGTTCGACTATATCCTGAAAGCCGATACGCTGGCTCTGGCGCCGCGCGGGGTGGTGAACCTGCACAATTCGTACCTGCCGTACAACCGCGGCAATTTCGCCAATGTCTGGTCGATCATCACCCGCACGCCTGCCGGAGCGACGCTGCACTTGATGGACGAGGGCATCGATACCGGTCCGATCATCGACCGGATCCAAGAGCCCGTCGATCTCAAGGACACCGGCGAGACGCTGTATCGCAGGATCGAAATCGCCGCTGAGGCCCTGTTCCGCCGCGCCTGGCCGAAGTTCCGTGCCGGCGAGTTCGCTCCCATCGAGCAAAAGCACCTGACGCCGACGCCCACATGGAAGAAACGCGACGTCGAGAAGATCGACCCGATCGACCTGGACAGGACCTACACCGCCCGGGAGTTGATCGACATCCTTCGCGCCCGGACCTTCCCGCCCCATTCCGGAGCGTACATCGAGGAGGGCGGCCGCAAGGTGTACCTTCGCCTTCAACTGCTCGACGAAGACGAACTCTGAGCGGTCTTGCGCGGCTCAGATCGCCTTCACGTGCAGTTTCCGCGAGCGCGGGCCGTCGAACTCGGCGAAGAAGATTCCCTGCCAGGTGCCCAACACCAGCTCGCCGCCTTCGACTGGCACGAGCAGCGACTGGCCCATCATGCTCGATTTGATATGGGCGTCGCTGTTGCCCTCGCCGTGGCGGAAGTTGGCAGATTGCGGCACCAGTTTCTCCAGGTGGTTCAGGATGTCCGCGGGCACCGAGGGATCGGCGTTTTCGTTGATCGTCACGCCGGCTGTGGTGTGCGGCACGAACACCAGCACGCCTTTGGCGTCCTTGGCCTTGCGCGCCACCTGGGCCACCCGGTCGGTCACGTCCTGCAATTCGCAGCGTTTGGTCGTTTTGATCTGCAGCGTTTCCATCGCGTCCTCCTGAATCGTATCGGTCGCCCTGCGCTTCCGGTCTCCTGTATCTATCCGCGTTTGTCCTTGCCGTCAAGGCGTCGACGGCTAGAATACGATCGAAGCGAGTGCGATTGGAGGCTGCAATGAAGACCCGTTCCACCACGATCCTCACCGTCCGCCGCGCCGGCCAGGTCGCCATGGGCGGCGACGGCCAGGTCACTCTTGGCGAGATGGCGGTCAAGCATGATTCGGTCAAGGTCCGCCGCGTCGGCGAGGGCCGGGTGCTGTGCGGGTTTGCGGGCTCAGCCGCCGATTCGATGGCTTTACTGGAACGCTTCGAGGACCGGCTCAAGGAGTCGAAGCTCAACGTTCGCCGGGCCGCGATCGAACTGGCCAAGGAGTGGCGGACGGACCGCGTGCTGCGGCGTCTTGAGGCCATGCTGGCGGTCGCCGACGCCGAGGTCTCGCTGATCGTTTCGGGTGGAGGCGACGTGATCGAGCCGACCGACGGGATCATCGGCATCGGTTCCGGCGGCGCGTACGCGTCCGCCGCGGCCCGCGCTCTGCTGCGGCACACCGAGCTCGACGCCCGGAGCATCGTCCAGTCGGCCCTCGAGATCGCCGGCGACCTGTGCATCTACTCCAACCGCACCATCACGATCGAGACGCTGGCGTAGCCGGCGACGGCGAAGGCGGCTGACAAGCCGTCACGCTCGCGAGTATAATTCGCAGGGACACCACTGCATGCGGAAGGGCAACCGATGGCCGAGAAGATAGACCAGATCCTCAGCAGCTACGTAGCCGACCAGAGCCTGACGCCAAGCCGGACGGTGGCCGAACTCGACAGGCACATCATCGGCCAGGCCGAGGCCAAGCGGGCGGTCGCCGTCGCCCTGCGCAACCGCTGGCGGCGTCTGAAGCTGCCCGACGAGGTCGCCCGGGACGTGGGGCCCAAGAACATCCTGATGATCGGGCCGACCGGGGTCGGCAAGACTGAGATCGCCCGGCGGCTGGCCGGACTGGTCAAAGCCCCGTTTATCAAGGTCGAAGCCACCAAGTACACCGAGGTCGGATACCACGGCCGCGACGTGGATGTGATGATCCGCGACCTGCTCGAGATGGCGATTCGCATGGTCCGGGACGAGTTCGCCGACCAGATCGCCGAGCCGGTCGACCGCCAGACCGAGGAGCGGCTGCTCGACTGCCTGCTGCCGCGTCCCCGAACCGGCGAGTCGGAGGAGGCGTCGCGCGAGCGGGCCGAGCGGACCCGCGGCAAGCTCCGCGATCAGCTCCGTGCCGGGGCCCTGGAGGACAGCCTCATCGACGTGTCCGTCGAGGAGAAGGCCGTTCCGCTGGGCATGTTCACCCCGATGGGCCTCGATCAACTCGACGCCGAGTTTCAGGGCATGTTCGACAAACTCCTGCCGACCCGCACGCGGGCCCAGAAGCTGCCTGTCCGCGACGCCCGCAAGATCATCCGCGCCCAGCAGCTTGAGGCCATGCTCGACCGCGAGAAGATCACCACGCTGGCCATCCAGCGGACGGAAAACACCGGCATCGTCTTTATCGATGAGATCGACAAGGTCTGCGGCCCCGAGTCCAAGCACGGCCCGGACGTTTCGCGCCAGGGCGTGCAGCGGGATCTGCTGCCGATCGTCGAAGGCACCACCGTCACCACGCGGCACGGCATGGTGCGGACCGACCACATCCTGTTCATCGGGGCCGGGGCGTTCACCCGTTCCAAGCCTTCGGACCTGATGCCCGAGCTTCAGGGGCGCTTTCCCATCCGCGTCGAGCTGGGCGATCTGAGCCGCGACGATTTCGTCCGCATCCTCACCGAACCGCAGAACGCCCTGATCCGCCAGCAGGCGGCCCTGTTGGCGGCGGAGAACGTCGAGGTCACGTTCCGGCCGGACGCCATCACCGCGATGGCTGAGATCGCCTTCAAGGTCAACCAGACCGTCCAGAACATCGGCGCCCGGCGGCTCTACACCATCGTCGAGAAGGTCATGGAGGACTTGAGCTTCAGCGCTCCTGAGCGCGCCGGCGAGAAGGTCGAGATCGACGAGGCCTATGTCCGCGAGCGCCTGGCCGATATCGCCCGCGATGAGGATCTTTCCAAGTTCATCCTGTAGAAACCATGGCGGAAAAGCGTCGCAAAAGGCGGATCTGCGTTCTGACCGGCACCCGGGCCGAGTACGGCCTGCTCACCTCGCTGCTGAAGGCCGTCGACGACCATCCGTGGCTGGCGCTCGATCTGGCGGTGACGGGAATGCACCTGCTCGAGGAGTTCGGACATACCCGCGACGACATTGCCGCCGACGGCTGGGAAATCGCGTTGTCGATCCCGATCTACAGCGGCAAGGACGCCCGCGAGGATCTCGGCCCGGCACTGGCACGGTTGATCGAGACCCTCAGCCGCTGGCTGGTTCGGCGCGAGACGGACGTTCTGGTGGTTCTCGGCGACCGGCTTGAGGTCTTGGGCGGGGCGTGCGCCGCCCTGGCCGCTGGGGTTCCGGTAGCCCACCTCCACGGCGGCGAACTGGCTCCGGGCGAGTTGGACGACCGCATTCGCTTTGCCGTCTCGAGCATGGCCAACCTGCACTTTGTGGCCACCGCCGCCGCCCAGAGGCGTCTGCTTCGCCTGGGTGAGAGTCGCGACGCCGTGTTTCGCGTCGGAGCGATCGGCCTCGATCATATCTACCGCTTGAAAAAGGAGTTCCGTCAAACCAATCCCGCCGAGGTCAAGGCCTTTTTCGGTCTCGATCCCGACCGGCCCATGCTTGCCATCGTTGGCCATCCCTGCGGGTTCGGCACCGATGGCGAGTATCGAAACATGCAGACCGTGCTCTCAGCCCTCAAGGGTGAGCAGGGCATTATTATCGGACCCAACACCGATCCCGGCCATAGCGGCATCACGCGGGCCATTCGGGAGTTCCTCAAGGGCCCCTCCGGCCGCCGCGACTGGAAGTTTTTCGCAAGCCTCGAAAGGACAAGGTATTTACAGGCGATCTGGGCCGCTGACGCCCTGGTCGGCAACTCCTCCAGCGGCATCCTGGAGGCCAACGCCCTCGGTACCGCGGTGGTCAACATCGGTCCCCGCCAGGAGGGTCGCGAGCGAAACGGCAACACCATCATCGACGTCGATTACGACGCCGGACGGATCGCGAAGGCCGTAGGGGAGGCCATCGCCACCTCGCGGGCCCGCCGCGTCCGCCCCAGCCGGGCGTTTGGCACGGGCGATACCGGCCGCCGGATCGCCGAGACGCTCGCCAAGGTTTCCTTCGACCGCCGGATGCGGGTCAAGCAGTTCCGCTGATTTCCATTGCCGGACAAACACTTCCACTTACTCAATGTCACTGATAAGTCCCACTTCTACCTAAAGTGGGCGGATGGTCTGCCGACAACTGTTATGGCGGTAGTGACGCATTCCGAGGTACTCAGGACACGGGAAACAAGGAAACAGATATGACAACCCTGGCAACGGATAGTCAGGCGTGCGTTGCGCAGGCCATTCAGAAGGTGACCCAGATCGCGACCCTTCCGGAGATCACCGCCAAGATCATCCAGGTGGTTGAGGATCCCAAATCGTCGGTCAAGGATCTCCACGAGATCATCAAGCACGACGTTGCCCTCTCAGCCAAGATTCTCAAGGTCGTCAACTCCGCCTTCTACGGTCTGCCCCGCCAAGTCGGCTCGGTGGACCGGGCCATCGTGCTGCTGGGGCTCAGCACCGTTAAAAACATTGCCATCGCGACCTCGATCACCAAGTTGTTCCGCGGCCAGCGGTTAGCGACCAAGTACAGTCCCAAGGACCTCTGGGCGCACAGCCTGGCCACGGGCGTGTTCTGCAAATTGATCGCTGAGGCCCGCGGCTTTGAGAATCCCGATGAGATTTTCGTGGCTGGGCTTATGCACGATATCGGGATCGTTGTCGAAATGCAGGTTTTTTCGAATCAGCTTTGCGAACTGATCGACTCGGCGAGCGAGAAGGGCACCGCCCTGTGTGAAGCCGAGATCGCCGCCCTCCAAGCCGACCACCAAGCGTTCGGAGCGGGGTTGTCGGTCAAGTGGAAGTTCCCGTCCATGTTCCAGCTTGCCACGGGCTATCACCACGAACCGATGAAAGCGTCCGCTCCGGGCCAGATCGTCGCCGCGATGGTTCATGTCGCCGAGGTGATGGCGTGCCACAAGGAAATCGGCTTCTGCCTCGAAGGAACCGATGTCCAGGAAGAGGCCCTTGAGTTGGTTGAGCTGCCCGATGAGCGGCTCGAGGAGTTGCTCGGCGCGTTCGATGAGAAGTATGCCGCGGTCGAATCCGTGATGAACTGACCGTCGCTGAGTTTGGGTTCTGGAGTCCGGGCATTCGGCCTCCTCTCCGATCGTCTTTCCACGACGGACTTGCCGTTAGCGCGTCCGCACGCTACAAATGCACACCGTCCATCATGACAGGAGCATTTGATGAGCGATTCGAGAGTCTTCCATCCGATCGGCGTCTGGTTTGAGGGACGGCCGGACTGGGCGGGCAGTCCCGCCGAGCCCGCCGCCGCTGCGGTTTACTACGACCGGTGCTTCGCCGACCTTGCCGCGCACGGGGTCAACGCCGCGGTGGTCACCAATACGCCCGTGCCGCTGCGGACGACCATTCTGGCCGCCGCCGATCGGCAGGGCCTGAGGATCGTTCTCGACCTGCCGGAGTTCCACCCCGCCATCCGAGGCGACGGGCCGATCGACGAGGCGGCGGTTCGAGCCGAAGCACGAAAGACGGTCCAGACACTGGGTGTCCATGATTCGCTCCTGGCTTACCAGATATATGATGAGCCGGAGAATCGCATGGTTCGCAACTGGCTGGCGGTCCGCGATATCTTCGCTGAGCTCGATCCGGTCCGGCCGCCGTTCTCATGCTTCTGCCGCGCGGAGTCGCTGGGCTTGGTGACCGCCCGAACGGATCTTCCCCAAGCCGTTTTCGATATCTATCCCCTGAGACCGGATACTTTGGAGAACGACCTGACCGAGTTCGACTCCACCCTCGCCGCGTTCAGAGACGCCGCTCGATGCAATCCGATGTGGGTTGTGCTTCAATCCTTCGCCAAGAAGGACTTCTGGCGCTACCCGACGTTCGAGGAACTGCTGGCCATGGCCGACCGGTCGCTGACCGCTGGAGCGGAGGGCTTGTTCTTCTTCCTCTACCAGTCGCTGCCGAACCATCCGGAACAGCTCGAAGGCCTGCTCGACAATGAGGGCCGGGAGACGCCGCTCTACCGTGGCGTCGGTGAGGCCGCGTCCGAATTGCAGCGTCGTTTGAATGGAGCATAGGCGAAATTGCCCTGCGCTCTTGCCGCCCGATGAGTCGTGCGTATACTTTAGGTACGCCGCTGGTGGGCGGGCGAGGTCCGCCGCTTTGGACGGCGCAAGTTCCTGCAGATTGGATGCGACGTGCCGGCAGAAACGCTCCTGAAGGTTCAGAACCTCAAGAAGTACTTTCCGCTCAAGGGCGGCGTCCTGGGCCGCACGCGCGGCTACGTCCACGCGGTGGAGGACGTCAGCTTCTCGATCGCGCCGCGTGAGACGTTCGGGCTGGTCGGGGAGAGCGGCAGCGGCAAGACGACGGTGGGGCGGACTCTCCTGCGGCTGATCGAGCCGACCGCCGGCGTGGTCGAATTCGAGGGGGTGAACCTGGCCTCGCTGTCGCCGGCTGAGCTTCGCGGGTACCGCAAGCGGATGCAGATCATCTTCCAGGACCCGGCCAGTTCGATGAACAGCCGGTTGACCGTCGAGCGGATCGTCGGCGAGGGCTTGATCCTGCACAAGATGGTCCGCGACCGCAGCGAGCTCCGCGAGAGGGTCGGAACGCTTCTGGAGCAGGTGGGCCTTTCACGCTCTTACATGGGCCGCTATCCGCACGAATTCTCCGGCGGTCAGCGCCAGCGGATCAGCATCGCCCGGGCCCTGTCGGTCGGGCCGTCGTTCGTGGTGGCTGACGAGCCGGTCAGCGCCCTGGACGTTTCGATCCAGTCGCAGATCCTTAATCTGCTGGCGGACCTGCAGAGCCAATATGGCCTGAGCTACCTGTTTGTGGCCCACAACCTGGCGGTGGTCGAGAATTTCTGCGACCGCGTGGCCGTGATGTACCTTGGCCGGATCGTCGAGCAGGCTTGGTCCGAGGAGCTCTACCGCCGGCCGCTGCACCCCTATACGCAGATTCTGATCGCGGCCATTCCCGAACCGGACCCCAACGCCCGCAAGGAGCAGGTCCCGGTCAAGGGGGAGCCGCCCAGTCCGGTCAAACCGCCGCCCGGTTGTCCGTTCCATCCCCGCTGTCCGCTGACGGTGGACAAGTGCCGCCAGGAAAACCCGCCGCTGGTTCCGCTCTCGGACAATCCGGAGCACCTGGTGGCCTGCTGGGTCAACTGGCGGTAGGATGGCCCGTGTAAATGTGTGTAGATTATTAATCGTAAATGCTATGAGTTTGGTCTTAACAAAATGAAAATAGAGCTTGACTTTATTTGGAATGAACCTTATGCTGTGTTTAGCTAATGATAGGAGATGGCAATGGCGACAATACGAACCATCCGAAGACGTTCGAGCAAGACGATCCTGGGTCTCCCGGTATGGGAGATTGCCTCGGGTCCAGATCCGGAGAACGGGCAGTCTCACGGCCACGCCAGGGCGGTGGTGGCGATCGGCGACCGGGCTACGGGGGTGGTGGCGGTCGGGAGGTTCTTTGCGACGGGGCTGATCGCCATTGGTCCCGTCAGTGTCGGGGTCTTCGCGATGGCGGGTTTGGCGGTGGGAGGCTTCGCCGTGGGCGGTCTGGCGGCGGGTCTGGTCGCGGCGGGGGGAGTGGCTTTCGGCGGCGTGGCCTTGGGCGGCATTGCCGCGGGTGGGGCGGCGGTAGGGGGGATGGCGGTGGGACACTATGCGATGGGCGGAGTGGCGATGGGCAGCCACGTGATCAGTCCGGCTGAGCGATCGGTAGAGGCGGCTGAGTTTTTTCAGCACTGGTTGATCCGGCTGGGCGAGATATTCAGCCGATATTGATGGAGGAAGAGTCGATGGCGGACACGCAGCGGAAACGGTGGATCGACCTCGTGAGCGATGAGGATCTGGCGTTCATCAAGCGGTTTGTGCTGGCTTCGGGATCGCTGAAGGAGATGGCGGGCGTCTACGGGATTACATACCCGACGATCCGGCTTCGTCTCGACCGGTTGATCGAGAAGATCAAGGTGATCGACGCCTACGAGCAGGCGAGCGGCTTTGAGCGGTTGTTGCGAAGCGTTTTCGCCGAAGGGCGGCTCGATCAGGATACGTTCAGGACATTACTGCAGGCATATCGAGAGCAAGCGGAGGACGGCGATGAGAAGTAGAATCGCAATGTCAGCGGCGATAGTGATGATCTGTGCGGGAACGGCTGCCGCGGCGGAGGCTGGTGCGGACGTCTGGTGGAGTGAACGGACGGGGGGATGGATCGGCGCGGGGCTGGGCGGGCTGATTGGACTGCTTGGCGGGCTGATCGGCGTCCTGTCCGGTTTCCACAAGGCCAAGACGTTTGTGTTGACCGTGATGAAGCTGATGCTGATGGCGGGAATCGTGAGTCTGGCGCTTGGTGTGGCGGCCATCTTCGCGTCGCAGCCCTACGCGGTCTATTACCCACTGCTGCTGATCGGAGTGATCTGCACGGCTGTGATCGGGTTTACCTATCCGATGGCCAAGCGAGGCTACCAGATGGCAGAGATGCAGAAGATCAAATCCATGGATGCGATGAACCGCTGAGGCCGAAACGGTCAGATCAGACCGGTCGCCATCGCGATCCCGGAGGCGATCAGCATCGCTGCGACCAGGTACTGGACGAAGGAGAGCGTGAGCTTGCCGATCAGACGCGATCCGGCGAAGGCTCCGACGAAGGCCGCCGCGCATGCCGCCGCCACGAGATAGCCGGTCGCAGCGGTAAGGTGCTGCGACCCGAGCGAGAAGAACGCCAGCCCGTAGACGAAGAGGCGGGCGACGTCGACGATGACCGAGGCGATCACGGTGGTGCCGATGTAGGCCTCCTTGCCGAGGCCCGCGTTGATCAGGAAGGCCGACCGCAGGGCTCCCTGGTGGCCCGAGAGGCCGCCGAAGAACCCTGAGAGCAGCCCGCCGGGAATGAGGTATCTGCGGCCGAAGGTGAGTTTGCGCAGCGCGGGCAGCAGGTCGAACATGGCGAAGATGATGATCAGGGCGGCCACGATGATCTTGAGGACGGTGATCCGGTGCTCACGGCCGGCCAGTTCGTAGGTCGCGAGGGCGGGAATGTCGGCAAAGAGGTTCAAGAGCCAGGCCCCGGCGAACGCCGCCGCCGCGGCAGGCAGGGCGAATCGCAGGACGGCGTCCCAGTCCGCATGGCGACCCACGAGGACGACCTTAAAGACATTGTTGGCCAGGTGCACCACGGCTGTGGCGGCCACCGCCACCGGCACGGGAAAGAACAAGGCGAACGCCGGCATCAGCAGGGTTCCCAGTCCAAAGCCCGAGAACAGGGTCAGGCCCGAGACAACCAGCGCGACCGTGCAGACAACCAGGTAGTCCATCGGTAACCCTAATGCTGTCAGTTTGGCTCAGTAACGGCAGCGGGCCGCTTCGTCGGCGAAGGCTTGGACGTTTTCCGGGTCGCCGAAGAAGAAATGGTCCGACGGGCTGCAGATGTAGCCGCCCGGTTTATCGCAGGTGGCTTGGAAGCACTCGCGGACCAGTCGGCGGGCGGCCTCCGGCGTGCCGCGTTCAAAGCCTGCGTTCTGATCGAAGCCGCCGACGAAGAACAACCGGTCGCCGACGCGGCGCGAGGCCTCGGCCAGGTCGCAGTCGCCGCCCATCGAGGGCGGGGTCATCGTTTCGAGGCCGTCGGCTCCGTTCTCGACGACCAGATCGAGCATTTTCATCAGGCCGCCGCAGAGGTGATAGACGACCCTGGTGCCGGCCTGGTGGATTGCCTCGTGCAGGGCCTGGTCGTAGGGCAGGCAGAACTCGCGGTGCAGTTTTGGGCTGATGACGGTGTTGGATCCGGCGCCGCCGCCGGTCTCCACCAGGTCGACGTTTTCCCAGCCGGGCAGTAGGAAGGTCGCGAGCTGTTTTTCGAGCATCGCCCGCAGGACGCGGTGCACCCATTGTGGATCGTCGACGGCTTCGAGGATTGCCTCTTCGGTGTTCATCCACGTGCAGAGGCTCTGCCACGGGCTGGGCTGGCCGAAGCAGAAGGGTCCGCAGCGGATGATTCCGCGGTCGCCGATCCGCCGGCGGCATTCGATGACGCCGGACCAGTCGGCGGCGATGGGCACGGGCTGGTAGCGGATGAACAGCTCCGCGTCGGCTTTGGACTTGAAGGGGTGTTCGGTGGTCCAGGTGGTGATGTCGTTGCCGGCCCGGCGCCAGGCCAGGACGCCCTGGGGCGTGGTGATGGTGTGGGCCCACTGGCGGTTGCCGTCGGCGTCGGGTCCGAGGTCGTGGACCTCCTCGCGCCAATTGGCCAGGTCCTTCTCGGCGAAGGTGTAGGCTGGGCCCATGTAGATCACCATGTCCATGCCGAATCGCTGGTAGGCGGCGAACTGATCGACGCCGCCGAGGTAGCGGTTCAGATAATAGGGCATCCAGCTATGGACCTGGACGGGCAGGCGATCGGGCTTGCGGTTCTCGATCGCGGCCAGCAGGCGTTGGCGGCCGGTCATCTGGCGTCTCCTGCGATGGGCTTCCCGACTCTTGCCGCGGCGTTTTGCCTCACGCCGTCATTTCAGCACGTCGGCGACGGCGTCGCAGAGGCGATCGACGTTGCCCGGCGTGATGCCGGCCACGTTGATCCGGCCCGAGCCGACGATGTAGATCGCGTACTTGTCGCGCAGGGTCTGGACCTGCTCCTTGCTGAGGCCCGAGAACGAGAACATGCCCTTCTGGTCGATGATGAACGAGAAGTCGCGTTGCACGCCCTTGCTCTTGAGCGTTTCGACGAAGAGCCGGCGCATCTCGTGGATACGGCCGCAGGTGGCCTTGAGCTCCTGCTCCCACTCGGCCCGGAGGCCGGCGTCGGAGAGGATGGCGGCCACGATTGAGGCCCCGTGGCTGGGCGGGTTCGACCAGTTCTGACGAACGACGATCTTGACGTGGCTAATCGCTTTCTCGGCGTCGGCCGCCGACTTGCAGACTACCAGCAGCGCGCCAACCCGCTCGTTGTAGAGGCCGAAGTTCTTGGAGAATGAGGCGACGATCAGCATTTCCTGTCCGGTTTCGGCCATGGCGCGGACGCCGACCGCGTCCTTCTCCAAGCCGTCACCGAAGCCCTGATAGGCGAAGTCCAGGAAGGGCAGCAGGCCGCGTTCGGCGGTCACCTTCGCGATTGTTTTCCACTGCTGGGGGGTTGGGTCGGCACCGCTGGGGTTATGGCAGCAGGCGTGCAGCAGGACGATATGGCCTCGCGGGATCGCCTTGAGGGCTTCGATCATCTTCTCGAAGTCGACGGCCTTGGTCTTGGGGTCGTAGTAAGGGTAGGCGCCGATTTCGAAACCGGCCGCCCCGAAGATGCCCAGGTGGTTGGTCCAGGTGGGGTCCGAGACCCAGACCTTGGCGTCGGGCGCGACCTTTTTGGCGAAGTCGGCGCCGATTCGCAGGCCGCCGGTCCCGCCGAGGCTCTGGCAGACCGCGACCCGTTTGGCCCGGAGGATCTCACTGCCGGCCCCGAAGACCATTTCGGCGACGGCGGCGTTATAGCCCGGATGTCCGGTGATCGGCAGGTATTTTTTCGATTCGCCCTTGTCCGCCATGACCTTCTCGGCTCTGGCCACGGCTGAGAATACCGGCGTTTTGCCCGTCGCGTCCTGATAGACGCCGACTCCCAGGTTGATCTTGTCGGGGTTCGGATCCTTGTTGAAGGCTTCGGTCAGACCGAGGATCGGATCCGGCGGCGCCATTTCGAGCTTTTCGAACATACGCGAGGCCCTTTCTGTTTGTCGCTTTTGCACAAGACCGTGCTTCGGACGCACCATCCGGCCTGAGGGCGGCGGATGGCCCATGACAGGATACCGAAATCCGGGGCGAATACAAGCCCTTCCCGCAGGCGGGTCGGGTGGACGGGTTTACTCCGTTTCCGGGGCTTTGCCGGGCGGCAGGCCGTCCGGGGCGACGCCGATTCGCTCGGCCCGGATCCACTCGGCCACGTCCTTGGCGAAGTAGGTGATGATGATCCGCGCGCCCGCCCGTTTCATGCCGATGAGGGCCTCCATGACCGTGCCCGGCTCGTTGAGCCAGCCGTTCTGGGCGGCGGCTTTGAGCATGGCGTATTCGCCCGAGACGCTATAGCAGGCGATGGGCAGGTCGAATCGCTGGCTGGCCCGGTAGACGATGTCGAGGTAGGCGAGGGCCGGTTTGATCATGACGATGTCGGCCCCTTCCTCGACGTCGAGGGCGATTTCGCGCATGGCCTCGTCGGCGTTGCGGCAGCTCTGCTGGTAGCTCTTGCGGTCACCGAAGGCGGGCGGCGACTCCGCTGCCTCGCGAAAGGGCCCGTAGAACGACGAGGCGAACTTGGCGGCGTAGCTCATGATCGGCACGTATTCGAAGTCGTGTTTGTCCAGGGCGTTACGGATCGCGGCGACCCGTCCGTCCATCATGTCGGACGGAGCGACCAGGTCGGCGCCGGCGTCGGCGTGCGAGACCGCGATTTCGGCCAGCCGCTTGAGGGTCCGGTCGTTGTCCACTTCCATCTGGCCGCGGACCTCGCGGAGCAGTCCGCAATGGCCGTGATCGGTGTACTCGCAGAGGCACACGTCGGTGATGACCAGCAGCCGCTGGCACTTGTCCTTGATCGCCCGCACCGCCCGCTGGACGATGCCGTTTTTGTCCGAGGCTGAGGCGCCGGTCGAGTCCTTTTCCTCGGGAATTCCGAAGAGCAGGATGCCCGGAATGCCCAGCGCCTCGAGTTCCTGGCACTGCTCGACGAGCAGGTCGATCGAGAACTGCATCTGGCCCGGCATGGGCGCGATGGGGCGTGAGAGGTTCTCGCCCGGCCGGACGAACAGCGGCATCACCAGGTTCTCCAGGCGGACGCAGGTTTCCTGGACCATCCAGCGGAGGGCCTCGGTGCGTCGGAGCCGGCGAAGGCGATGCGTTGGAAATCCCATCGTTTGACCTCCCTTGTGCGGTCGTCAACTCATCCGGTTGCTCGACGCCATTATAGCCACCAATGCCCGTCCGCGCCAACGGTGGGATGGAATTGCCTCACACAAAACGTCTGTCCGACATCCGTTTGAGCGAAAAGCCTTTGGCCGTGCCGCGCGCCGCCGTAGAATGATGCGGTGAAGGCTGGGTATCGAGTAGGGGTATGGCGATGCGTCGGATTCTGATTGTGGTGGTGCTCATCTTTCTGGCGATAGGCGTGTGGCTGTACTGGCAGGCGAGCCTGCCGTCGCCGTTCGTGGTCTCAGGTTTTGTCGAGGCCGACCAGATTCGCGTCGGGTCGCGGGTCGGTGGACGGGTGGCCGAGGTGCTTGTGGAGGAGGGTGACCGCATGGCGGCGAGGTCGCCGCTGTTCCGGCTTGATCCGTTTGATCTGCTCGAACAGCTCAAGGCGGCGGAGGCGAACCTGGCGGCGCGTCGGGCGGAGCATCAGAAACTCAGCGACGGGTTCCGACCGGAGGAGATCGAGCAGGCCCGGGCTCGTCGGGACCGGGCGGCGGCGGTGCTCAAGAAGCTGGAGGCCGGGCCCCGGCCCCGGGAGATCCAGATCGCCCGCGAGCGGCTCAACGCGGCCAGAGCGGACCTGGAGTACGCCGAGAGCGAGTACCAGCGGTTGGCGGGTTTGCGGGAACAGGACGCGGTGGCCAAGAGCGAATTCGACCAGGCGGTGCGTCAGCGGGACGCCGCGCGGGCCCAGGTGGCGGCGGCCGAGCAGGAATTGGCTCTCCTGGAGGAGGGGTTTCGCGAGGAGGAGATCGCGGAGGCCCGAGCCCAACTCGCCGAAGCCGAACAGGCCCTCAAGCTGCTGACCGAAGGCTATCGGCGGGAGGAGATCGCCCAGGGCGCCGCCCAGGCCGAAGCGGCGCAGGCCGAGGTTGCCGCCATTCGCGAGCGGCTTGGGGAATTGACGGTGGTCGCCCCGTGTGACTGCGTGATCGAAGCGATCGACCTTCGTCCGGGCGACCTGGTCTCGCCCAACGCCCCGTCGGTCTCGCTGCTGGACACTTCGCGGATGTGGGTTCGGACGTACGTGCCGGAGGTTCGGCTGGGGCAGGTCGGCCTCGGGCAGGCGGTCGGCGTGAGGGTGGACAGCTTTCCGGAAGAGACGTTTGCTGGACGGGTGACGTTTGTGGCGCGCGAGGGCGAGTTCACGCCGCGCAACATTCAGACGCCCGAGGAGCGAAGCAAGCAGGTGTTCCGGGTGAAGGTGACGCTCGACGACGGTTATGACCGGCTGCGGGTGGGCATGGCGGCGGACGTGTGGTTCGAGGGCCCGCCCGATGAGTGAGTGCGTCATCTGTGCCGAGAATCTGAGCCGCCGGTTCGGTCCGGTGGTGGCGGTGCGGGAGGTCAGCTTTGCGATTCCGCAGGGGAGCATTTTCGGCCTGCTGGGTCCGAACGGGTCGGGCAAATCGACGCTGATCCGGATGCTCTGCGGCGTGTTGCGGCCGACCGAGGGGACCGGTTCGGTCCTCGGCTTTGATATTCGTCGGAATCCCGAGCAGATCAAACAGCGGATCGGTTACATGTCGCAGCGATTCAGCCTGTACGCGGACCTGAGCGTGATGGAGAATCTCGACTTCTACGGCCGGATCTACGGCCTTGGCCCCGCGCGCCTCCGCGAGCGGCGGGAAGCGGTGATCGAACTGGTGGGGATCGGCGAGTACGTTGACCGCCTGGCCGGCACGCTGTCGGGCGGGTGGAAGCAGCGGCTGGCCCTGGCCTGCGCCCTGATTCACGAACCGAAGGCCCTCTTTCTCGACGAACCGACCGCCGGCATCGATCCGGTGGCCCGGCGCGACCTGTGGGACCTGCTGTTCGACCTGTCGAACCGCGGCGTGACCATGCTGGTCAGCACGCACTACATGGACGAAGCCGAGCGCTGCACGCACGTCGGGTATCTCTACCTGTCGCGTCTGATCGCGTTCGGCCGGCCGGACGACCTCAAGTCGCTCCCGCAGGTCAATCCGCCCGGCACCCGGCGCTACGAGATCGAGACCGACCAGCCGACCGCCGTGCTGGCTCGCGCCCGCGGCGAGGATGGCGTTCGCGACGCGACGTTCTTCGGCCATGCCGTTCACGTCCTGCTGGACGAGTCCGTGGACCCTGAGGCGTTCATGGGGCGGGTGGCGCCAAACGAGCCGCAGGCGTCGATCCGCCCGATCGCTGCGAATCTGGAAGACGTGTTCGTCCTGCTCAGCCGCTTTCAGCAGTTGGAGAAGACCGCGTGAAGGGCTTTTGGGCGATTCTGATCAAGGAGTTCTCGCACATTCGTCGGGACCGCGGGACGCTGGTCTTCGCGTTCCTGGTGCCCGCGTTTCAGCTCACGATCTTCGGCTACGCGATCGACGTGACGATCGAGAACATTCCGGTGGTGGTGCTGAATCTGGACCAGCGCCAGGACAGCCGCGAGTTTCTCGACGCCCTTGTGGCCACCGGCACCTTCGAGGTGATCGAGCGGGTGGAGGACATGGACTCGTTTCGCCGGGCCCTGAGCGCCGGTTGGGCCAGGGTGGGGGTGCTGATCCCGCCGGACTACTCGGACAAGCTGCTCCGCCGCGAGCAGGCCCAGGTCCAGGTGCTGATCGACGGCAGCGACTCGCAGGTGGCCACGACGGCTTTGAACGCGGTGGGCCTGCTGGGCACGCAGCTATCGATCGCGCGGGCCAAGGGGTTGGCCGAGTCGGTGGAACTGGGTCCGGCCCGGACCGAAACCGGGCAGGTGGCCTTGCCCATCGACGTCCGGCCGCGGCTGCTGTTTAATCCAAACCTGGAAAGCTCGCACTTTTTTGTGCCCGGGTTGATCGCGATCATCCTGCAGGTGGTGCTGCTGTTCCTGACGAGTTTTTCGATCGTTCGCGAACGCGAGCACGGGACGCTGGAGCAACTGTTCGTCACGCCGGTGGGCCGGGCCGGACTGCTGTTCGGCAAGCTGATCCCGTACGCGTTTCTGGCGGTGGGGGAGTTGATGATCGTGCTGTTTCTGATGGTCGCGCTGTTCGGCGTGCCGATTCACGGCAGTCTGACGCTGCTGCTGGGTCTTTCGATTTTGTTCATCGTGACGTCGCTGGGGCTTGGACTGCTGGTCTCGACCATCGCCAAGACGCAGCTCCAGTCGATGCAGATGGCGTTTGTCGTCATGCTGCCGTCGGTGCTGCTTTCGGGGTTCGTGTTCCCGCGGGCCGAGATGCCACTGCCGATCTACCTGATCAGCTTTATTCTGCCCGTGACGTACTACATTGAAATCCTGCGAGGGATCGTCCTTCGCGAGGCGGACCTGATCGACCTGGTGCCGCACATCATCGGCCTGACCGTCTGCTGCGCGGTGATCCTGGGCATCAGCCTGACCCGCTTCAGCAAGCGGCTGGATTAGGCCCGATCGCTTTTGCGCGGAACCCGTTGACACCGCCAGCCGGTTCGGGTAGAAGATTGGCCCAATCGGTCGAAATGAAACCAAATCGCGAGGTGCGGCAATGAAATCCAAACTGGGCGTCGGCATGGTCGGGTGCGGGAACATCTGTCCCAACTACGTCCGCCACTGCCGGCAGTACGACGTGATCGAACTGGTCGCCTGTGCCGATCTGGACGTCGAGCGGGCCAAGGCGCGGGCGAAGGAGTTCGAGATTCCGAGGGCGTGCAGCGTCGAAGAACTGCTGGCCGACCCGAACGTGGACATCGTGCTGAACCTGACCGTCCCAGCCGCCCACGCCCCGGTGAATCTGGCGGCGATCAAGGCCGGCAAGCACACCTACTGCGAAAAGCCCTTCGCGGTGACGCGGGAACAGGGGCGCGAGGTGCTCGACGCGGCCAAGGCCAAGGGGCTGCTGGTCGGCTGCGCCCCGGACACGTTTCTGGGCGGCGGCATCCAGACCTGCCGTAAGCTGATCGACGAAGGGGCGATCGGCCAGCCGGTGGCGGCGACCGCCTTTATGATGTGCCGCGGCCACGAGTCGTGGCATCCGAGTCCCGAGTTTTACTACAAGGTCGGCGGCGGCCCGATGTTCGACATGGGGCCGTACTACCTGACCGCCCTGGTCAACCTGCTGGGCCCAATCCGCCGCGTCGCCGGGGCCACGCGGATTTCATTCGCCGAACGTCTGATCACCAGCAAGCCGCTGGCCGGGACGAAGATCAAGGTTGAAACGCCCACCCACATCACCGGTGTGGCTGACTTCGTCGAAGGCCCGATCGGCACCGTCGTGATGAGCTTCGACGTCTGCGCCCACAACCTGCCGAACATCGAGGTCTACGGCTCGGAGGGCACGCTGCGGGTGCCCGATCCGAACTGCTTCGGCGGACCGGTCCTGCGGAACGGCCCGGACGGCAAGTGGGAGGAAGTTCCGCTCACGCACTCGGACCAGATCGGCCGGGGGACCGGCGTGGCCGACATGGCCTATGCGATCCTTTACGGCCGCAAGCACCGGGCCTGCGGCGAACTGGGCCACCACGTGCTCGACGTGATGCACGCGTTCGACGAGTCGTCGCGCCGCTCGCAGTACGTGGAGGTGACGGCCAGATGCGAAAAGCCCGCAGCCCTGCCGGCCGGACTGGAGCCCGGCAAGCTTGACAAGTAGGCCGGCGGGCTCTACTGTCTTTCTATCGCGAAACAGAAACTCAAGAGCATGAGGTGAAATCATGAAGAAGGCGTTGATTGTTTACGGCGGATGGGACGGGCACGAGCCGCAGCAGACGGCTGAGCACATGGCCGGCGTCCTGCGCAAGGAGGGCTTTGAAGTCGAAGTTTCGGACACCCTCGACTCGTTCGCCGACGTGAAGAAGATGAACTCGTTGAGCCTGGTCAGCCCGGTCTGGACCTGCGGCCAGATGACGCCGGAACAGACCAGCGGTCTGCTCGATGCGGTCAAGGCGGGCGTCGGCATCGCCGGCTGGCACGGCGGCATGGGCGATGCGTTCCGCGGCAACTGCGGGTATGAGTTTATGGTCGGCGGCCAGTTCGTCGATCATCCGGACGGCATCAAGGAATACACCGTCAACATCACCGACCACGACGACCCGATCACCAAGGGCATCAAGGATTTCAAGGTCACCTCGGAGCAGTACTACATGCACGTGGACCCGTCCAACGAGGTCCTGGCCACCACGACCTTCCAGACCACTGCGGCCCCGTGGGTGAACGGCTGCGTCATGCCGGTGATCTGGAAGCGGATGTGGGGGAAGGGCCGGGTGTTCTACTTCTCGGTCGGCCACGTGCTCAAGGTTTTTGAGATTCCGGAGACCACCG
>Ga0123328_1000353_pt1 | contig 48956 bp, 32 predicted proteins | sample BioC12SIPDNA_2_FD_89702 | JGI IMG/M metagenome (GOLD analysis project Ga0123328, IMG submission 89702) | Anaerobic biogas reactor microbial communites from Washington, USA - Biogas_R1_A C12 SIP DNA | ecosystem: Engineered > Bioreactor > Anaerobic > Unclassified | place: Washington, USA...
CCTATGCCGCAAACGATCGCAAAGCCACTGATAAGTACAGAAATCTCTCGCCAACCCTAAGGCGATGGTTCGCTCGACAAAGGTAACACAGTCTGCCTGCGTGAGGTCGAACCGGCCGGCATGGAGGCGGTAGGGTGTCCCCACCGCGCGGGAGGCAAAATGCCGCACCTCGTGGACCGGCAGAGGGCCATTCGGATCCCCCTCTTGCTCCTTCTTCCGCAACCGGATGTAGTCTCCCAGATCCTGAGAGGAGAAGTCTGACATGCTGCGGGCCGCAAGCTGCGCGTATCGCCCACGCTCCTCTCCCGTCAGTGTGTCCGCCGCCGCAGTTGTCCACGGCACGGCGATACTAACTCCGAGAAACATAGCCAGAGCGCATCCGCTGCGCATCGCTGAATGCGCTGACAAGCGGCCTCTCTCACCCGGCACGTCCTCCCTAGAACGACCCCCTTGAGGTTCCCGATCTGCCATGTTCATTCCTCCATCGATGTGACACCTTCCAACACCCGCCCTGCCGTCTCCGCGCTGCGAAGGACTCCTTCGGCGAGACTGGCGAGACTGGCGAGACTGGCGAGACTGGCGAGACTGGCGAGACTGGCGAGACTGGCGAGACTGGCGAGGGATCTGCCGTGCCCCAGCCTCACTGCCGAATGTAAGGAATATACACTACGCAGCGCAAGTTGTCAAGACTTTTTCGGACGAAAAGCACGGCCTCGCGAGCGGGTCTTGCTTAACTCTCGCCGTTGACACGAGTTAACGACGACAAAACAAGTGGTATCGGCTGTCTTCGCGAGGAAGCACGTCGCTTGCTCTGTGCCCTTCCTCACGGCGGATCGCACTTCTGCTCCCCCCCGGGGGGTAGCGCCCCCAATGGTGGCCCATAAATCCTGTTGGCGTAGTCGCCCGGCGCTCGTCGACATGCGTGAGCATCTCGCGACCGAATCCGGGCAGACCGCAGTCGACTGGTGGTCGCCGGCACATATCCTGTGACACAACCTTGGTCCGGGCGAGACGCCCTGGCCCACACCGGCGGGACGCCGGTGCCACACCTCAGGTTACAGGCTGTTTAGCGAGCCACACTGGCGCGATCCCGGCGGGGACACGGCGATCTACGTCCGCCGTTGCGCGTGCGGTTGTCTCTGAGAATCGCAAGCGGAGCCGTGGCTGTAAGGGAGCGGTTGAGCACTTCGAATGCCGCGTAGCGGTCGCCGCCCGACTTCGGCGAGTTCGCTTCGTCTCAGCTCAGCGTCGAAGACAGCCGAGCCGTGGCGACCGGCAAGCCGCGTGAGGTTCTCCGCAGGGGAACCCGCTCCAGCCTATCAGCGAATGGGAGGCGTCCCGGCAAAACGCTGGCGTCATTCCCCTTGCGTCCACTGCCGCTGCAGACTTATGACGCGTCGCCGGAGCCGGGCTGATCCTCGGAATGGGGGTGCTCGCAGCTCCAGCAGATCTCGAATCCGCCGGGAACGTTTTCGCCGCAGGCGGGGCAGATCCAGTCCGCCATGTCCTCGCTGAGAGAATGGGCACCGGCCTCGGCGAGCGCGGCGAGGGCATCGAATGCGAATTCGTGCGGCACGCGGAGTCCGCCTCGCCCAAGACCGAGATCAAATCCCCAGGCACGCGATAGACCGGCATTGTCCACCAGAAAGGGGACCGCCGCCTGGTAGAGAAGATCCTGGACGTGTGCACGAACCTGGCTCGGGAACATGCTCAAGAGCGGAGACAGGTTGACCCATTCGCCCACCACATGGATTGGCTGGAGGTTGAACGGCTCACCGCAGTGGAGACATACGTCGCCTGACGCCCCGGCCAGCAACTGATCGCATGCCGCGCAGCGATAGCCGAAGTCCGGGAGCGGCCGCTCCTTCCCGGTGTAGAGCGGTTCGCGCCTCTTGAGGTGCGCGTCGGTGTAGAGCGGTCCCTGCGGGGTCATGAGGATGTCGTCCTCCACGTGATCTTCGATGAGATCGCGCACGAGGAAACGGTGGCCGCACTCCGGGCATCGCTCGGACATCAGGCCGGTCAGCATGTAGTCACATTCCGGGCACCGCAATCCGATATCCACGATGGGTCGATGCCGGGAGACGATCCCGATCATGTCCAGCTTGAGCGCGCAGGCCGGGCACTGGTGCTCGCGCAGGCCCGCCAAGGGGTGATCGCATCTCGGGCATCGCAGGCCCCAGTCCGGAATGGGAAGTTCGTGGATCTCGTCCAATCATCTACTCCCGGTTTATGATTCGTGGTGCCGTTGCGGTTTCCCTTGGCAGAGCCGTCTCCACCGTGACCCGTCAACCCATCACTGATCAAGCGGCGAACCCCAATCGTCCTCGCCGGATTACCGGTCAATGCAACTGGAATGTCTTCATACTTGCATCGAAGAGATCGTCGAACTGATCGCCATCCTCCGCAAGCGAGGAGCAGGTCACAACGTATTTCCGGTTTGCTTTGGCGAAGAAGTACACACGCTGGCGGAGCAGCTTGCCCGCCTGCTCGTTCTGATTGACCAGCACAACTCCCTCGCTACCGCGGGAGGGCATGAACGGCCGGCGATCCAGAACTGTGAATTTCGGAAATATCTTTGCCAACGTCTTGATACCGGCGTCGACATACGCGTTGATTGAGCCCTCGTATTGCTCATCAACGACATTGATGTTTCGGGAGAACCCATTCTGTACCGGGCTAACCGCGATCCGGTACTTCATACCTGGCCAGTCCCTGATCAGCCAAGTGTCCGGAGGATCAAAGGAGAAGCCGCCGTCTTGCTCAAAGAGCCGGCCGACGCTCGGACCCTCGCCTGGCGATGCGATGTCGCCAGACGAGGACGACGACATGAATAGCTCATTGCGGCCCTCTCGGGCATCCAACACTCGGGTTCCCGCAGGGAACTCAATCGTGAAGGTTTCCGGTGCGACTTTGGGAGCGATGACAATCGACGCACGGTCGACTTCCATCAGTAACCGCGAGCGGACTTTGCCGACGTTGGCGGCATCCCCACATTCCACGTGCTCCAGCGTGCCTTTGACTGGGAACCACAGGCCAGGCGCGACTTCCTCGTATAGGGCGCTGTGGCGATGTCTGAGGAGCCGTTGGCCCCCCGCTTGGAGTTCCAGCACCCGCTCGATTTTGACGGGCAGGTGGTTGCGGGTCGGGTCCACCCAGAGACGGTATCCGCGTCTGATATCCTCAGAGAACCCTTCGACCAGAATCATGGGACGATCGTCGAGCACCGTATTCTGGACGGCCAAGCGGCCTTGTCGTTCCAGATCCCGCAGAAAACGATAGCGCGACTCGAAGGGCGTCACGTACTCAGTGAAGGTGCGCGGGTCGTGGATATCGCCGTCGGGAAAGAACGCTTCCTTGGGGCCGATGATGGTCCCTTTCTGCGAGCCTGGCTGATACCCCGTTCCCCGTGTCCCGTCCCAGGCGGTGATCAGGGTCTCGATCCGATCCCTGGGACGAACCGCACGCTCGACGCGGCGGTACCGCTCTCCATCGACGGTGACTTCCATCGTCCCGCGGGGCTTGGGCTCTGGCCCCTGATCGGCCGGGTCGCGGAACTCCATGGATCCATCCGGCATGGACCGTGCCCGTCCTTCGAACTTCACCACGAAGGTGCAGGAGAAGGAACCGACCGTCTTCGCCCCGGCTTCCATCGCGTCCAGAACCCGTGCCGGGCTGAGGGCGTCTTCAGCATGTGCCCACGAACCGATCCCGAGCAACACAGCCAGAGCGTACCGACCGCGACCCGGTGGACGGGCTGACACACGGCCTCTTGTCGCTGCCACGTTGTCCCCGACACAGCCTTCCTGCGGTTCCCGAGCTGCCATGTTCAGTCCTTTCTGGATGTGAAAGTTCACGCCACCCGCCCTACCGTTCCCGCACCGAAGAAGACGCCTTTCCTGGGGGCGAGACTGGCGAGGGCTCTGCCGTGCCCCGGCGCCACGCGGTGGCGTAAGAAGGGATATACACCACATCGGACATTCTATCAAGATCTCTGCGGACGGCAGACGCAACCGGGCGGGCCAGCCGCCGTTGCGCGTGCGGTTGCTTGTAGGAATCGCAGGCGAAGCAGCAATGATGGGTAAGCGGTGGGGCTGCTCGCCGGTCGCCACAGGGGGCGACCGCTACGGGGAATAGGGGTTTTTTCGCCGGTCGCCGCGGGGGGCGACCGCTACGGGGAATGGCGAGTTGTCCGCCGGTCGCCACGGCTTGGCTGAGCTCGCCGGTCGCCACGGGGGGCGACCGCTACGGTGCGGCGTTGTGCCGATCAATCGCTTTGGCCTTTCGGCAGGGTGTAGCTGTAGAGGTGCGAGCCGCTGGCGAAGTAGATACGGCCGTCGAGGTAGTCGCCGCCGGGGCCGACGGGGACGGGGGACTCGGCCAGCAGGTGGATCGCGAAGGTGCCGGGCTCGACGCGGGCGATGCCCTTGGCCAGGAGCATGTAGATGGTGCCCTTGGGGTCGAGCACGAAGATGCGCGGGCCCTGCTGCGAGTTGGTGCGGCCGAGGGTCGGGGCCAAGTCCTGCTCGTGGACCAGCTCGCGCTTGGCGGGATCGAACACGAAGAACCGCAACCGGTCGGCGACGCCGTAGACCAGGCCGTCGGGCGCAGGGCAGAGATCGGAGTAATCCTGCACCCCGGGCAGCAGCGGAGCATGCCACTCCACTTTCTTGGTGGCGAGGTCCATGATGTAGAGATCGGCCTGGGCGGCCTTCTTCTCGCCGCCTGTGCCTGGGGTGGTGGTCCCGCCGCCGAGCAGTTTGCCGCCCGGCAAGGGCAGGAAGCTCATGGTGGCCTGGTCCGGCAGGATGTCGGAGTGTTCGAGCACCGTGCGGGTCTTGGTCTCGCGGTCCCAGAAGAGCAGTCCGCCGCCGGTGTAGCCGTACTGCGGCGTACCCGCGAGGATGACCGTCTTGCCATCGGGCAACGCGAGCAGATCGTGCGGGCGGTGGATGGTGGGGCTGACCTCGGTGAGGAAGAGGGGGTTGGATTCCTTGTTGCCTTTCTCTGTCGGCACCCACTGGCGGGCGGGGCTCCAATCGAGCAGGAATCCGCCGGGGTAACCGCCGACGAAGAACTGATCGCCCTGCCGGGCGACGGTGTTCCACTGGCCGTAGGCGGCGCGGTTGATCCACTTGTCGGCCTTGGGGTCGTAGCTGAAGAAGCGCATGGGGAAGGCGGTGCCGCCGCAGATGGTGCCGTCTGACGCGGCCGCGAGACCCATGAGATGGGCACCCTCGCTGTCGTAGTCGAAGCGGACCTTCTTGACGGAGTCGGTGCTTGGATCCTTCACCGTGAGTATGCGTTCGACGAGGTCGCAATCCTGCATGACCTTGCCGTCGGGAAACCTTCGGTGAAACAGGCTCTGGCTGTCGGTGATGATGGGTTTGGGGCTGATGCTGGGCTTAGCGCCGATCTTGACGGCTTTGCCCTTGTGCAGTTCGTACCATAGATCACCGTCGCCGCCCGGCCGGCCGTATACTTTGCCGTTCAGATCGCGGATGAGCTGGGCGCTGCCCTGCACGCGCTCGCTGTCGGGGGTCATGGCTTCGACCTTGCCGCTGCCCGGTTGGAGGGCGAAGATCTGCGTGGCGGTCATACCGATGCCGAAGTAGATCCAGCCCGCGTCGTCGGCGGCCACCGCGCGGGGGTATTGCGGCCAGTTCTCTTTGTGCACGTGGCCGTAGTCGCGGAACTCGCGTGTCTTGGGGTCGAAGGAGACGATGCCGCTCTGCGGGTAGCTGGCCGACCAGATCACCCCGTTGTCGTCCTCGGTCATGCTCATGGCCATCTGCGGGGCGGTTTGGTGGTGGAAGGTGAAGGCCCGCGTGGCGGGGTCGAACTCGACGAAGTGGCTGTTGAAGTGGGTGTAATAGCGGTTGGCGCTGGAGAGGATCGAGGCATAGGGGCAGTCGCCGCCCGGCGGGAACGGGACGGGGAAGGTCTCGCTCTTGCCGGTCTCGGCGTCGATGAGCAGCAGCCCATACCCGCCGCGATGATCGAACAGCCAGACGAGCACGATGTTGCGACCCTGGCCATCGACCGTGGCCACCGTCCCGCGGTGGTTGCTGATCGGCGTGGCCACACCGTGGTGCAGGAAGCCGTTGCCCAGATCCCGCGTCTGACCCTGCACCGCCGCGGCCAGTACCGCCAGCAACAAGCCGGTCATTCGTGTTTCCCCGCTCAGCATAAATCTTCGCATGACATTGTCCTTTCCAAACACCACGGCTGTTTCGTCAACCAGTTATCCAGGTCCCAGGTTCTCGATGCGAGTGCCGCATTCCGGACAGACGCCGGAGGTATTGCCGGCCAGGTCGTAGGCGCAGTGGACACACAAGCCCATCTGCCGCCGCAATCCCGAGTACCGCAGCCGCGACCAGAGCTGCACCAGCCCGTGACTGCCGAAGAAGAGGCCCAAGCCCAAGGCAAGCTTGAGCAGCAGCGCTATCCCCGGCTCCAAAGCCAACATCCAGGATGAAGATCCAGGCTTCGGACTGTTGGCAATCATCAGGCCCGCAAATTGTCCAAGATCGCTCATCGCCCAGGCAAGAATGAACAGGCCGACCAGCGAGTAGGAAAAGGCGTGAAGGGCCAGAAACCGCTCCTCAAGCTGTGCTGGACCATTGTGCCGGAAAGTCCAAGTGGCCAAGCGCCTACTCCCAACCAGGAGCCCAATCCCCACCAGGAACAACAGGAGGAACTCGCCGGCTGACACCAGGAGTCCTAACCGCTGGGTCTCCGTCGGTAATCCCATTGAATCGCCCCAACTCAGGTACCAGATGGCGGCAGTAGCGTATTCGTAGGTCTGCACCAGCGCATAAATCCCTGCCAGCCTGAATGCCAGCAAGGCGACTTCTTGCTTGGTCATGGTGGTATCCAATCTGCTTGAACCGATCGGCCCGGTGACCATCCCGATCGTCGAGCCGCGGGCTTTAGCCCGCGCGGCGGCGGTACGTGAGGTAGGGGGCCGCGCGACAATAACTTACACGCTTGTTACGCGAAGCGGCAAGCTGGATCGGTGGGTTGCTCGCGAATCGTTCATGCCGCTACAGCGCGGCGGGTAAGCGCTGATCTCCTTTGAAGAACCCCTTTTCCGAGCATCTTGAGACAGAGTTGATCGTTCAGACGCGCGGACGGGCACGGCAGGCTTTGAGCCAGGCCAGCAGGCTCAGACCGGCGGCCAGGCACCAGACGCCGTCGATCAGGACATCTGTCCGGCCCTTCATGTTGGCTATGATGGCAAGTGAGGATACGTGGGCGGCGAGCATCGCGGCGGCGGTAAGGCACAGACTGACTCGGACTGCCCGGCGGCGCGGTCGGCGGCTCCACAGACCGCACAGAGAAGCCAGGTATCCCAGGCCTGTGATGCAAACCGCGAGCGTGATCGTGGCGTAGTTGAGCTCAACCACCGGGTAGAGGGGCAGAAGCGGGCGTTCGGTCAGCAGCCAATGGATCAGGCAGGCCAGGGGCAGCGCCAAGGCCGCGGTAAGCAACCCCAGTGCGAAGCTCCAGAGCAGGCGTTCGGCGATCCGGCCGGCTTGGGCGTCGGCGTGGGTGACGGCCTGCGCAGAGCCGGCTGCGGCGATCGCCGGGGCGGATCGACGCGTGCTGGGCTCTGGGTTGGTCACGAAATCGGCCCGCTCGCCGATCCTTGCCGTGTCTTGTTCGCGTGCCTCGGCAGTCTCCGCCGGGGCAACGGTTCGTGAGCAAAGCAAGGCCATCTCAGACTCTCCTTCCGTGCCGGACCCGTCCGCGGCAGCCGACCGTTCACTGCGGCTGCCAGTCTCTCGGCGCTTCACCTCCTATTGATGCGCAAACCCTCGGAATCATTACATCGGCGACAAAAAGGTGTCAGGAACCTTTGTTCGCGCGGCGTGGAGCGGCAGAAGAACCGCTCCACGCCGCGCGAACAAAGGTTCCTGACACCTTTTTGGGCTATGTGTGGACGCGAAGCTCGACTGGGACGGGTCGCTGGGCGTTGCGGATGGAGATTTGGGCCGCGAGAGCCTCGACCATGCGGGTGACGGCCTCGCCGACGCCCTGGGGACTCTGCTCGAAGACGGCTTCGGGCGTGCCGGTGTCGCCACTGACACGGACGGCGATGTTGATGGGGATGGAGCCCAGGAAAGGCACGTTGAGTTTAGCGGCGGCCTTCTCCACACGGCCCTTGCCGAACAGGTCGTACTCCTTGCCGGTATCCGGGGCGATGAAGTAGCTCATGTTCTCCACCAGGCCGATCACGTCCACGTTGAGCTGTTGGTACATGCGTGCCGCCCGCATCGCGTCGAGCAGAGCGACATCCTGCGGCGTGCAGACGACGACCGCGCCGGTCATGGGAATGGACTGCGACAAGGTCAAGGGCACGTCGCCGGTACCCGGCGGCAGGTCGACGATGAGGTAATCGAGTTCGCCCCAGTCGACCTGATCGAGGAACTGCTTGATGGTTCCGTGGATCATCGGGCCTCGCCAGATCACCGCCTGCTCGGGGGCGAGCATGAAGCCGATGCTCATGATCTTGAGGCCGTGGGCGGTGACCGGAGCGATCTGTTCCCCGACGATGGCCGGCTTCTCATTCTCGATGCCCAGCATCTTGGGAATCGACGGGCCGTAGACGTCGGCGTCCATGAGCCCGACCTTTGCCCCCGCCCGGGCCAGGCCGATGGCGGTCAGCACACTGACCGTGCTCTTGCCCACGCCGCCTTTGCCCGCCCCGATAGCCAGGATGTTCTTGACCCCCGGCAGCGACGCCTGCTGCATCACTCCGCGACGGACCTGGGCGCTGAACTCGACCTCGACCTGTTTGACGCCGTCCAGCCGTCTCACCGCAGCCTCGACATCGCTGCGCATGCGATCCTTCAGCGGGCAAGCGGGCGTGGTCAGCTCCACGTGCACGCGAACGAGACCGTCGCACACGGCCACATTGCGGATCATATCCAGCGTGACCAGATCCTTGTGCAATTCCGGATCCTGGACGGTGCGCAAGGCATCCAGCACGGTCTCTTTGGTCAACGATGCGGGCTTGTTCATGGTTTCTCAGCCTTCCTGCGGTGCCGGCTCTCGAAATCCGGGGCAGTCCGGGCAATCCGCGAGAATCGTAGGGCGAATAGGGTGCCATTTCAACCAGCAGCGAACGAAGGGCACACCCTATTCCACAGCTTTCAGAAGCTTTTTCGCAATGCCGCTAGACTTTGGGGTGGCTTGTCCGTGCCGCCCGGGTTCCGTCGGGCAGGGTGTAGATTTCGTAGTCGCCGAAGATGCTCGGGGCCTCGCGGCGCAGGATATCGAGCATGCGGGCGGCCACGGCGCGGATCTCGACCTCGGCGTGCTCGGAGCATCGCATCTCGATGAAGTGCCGCAGGGCACGGGTATTGGCGGTGACGAAGATCTTGGTTTCCGTGGCGTTGGGCAGGACGGACCGGGCGGCCTGGCGGGCCATTTTGCGGCGGAGGGTCCGATCCTCGACGTCGGCGAATCGGGCGGCGAGGCCTTCGACCAGGGCGACGTACGCCGACCGGCTCTGCTCGACGGCCCGCACCCAGATATCGTGCAGAGCGGGGTCGGCGGCGATACAGGCCGGCTCAACGAAATCTGCCGTGGACTCATCAACGTAGCGCTGCGAGAGCTGCGAATACCCGAAACCCGCCCGGTGGCGCACCAGCTCGTGGGTGAAGCTTCGCGAGACGCCTGCGATGATGAAGCTGTAGGCGGCATGTTCGAGCACGCTGCCGTGCCCCACTTCGAGAATATGCCCCAAGTAGGCCTGATTGCCGCCGGGTCGCGGCTTGGCGAAGCTCATGTAACAGACGCGGCCGGCGATCTCGCAGAGTTTTTCGCCCGCCACCTCTGTGTCGGTGCTCCAGTGGTTGACATCATGGTCGGCGAGAAAACGATCGATCTCGGCCGGGTCCACGGAAGGCCGGCCCACAAGGTAGACTTTGGGTTCACGGACAATTCGCACGTATCGGGCTCCTTTGATGCGTCTGTTGAGCATCCTCGATACGGGGCAGGCACTGCTTTGCCAGGAGCACAGCCTTGTGCCTGAGAGCCGCCCTGTTCTCGAGCGTTTGAACCGCCGAGGCAGCCTGCGGGCGGGCAAAACAGAGCCAGTCCCCGGACGCCAAGCACATACCCTTTGATTGACCAGAGACCGGTCCGACCGGCCGTGCCCCACTGTAGCCGCCGACGACATGTTTTCAACCCGCGGGCGGAGTTCTTCCTCTTGGCCATGTGACGGTATAATAGTTTGCTTCTGTCGAACCACCGGAGAGGTAGACTCATGGCTGCGAAGATCGAAGACTATGCTGGCAAGGTCACCGTGTCGGACGGTGCATGGGGAACGGAGCTGGACAAGCTGGGTTGTCCGCCGGGCTTCTGCCGCGAGTCATGGAACGTGTCCAACCCGGAATGCGTCGCCAAGGTCGCGTTCTCGTATGTGGAGGCGGGCGCTCAGATCATTCTGACGAACACGTTCGGGGCAAACCGTTTCGTGCTCAGTGGGCACGGTTTCGAGGATCAGGTCGCGGCGTTCAACCGCGAGGGTGCCCGCATCAGCAAGCAGGCGGCCGGGGATCGTGCCGCGGTATTCGGCTCGATCGGCCCGAGCGGCAAGATGGTGATGATGAGCGAGGTTCAGGAAGACGAGCTGTTCGAGGCTTTTGGGCACCAGGCGGCCGCCTTGGCGGAGGGCGGCGCGGACGCGCTCGTGGTCGAGACGATGACTGAACTGGCGGAAGCTCGAGTGGCGGTCCGAGCGGCAAAGACGACCGGACTGCTGGTGGTAGCGTGCATGACCTATGATTCGGGCAAAGACCGGACCTGCACGATGATGGGCGTGACGCCACAACAGGCGGTCGAGGGTCTGATCGAAGCGGGCGCGGACATGGTGGGGTGCAACTGCGGGATCGGGATCGACAACTATGTGAAGGTGACGGCCCTGCTCAGGGAGGCGACGGACCGGCCGATCTGGGTCAAGGCGAACGCGGGTCTGCCCGAGATCGAGGAAGGCAAAGTCGTCTACAGGATGAAGCCCGAGGAATACGGGGAGAAGACCCTGGAACTGATTCGGGCGGGCGCCAACATTGTCGGGGGATGCTGCGGCACGAGTCCGGTATTCATCGCCGCGATCCGCAAGGCCGTGGCGGGCCTCAAGTCATAACTCGCGCCAGGCCGCGGGCGGTGCTTTGCGGTCCGGCGGGTTTGCGGGTATAGTAGGAGCCGTGCGCGGCCCGGGTGGGTGCACAGCGGACCCACCCTGGTATGGACGACAACGCCCATCGGCCGCAATCCCTGATCCACGACGGATCGCATCGCTCATCGGAGGCCGGGACTCGGTGTCCGCGGCTTTCGTGTTTCGCGCGGTCGGACCGCGCCTACGGCTCCGGATTGCCCGGGCCGCGGTGGTTCAACGAGGTTCATCATGTCCCAAGGGCCGGCAGAAGGCACACTGGAGCTGGAGGATCGCGGGGGTGGGTACCTGCGATCGGCAAGCCGCAACTACGCGATCCATCCGCTGGACCCATTCGTACCGGTGGATGTGATTCGGAGATTCGGGCTTCGTGGGGGCGAGTTGGTGGCGGGCGTCAGCGGCCGACAGAACGGCAAGCAACGTGGAGGTCCGAACCGGGGACAACTCACCGACGTCAACATGGTCAACGGGCTGGAGCCGGGAGCCTATGCTGAACTGACGTCATTCAACGATCTGACGGTCATCGACCCGCGCGAGCGGGTACGGTTCGAGACGCTCGGCGGGCCTTTGTCCATGCGGGTCGTCGACTTGATGACTCCCATCGGCCGGGGGCAGCGTGGGCTGATTGCCGCCCCGCCGCGGACGGGCAAGACCGTCCTCCTGCAACAGATGGCCGCCGGCATCGCCGCCAACCATCCTGATATCTACATGATGGTCCTGCTGGTCGACGAGCGGCCGGAAGAGGTCACGGAGATGCGCCGCACGGTTCACGGCGAGGTCGTGTCCTCGAGCAACGATCAGGATGTCGCCAGCCACCTGCGGATCGCCCGGCTCATGCTCGAGAAGGCCCGGCGGATGGTCGAGACAGGCCAGCATGTGCTCATTCTGCTGGACTCGCTCACGCGGCTGGGCCGGGCCTTCAACGCAGGCGTGCGCTCCTCCGGGCGGACGATGAGCGGCGGACTGGACATCCGGGCGCTGACCGAGCCCAAGACGATCTTCGGCGCCGCCCGCAACATCGAAGGCGGCGGCTCGCTGACCATTCTGGCGTCGGCGCTGATCGAGACGGGCAGCCGGATGGATGAGCTGATCTTCAACGAGTTCAAGGGCACCGGCAACATGGAGATCATGCTCAGCCGCGAGATGGCCAACATGCGCATTTGGCCGGCCATCGACCTCAACCAGTCGGGAACCCGCAAAGAGGAACTGCTCTTGGGCCATGAGGTGGTGGAGAAGGCCTACCGCGTTCGCCGGCAGATCGCCTCGATGCCCCCGGTCAAGGCCATGCCCTTCCTTCTGAACACCATGGGCAAGTACCCGAGCAATCAGGCGTTTCTCGACAGCATCGCCTGAGCGCGTCGATCGTCGCCCCCCCGCGGCACAAGCGTGACTGCCCAACCGAGCGTACCGGCGATCAACAGGCTATGCGGATACCGATTCGCGTGCTGACGCGTACTCGCGAAGGAAGGCGTTCTCCTCTTCGACGCTACCGATCAGAATGAGCCGGGCATCGGCGGGCAACGGGGCACCCGGATCGGGGTTGATCTGGATTTGGCCATCGTGCTCCACCGCGATCACGCTGCAACCGGAGTGCTTGCGGATGGCGCTCTCACGCAGGCTCCGCCCGGCCAGGCTGACCGGCAATTGAACCTTGAAGACGTTGAGGCCCTCGGCCACCATGACCGTATCGCGACGCCGCAGCAGATTGAAGATGCTATTGGCTCCGAGCGAAGCGTATGACATGATGAAATCCGAGCCCGCCCGATGGAGGGTCTGCACGTTTCGTTCAAGCGTGGCCCGGCTGATGATCTTGATGTCGGGCCGCAGTCGCCGGCAGTAGATCGCGACGTAGATGTTGGTGTCGTCGTCGTGCGTGGTGATGATGACTGCGGGCGCCCGGTTCAGCTCGGCCCGAGCCAACACGTGCAGGTTGGCGGCGTTGCCCAGGATGTACCGCTCGGCATCCTCGATCTGCTCGGGGTTCCGCTCGACGATTCGGTAGTCGATGCCCCTCTGGGCCAGTGAACGCCCGGCGGCCTGCCCGACGCGCCCGCCCCCGATGATGACCACCGGGATCTGCGAGCCGCCCTGCACGCCTGACTTCTTGTCGAGGCAATCCAGTTGAGCCCTGGAGCCCGCCAGCACCAGCACGCTGCTGGGGCTGATGGTCGTATCCGCGCGCGGGGTCTGAAACTGACCGTGTTCCCATAAGCCAACCACGGTCAGCCCGACCTCCTCGCGCAGGCCACATTCCGCAAGGGTCCGGCCCACCAGCGTCGTACCCGCGACCGTCGCCTCGGCAATGAGCAGCTCATTGAGCCGCCCGATCACGTGCGTGACCGTCCTCCCGTTGTGCGCCCGACGCGCCAGCCAGTGGCCGAGCAGTTCCGCGAGCTCGAAGACGTGCGTGCACCCGGCCAATTCGAGGATATCCACGGAATCGTGGTGGTTGGCGGTGGCGATGATCGGTACCGCCGCATCGATCTCGCGCACGGTGATGGCTACGTTGGTGTTCACCTCGTCGCTCGCGGTAGTCACCACCATGGCCGCCTGGTGAACCCGAGCCCTCTCGTAAGTCTCTGGGTTGTCCAGATCACCCAGCACCACCCGATAGCCCAGATCGTGCAGACGCAGGGCCTCGTTGAGCTCCGGCACCAGCAGGGCATAATCGTACCCGTACCGCGTCAGGCGACCGATCAGGGCGGTAGTCACCGCGTCGTGATAGGTAAGCAGCACGTGGCCTTGGGTCTTGGCCGGCAGCGAGCGCGGCGCTCGGGCCTCCGCCTGAGCCTCCATCCACGGGGCATAGAAGAAGTTGATGAAGGTGAAGGGCAGGAGGATCATCAGAAAGACCACGCCCGACAGCAAAACCACGATCGAGAAGGCCCGTCCCAGGTCCGAATGGAAGGTGATATCGCCGAAGCCCAGGGTGCTCATGACCGTCAGGGTCCAGTAGACGCCCGTCAGCCAGCTCATCTCCTGCCCTTCTCTGGCCATCAGAATGTGGAACAGGATACTGTAAAGGATCGTCACTGCTGTCACGGCCGCGAGGAATCTCAGCATCAGCCCGATGTTGCGCTGGCTGGCGCGATTGCGCAGGAAGTACACGAGTTGGGCGGGGACGTACTTCATTGGGGCGTCATTCTACCGCTGAAACGCTCGGGTTGTACATTTCCCTATCCGCCCGGGTCGCCGCAGGACGTGGCAGCGCCACCTCGACCCGGGGAGAAGCCGACGTTGCAGAGGCCGGCCGGGAATGCTAAACTGAGTAGCCCTGTGGCAGAGGGGGCGGCGGCACGGCTGCCCGCCCTGCCGATGGTGAGTGTAGCTCAGTTGGTTAGAGCACAAGGTTGTGGTCCTTGGGGTCGCGGGTTCGAATCCCGTCACTCACCCTTTTCATCCACTTGTGATAGTCCCCGCGGTTACCCCTTTGCGGGGAGCTCCTCGGGCCCTCAGGGTTGCGTCAGATTGGGAGCCCAAACGCGGGGGCTGACTTCGGGGATCTCGCCGGACTCCGGATAGGTTGCCCCCACGGCGGCGGCCAGTTGGGCGGACAGATCACGCACCTGCTCGGCGTGAGCGGCGTCGGCGGCGAGGTTGGCCTGCTCGCGCGGGTCGCGTTCGTGATCGTAGAGTTCCCGGCCCTGCCGCCCCTGGTCCCACTCGGTATATCGCCATCGGGCGGTGCGGAGGGTGAACCCGAAGATACGGCCCTCTTTCGTCTGGCGGGTCACCTGGGTCAAGGCCCATCCCCGCCCCGGCTGAGCGGGATCCCGCAGGATCGGCACGAGGCTCTGGCCCTGCAGACCGGCCGGCCGGTCGAAGCCGCACAACTCCACGAGAGTCGGATACAGGTCGATCAGGCCGACGGGCGTCGAGGCGACGGTTCCGCCGCGGCCCGTGCGCGGAGCAGCGATGATCAAGGGCACGCGGGCGCTCTCCTCGAACAGACTCATCTTCTGCCAAAGGCCGTGCTCCCCGAGGTGGTAGCCGTGATCGCTGGTGAACACAACGATGGTGTTCGCCGCCAGACCGAGGCGGTCCAGGGCATCGAGCACCCTCCCGACCTGGGCATCCATGAAGGTGATGCTGGCGAAGTAGGCCTGGATGGCTTGGCGGCGCAGGTCGTCGGTCAGCAGTTCGTGTTCCTTTTTATGGCTGCCGAGGGCATGGGCGGGAAGATCCTTTATGTCTTGCTCGACGCCCTCGACGAGCGGCATTCGCTCCTTGGGGTAGCCCTCGAAATACGGCTTGGGGGCGACATAGGGTGTATGCGGACGGTAGAAGCCTACCGCCAAGAAAAACGGGCGGTCCTGGCGTCGAGCGCAGCGTTCGAGAACCCACTCCGCGTCGTCGGCGAGCATGCCGTCGGTATGGAGCCGATCATCGCGGGGCGACGCGTACCAACTGAGTGTTCCGCCGAAGCGGCCCGGGCGCAGGGAGAAGATATCCGGCTCTTCGAGCAGCCGGTCGCATCCGGCTGGGTTCAACTCCATCTCCCAGGATCCGGGATCGTCGTGCCCGTTGGTTCCGACGGAGGTCGGCACGTTGTAGTGGTAGAGTTTGCCGATGCGGCCGGCGAAGTAGCGTTGCAGGCGGAAGGCCTGCGGCAGGCTGATGTGACTGGGGATGGTTTGCCGGAAGATCTGCCCGTTTCCCAGGATGCCGCTGCTGTTGGGGTAGAGGCCCGTGAGCACTGAATTTCGGCTCGGACCGCAGAGCGGAAACTGGCAGTAGGCGCGATCGAAGCGGACGCCGCGATCTGCAAGTCGATCGATGTTGGGCGTTTTGACCAGCGGATGATCGTAACAACCGACAGAGTTGTTGAGGTCGTCGGAGATGATGAACAGGACGTTCGGCGGCGCGCCGTCCGCCGCGAAGGCCCATGCCGGCCAGGCGAGAAGGCACACCGTGCCGAGGATGCCGACGAGTGTTCGTGGAGAGTGGAAGCCGCCGCGGGGCGATGGGCGCACAAGAGGCCTGAGCATTGGAAATGGTCCTCCGCCCCCCTTGGTCAAACCGCCCGGCCGCGTGGCCGGACCGCGTGCCGCTGTGTTACTCATACTGACCGGTTTGCGACAACGAGCCGCGTCGGGCGAATCCCGCCCGCCGTTGCCGTTATCCGCGTTACGATCAAGGCAGGCAATCCACGTTTCCAGGATTCTCCGCGCCGCTGACACAGCCGATGAACCGAGTGATGTCCACCTTGTCCACGTCGCCGTCTTTGTCCAAGTCGGCCTTGGAGCAGCCCGTCGCCGCGCCGCCTCCCTGGCCGGTCAGGCAAACCTGCAGACGGCCGAAATCGTCGAGATCGACATCCCCATCGATATCGAGATCGCCCGGAATCAGGGGCGGCCCGACCTGGATCTGCTTGGTGAAGACCGGACCGAACCAGGTGAAGGACTCTCTCAGCATGCGCCAGTTGGTGGTGTAGACATCCGGCTCGGTTGGAGCGGTCATGGTGAAGTTGAAGGTGTAGGTCTGTGCGGTGTCGACCTCTCCGGTGATGTAGAGCCGGTTGGACGGGTAGAAGGGATCACTACCTTCCGGGACGCCGAGCCGGATCTGCCGGGCCTCCGTCCAGAGCACTCCGCGGTTACGGAAGGTGATGCTGACGTCGTAGTCCTGCCCGGGGTCCATCTCCGCGGGGATGGTGTCGCTGACGTACTCGGCGGTGTAGAGATCGTAGGTGGGGCTGACGCCCAGGTAATCGCATACTCCCTTGTAGGCTCCCCACATGGTCAAAGACTGGAAGAATCTGTCTCGCAGGTAGAGAGCGTCGCGATCGCAGGAATCGTGGAATCCGAGCTCAATCAGAATGGCCGCCCGCTCGGGGAGGCGTGCCTCGGCATAGGCACCGTTGGAGTTTTTGGCTCCGCGATTGCTCCAAAGGGCGTCTCCGTAGTGCGTTCGGATGAGGTTGACCATGTTGGTATTGACCGCCAGAGCGAGGTCGTAACTGATGGCGCCCCACTCCGCGTGCTCCGTGCCATTGTCATAGAAGGTTTCGGTACCGTTGGGGCAGCTCGTGCCGAAGCAGTCACCGGCCAGAGCGTTGGTGTGCACGGAGATATACAGATCGGTGTCGTCGTAGTTGGACGCGTACGGCCGCGAGCGGAGGCTGTCGGTCCCGTCGCTCTCGCCCGACCCCAGCGTGCAATCTCCGGACACGGGCGAGTACACGGAACACGGATACCCGGTCTCCTGGAGCCAGTAGGAGCTTGACATGTACCACCAGGGGTTACCCGTGGAATGGTTGCCGTAGTTGTAGTCGAGGCAACGGCAATTCTTGAGTGTGGCCCCATCCTGGGCAAGAAAGCCGGCGAGTTGAACAACGAGATCGATGTTGTGCAGATCCTCACGGGTGAGCGGCGAGCAGGTGATCGGCCGCTCGTAGCCCCAGGAGGATCCCCCCCCAGACGAGGCCGTGCCCCGGCGAGAGGGTAATCTTCCGGCCGGTCAGGGCGCTGCCGGCAGCGCCGGCGGGAATGGGCAGGAGCTCGCCCTTGAGATGGGCGTCCGGGCCGGGAGCGACCGGCTTGCTCACAGGCAGATAAGCGGAGAGCTGCTTCTGGGCGGCGGTCAACTTGATGCTGCCGCTGACCTCCTGGGCCGCGAGCGTGGCCCGCACCTGCCGAAAGATGCTCTCCAGCCGCAGGTCGTCCAAGCCGCCGACAACCTCCATCGAGAACTCAACGGTAACGTCGTCGCCGACGATCTGCACCTGGGCAATCCGCGTGCCCGCGGGAATGGCTGATTGCAGACCACCGGCCTCTTCGACGGCGGTCGGCCCCGCGACCAAGGCATGCAGACTCCCGGCTAACGGATCAGCGTCCGAGGCAAGGTCACGGGCCACGCCATAGAGTTGGCCGTCGGCCCAGAAAAACACGCGTACGGTCTGAACCTCGGCCATGGCCGGGAGCACGAGCACGGACGCAAACACGACGATCGACCGCAAAATGGTTTTCGACATGGCTGCTTTCCCACCAGAGAGCGATACGGCTTGAAACCTCTCCCCGGGCCTGTCCCGGTTCAGCCTCATGTCAGCTCAGCTTAGAGAGTTGCGCTCATGGTCATTTTACCGCGATGAACCGCCCGAGGCAATCCCTTTGCGGAGGCCTTCGAATGGGTTCTGGTTGTGCTCCGCACATCAACCGGGGGTTGTCATTCCCGGCTCACTTGCTCACACTGAGTGGACGACGAGGGTGTTGAGGCCTCCGGGCGTGCCTAGCGGTCGGCCGGCGAGGACCACGATCTTATCGCCCTTCTTTGCCCAGTTCAGGGCCCGGACGCGCGGACCGGCCATGCGGAGCACATCGCGGGTGTGCTTAGGCTTCTTGGTTTGCTCCGCGTGGACGCCGTAAAATAGACAGGCTTGCTGCATCACCCGCCGGCTCGGCGTCAGAGCCAAGATGGGCACCTCGAGGCGCATCTTGCCCAGCAGCCTTGCGGTGGTACCCGCCACGGTGAAGACCACCACCGCCTTGATCCGATCGGTGTGAACGATGTGATGGACGGCTTTGATCATGGCCTCCGCCGTCCCGGCGAGTTCCAGTTCGCTGTGCTGAACACAATCCTCATGCTCATCGCTCAGATAGTGCTCCACCCGGGCGCAGACCGCGTTCATCATCTTGACCGCTTCGACCGGATACTTGCCCACGGCGGTCTCGCCGGAGAGCATCGCCGCATCCGCTCCTTCGAAGACCGCGTTGGCCACGTCGCTGACCTCGGCGCGTGTGGGGCTGGCGTTTTCGATCATGCTCTCGAACATCTGGGTGGCCACGATGCAGCACTTGCCCAGCCGCTGGCAGAGAGCTACTAAACGCTTCTGCACGACGGGCACCTCGGGCAGGTCCATCTCCACGCCCATGTCGCCGCGAGCGACCAGCACCGCGTCGGTCGCCTCGACGATGGCCTCGATGTTCTTCAGTGCCTGGGGTTTCTCGATCTTAGCGACGATCTGGGCCGTGCTGCCGCCGGCTTCAAGGATCTTGCGGAGTTCATCTATCTCGCGGGCCTGCTGCACGAAGGACAAAGCGACATAATCGATGTCCTGCCCGACGATCCACTCCACGTCGCGGCGGTCTTTCTCCGTCAAAGCGGGCACCAGGTCCGACAGGTCGGTCTCCGGCAGGTTCACGCCCTTGGAACTCTTCAGATGCCCGCCGACGAGCACCCGACAGACGATCTGCTTGGGTGGGCGAGCGCGGACGACTTCGAGGCGGATGCGGCCGTCGTCCATGCTCAGGCGTTCGCCTTTCTTCGCCTTGTCGATCAACTCAGGCAGAGTGGTGCTGATTCGCTGGGCGGTCCCTTCGATCGGATCGCGCTGAATGACCAGCTCGCTACCGGGGGCCAGGACCACCGCCCCGCCGGCCACCCGGCCCACTCGGATCTTGGGGCCGCACAGGTCGGCCATCACCGCCAGCGGCCGTTTGATCGCTCGGGAGGCTGCCCGTACATTCTTGAGCGTGCGGGCGTGCTCCTCGATCGAGCCGTGCGAGAAGTTGAGGCGGAAGACATCCACGCCGGCCTCGGCCAGGGCGATGATCGCCTCGCGTTCACGGCTTGCGGGCCCCAACGTCGCAACGATTTTGGTCTTGATCAGCATGGTGTTTTCTCCAGCGGACCTTCTTGCAGCCCGCGTCGAGCATTCTCCGTAGAGGGTATCGCTTGAGGAACCGACACACCTGCAAGTCTGCGACGAAGAGGACAACCCACGATCGCATCACATGACAGGCCCGCCGATTCAGTGACACGACGGGCTCATCGAGGCTCATCTCCTCCGTCCTGGCTCAGTTCACACCGCCAGCCTCTTGGCCAAGGACGATCCCGTGATCCAGCCCGACCGCACCGCGGAGCCGCTCATCGCCCTGAGGGTGACGCGGTAATCTCGTAGCGGGCTCGGACCTCCGGGCTCTCATGATAGCCGAGGCGGATGGCCTTGGCCCGCAATGCAGCGCTGTTCTCGATGATGATTGGCCGGCTGTACAGGTGCCAGTGAGCCTTATCGCCTGTTTCGGTGGTGTAGGCGATCGAGGCTCCTTCGGTCTCGCATTGCAGCGTGACCTCGATACGAGGGGAGAAATCGCCACCCTGGGGCACGATGCGCGGGGGCGCGGTCGTCGACCACTGCCCGCCCGGGCGGACGCGCTCGTTGAGTTCCTCCTCCGGGATCAGTCCCAGGTCGTTTGTCTCGGCCATCCAGTCTGCGAGCACCCGTCGCATGCGCGTCAGCACCTCGCCGTGCTCGGGGCGGGCGGCGAGATTGTTGATCTCGTGCGGGTCGACGGTGATATCGTACAACTCCTCGGGCGGTTTCTCGGGCAGGAAGAACAGCCGTTGCGGCCCGAGCAGCTCGCCGGCCTTATTGAGCCGCCGCAGTTCCTGCATGGTCGGCATCTTCTCCATGTAGTCGATGTACTGGGCATAGGGCCGACCGGGCTTGAAGTTGCGGAGGTACTTGTAGCGTTTGTCCCGCACCGCGCGGATCACGTCATAGGTCTCGTCCATGCGGTCGCGGGCGGCAAAGACGTACTCGCGCGGCTCGGCTTTCTGCTTGCCGAGGAAGGGTCGGCCCCGCATGTGCGCAGGCACCTCGACCCCTGCCAGCGAGAGCACCGTCGGCCCCAGGTCGACGAAGCTGACCAGTTCGTCGCTGGTCGTGCCGGCCTGTGCCCCGTCGGGCCAGCGGATAATCATCGGCACGTGCAGGCCTGAGTCATAAAGCCACCGTTTGGCCCGCGGCAGGCCCCTGCCGTGATCGCTGTAGAAGAAGACGATCGTGCTGTCCGCCAAGCCATCCTCATCGAGTTGCTTGAGCAGATCCGCCACTTGCAGATCCATCGCGGTGATGAGGTCACAGTAACGTGCCCAGTCGTTGCGGACGATCGGCGTATCGGGGTAATACGGCGGCAGCACCGCTTCGAGTGGATCATGCCGATCTTCGGGCCTGACGCGGGCCATGTGCCGGGCGATCTCCTCAGGCGTACAGCGAATCTGGCTCTCGTGGGTAACGGTCAGATTGAAGACGGCAAAGAAAGGCTGGCCGGGTCGGCGATTGCGCCAGTGAGCTTTGCGGCTGGACTCATCCCACGCGGTGATCGGCGCGTCGAAGTTGTAGTCGGTCTTGACGTTGTTCGTGCAGTAGTAGCCGGCCGCGCGGAGATACTCGGGGAAGCATTTGACATCAGCTGGCGGGACGCCCTTACAGCGCATGTGGTGCGTGCCGATCGTCGTCGGATACATGCCGGTGATGATCGCCGACCGGCTCGGGGCGCAGACCCCGGCGATGGAAAACACACGCGTATAACGGACGCCCTGCTTGGCAAAGGCGTCGAGATTCGGAGTGCGAGCGTACGCGTCGCCATAGCAGCCCAGGTCCGGGCTGATGTCCTCGCAGGTGATCCAGAGAATGTTGGGGCGGGCCACCTCTATCGCATGGAGCGACGGAGTGCCAATCGCTCCCGCCATCCACACGGCGGCCAAGACAACGACCGAGGCGGCAGATGGCGCTGATCGTCTCATGGTCGTGCCTCCAATGCGTGGACGTTGTGCCGCAGACGGCGTGATCGCGGGTCGGCGGCATCCCGATAGCGGACACATTGTAGCAGAAGTGTGGAGTCCTGCGTATTCACCGTCGGCTCATGGGTCGTGACGCTTTCACTCGTGTGGAGCTTGCACTATCCTGCCGGTTCATCCGCGGACGAGGAAGCCCTGCATTGTGACGGAGAGCGGCTTCGGTTCGTTCGCATGAGAAGGAGAGCCAGGACATGGGCAAAGACCGCGGCCGCGCCAAGAAGATCGGGCATATCGTGTCCCACACCCACTGGGACCGCGAATGGCGGTACCCCATCTGGGAAACGCGGATGATGCTCGTGGGCCTGGTGGACGAGCTGATCGAGGTGCTGGAGCGCGGCGACTATCCCGGCTTCCTCATGGACGGGCAATGTTCGCCCATTCTGGACTATCTGGAGATGCGCCCACAGAATCGCGAGCGGGTGACCGCCCTGGTATCGGCGGGTAAGCTGTCCATCGGCCCGTGGTACACCCTGCCGGACGAGTACCCGGTCGACGGCGAGGCCATGGTCCGCAACCTGCTCTGGGGCCGCCGGCTCAGCGAGCAGCTTGGCGGATGCATGAACATCGGGTACACCCCGTTCGGCTGGGGGCAGACGGCCCAGCTCGCGCAGATGTATGCCGGCTTCGGGATGGACGTTGCCCTGATCGGCAAGCGGGTGAGCAAGGATCGGGCCCCGCAGGCGGAGTTCTGCTGGCGCGGCCCGGATGGGACGGAGCTGCTGGCCACGCGGTTCGGCGAATGGGGCCGGCAGAACTTCTACTTCTATATTCATCTCTCCGCCCTCTTCGGCGTCGATCACCTCGGTCCCGGCTGGCGGTACACGTGGAACCAGGGCGGCACCACGTATCACCGCGCCAACCACGAGCAGTACGAGCAGGACCACTTCCGACTGGACGCCCCGACCGCCTGGCACCCCGACTACATCACCCCCGAGGTAATCGAGAAGGCCTGGCGGACGATGGATGAAAGTGTCCTGCCGGACGACCGGCTGATGATGAACGGCTGCGACTACACCGCCAGCCAGCCGATGTTCAAGGAGATGCTGGCGCGCATCAAGAAGGTTGATGCCGACCCGGATCGGGACTGGGTCCATACCACGCTGCCGGCTTACGTGGACCTGATGCGCCGCAAGATCGACCGGGCCAAGCTGCGGGTGGTCGAGGGCGAGCTGCGCGACGGGCCGGCCGGAGCCGTCACCGGCAATGCCCTGACCACGCGACTGCACCTCAAGCGACTCAACAAGAAGGCTCAGAACCTGCTGATCCGCTTCGCCGAGCCGTTGAGTGTGCTTGCCCGGCTGCACGGGGCGGCCTGGCCGGGCGAATTCCTGCGGGTCGCATGGGATAACCTGCTGACCTCGCATCCGCACGATTCGATCAACGGTGTGACCCAGGACAAGACGACCGACGACGTCACCGCCCGGCTCAATCAGGTGATGGATCTCTCCCAATCGCTGGGCAACCGGGCGATGCAGGAGTTCATCAGCCGGATCGACCGCGACGGCTTTGCCGACGACGACGTGCTGCTTGTGGCGTTCAACCCGTTGCCCTACCCGCGGCGAGAGGTCGTGCGGGCGTGGGTCGATCTGACCGCCCCGGGCGACTGTCTGGCCTTCTGGCCGCTGGAGAGCATCGAGCTGCTCATGCACGACGCCGACGGCCGGCCGCTGGGCACGCAATGCCAGAGCAAGACGCAGCACATCGTCAGCGTGGCCGAGCTGCACACTCGGGCGTTCCCGTTCCCGATCGAGCGGCACCAGGTGTACTTCGACACCGGCGAGATCCCCGCCGGCGGGTACAAGGTCTTCCGTGCCGGCCGACGGCGAGGGCCCGCGGGCGTGCCCTGGGCCGGGTGCGAGGAGCGTACCGGCACGCTGTTGGCCGCCCCCAACGTGCTGGAGAATGAGTACCTCCGTGTGATGGTCAACCCGAACGGCACGTTTGACTTGACAGACAAGGAACGCCACCGCACTTACGCAGGCCTGAACTACTACGAGGATCGCGGCGAACATGGCGATTACTGGGCCAATCGCCGCCCGATGTTCAACCAGGTGCATGTCAGCCAGGGCTGTGCGGCACGGATCTGGAGCGAATCGACCGGGCCGCTGCACGGCACGCTGGTCAGTGAGGTGACCATGCGGTTGCCGACCCGCGGCCTCAAGGAAGAGCAGCGGCGCGGCGACGGCTTGGCGGACCTGACCATCCGCACGGCCATCACGCTGCGGGCGGGCAGCCGGCAGGTCGACGTCGAGGTCGAGTTCGAGAATCGCCACGAGGACCACTTCCTGCGGGCGATGTTCCCGACGGGGCTGAGCGCGGCCGACCACGCCGACGCTGGCGGGCATTTCATCGTCGATCGACGTCCGATCCGCCCGCAGGGGCCTGCTGAGGAAAGTGTCTGGCCCGACATGGCCACACTGCCGCACAACAACTTCGTCGACGTCAGCGATGGCGAATGTGGGTTGGCGTTCCTCAACGACAGCCTCACCGAGTACGAGGTCGGCGATACGCCGGAGCGGGTGGTCGCGCTCTCGCTGTTGCGGAGCGTGCGCAACTGGGTGTGCACGGAAATGCGCTGCGGCTCGGAATGGCCGACGCAAAAGGGCGGACAATGCATGGGGAAGCATCACATCCGCTACGCCCTGCTGCCGCACGGTGGAAGATGGGACGAAGCCGGCGTGGCCCCGGCTGCCGAGCGGTTCAATGTGCCTCTGCGGCTGGTGCAGACCCGCACCGGCCCCGGCACGCTGCCCGCGGGCCAGGCCTCGTTGTTCGCGATCGACAATCAACTGCTGCGCTTCAGCGCCCTCAAGAGAACCGAGGACCGCGAGACGGTCATCGTGCGGCTGTACAACCCGACCCACAAGCCGCAACAGGGCCGCCTGCGCTTCCTGGCTCCCATGGCTCGCGCCTGGCTGACCGACCTCAACGAAGAGCGGATCAGCGAGATCGCACTGGCCGACGACGGAACCATCCCCGTCACCGCCGCCCCGTACAAAATCGTCACCATCGAGCTGGAGCCGAGAAAGTGAGCAGAGCAACAAACGAGCCCGGGATGACAATCCCCGGTTTATGTCTGACGGCGTATGTGCCCGGAATAACCATCCGCGGTTCACGCGCGGCAGCGAGCAACGCACCGTCTGAATCACACGCCCCGGCTCGCCTCTTCGCGGCCCGGCAAACGGAGTACTCATGGCAGTTCTCGTGAACATCCCTGGTCTGGGACCGATGCCCGATGACGGCGGACTGGTTCCACTAACCGCCTCCAGCGACGGCCGATTTCACACTAACCGCGACGGCGTCGTCTCCATCACCGCCACCGGCGATCGCAAGGTCGAGTTCGTCGCCTTTGTCGATCACAGCCTGGCCTGCGTCCGCTCAGCCATGGGTTACCCCGCCTGGTACCCCGTGCACCCCGTACGTGTCGACCGGCCGGTCAAGGCCGTGCTGATGGACCTCGACGGCACCAGCGTTCGCAGCGAGGAGTTCTGGGTCTGGATCATCGAGCTGACCACCGCCAGCCTGCTCGGCGATGCCAGCTTCAAGCTCGATCCCGCCGATCTGCCCTACGTCTCCGGGCACAGCGTGTCCGAGCACCTGCAATACTGCATCCGCAAGTACTGCCCGGGCCGCAGCGTGGAGGAGGCCCGTAGCTACTACTTCGAGCACACCGACCGCGAGATGCGGGCCATTCTCGACGGCCGCGGCCGAGCCAACGCCTTCACTCCCACCCCCGGGCTCAAGGCGTTTCTGCTCGCCCTCAAAGAGCGGGGCATCCGCATCGGCCTGGTGACCTCGGGCCTCTACGAGAAGGCCTGGCCCGAGATCGTCTCCGCGTTCCGCACACTGGATCTGGGCGACCCGCGCGACTTCTACGACGCGATCGTCACGGCCGGCTTCGCCATCCGCAAGGGTCAGGCGGGTACGCTCGGCGAACTATCGCCCAAGCCGCACCCCTGGCTTTACGCGGAAACCTGCCGCGTCGGCCTCGGGATCGATTTCAGCGATCGCCACCACGTCATCGGCATCGAGGATAGCGGCGCTGGGGTATGCTCGATCCGCCTCGCGGGCTTCGCCACCATCGGCGTGGCCGGCGGCAACATCATCGAAAGCGGCACCCGGCCCCTGTGCGACCACTACTGCCACGACTTCGACGAGATTCTGGGCGTCATCGCGGCATCCGAAGGGAGTGTACCAGCAGGTTAATCATTCAAGAGCTCAAGCGGAATCGAGCCAAGAAGTGGTGAACCACAAAGACACCAAGGCGCAAAGATAGGGAGCCGATCCTGGCAGTCAGGTGGAGGATTGAACGACATGATCTTCTTGGTGTCTTTGTGTCTTCGTGGTCAATCCACATCACACAAGCGACCACAGGAGGTTTCAATCAGTGAGCAAGTTCCACTCAGCACAGCCCATCCCGGATGACGTGAATGCTGTCGCGAAGATCGTCGTGGACGCGGCTTTCCGGGTTCATTCGACACTCGGCCCCGGCCTGCTGGAAAAAGTCTACGAGACATGCCTTGCCTACGAGCTTCGGAAGCGGGGCCTGACGGTCCATACACAGGTTGAGTTGCCCGTGATCTACGATGGCGTGCATCTCGATGCGGGTATGCGAATCGACATGATCGTTGCCGAGAATCTCCTGATTGAGTTGAAGGCGGTCGAAATGATCCTGCCGGTGCACAAGGCCCAGCTCCTGACCTACCTGAAGCTGACTGGACACCGGCTCGGGCTGCTAATTAACTTTAACGTGCCCATCATCAGGGATGGCATCGACCGACTCGCGTTGTGAACGGTATGAGATGAACCACCAAGACACAAAGACACAAAAACAGCCCGCCATCGCTGGTCATCGGATACAAGGTCAGCCATCGTGATCTTCTTTGTGTCTTCGTGTCTTTGTGGTTCAAACTCCTTCGGAGCGAGCACAGTCAGTGACGAGGATGCGTAATGACTCACAAATCGTTTGACGTGGCCGCGGCGGGCCATATTTGTCTCGACATCATTCCCAAGTTCCGCGACACCGGCGCGCGGGCGATCGGGGAGATCCTGACACCGGGCAAGCTGGTCAACGTCGGACCGGTCGCGACCTGCACCGGCGGGCCGGTCTCCAACACCGGGATCGGGCTGCACAAGCTCGGCATGAGCGTACGTTTCATGACCAAGGTCGGCGACGACGCGTTCGGCGCGGCGGTCACCGAACGGCTGGCCGCCCTGGCCGCTACCGAAGGCGTCAAAGTCGAGAAGGGCGGGCACACCTCCTACACGGTGGCCCTCGCCCCACCGGGCATCGATCGCATCTTCCTGCATCATCCGGGCACCAACGACACGTTCGACAGCCGCGACGTGGACTACGCCCTGGTGGGCCGGGCGCGGCATTTTCACCTCGGCTACCCGCCGCTGATGAAGACCTTGTTCGCCAACGAAGGCGATGAGTTGGCGGCCATCTTCCGGCAGGCCCAACAGGCTGGGGCCACCACCTCGCTGGATATGTCCCTGCCCGACCCCGATTCCGAATCCGGCCGAGCCCCCTGGGACCGCATCCTTCGCAAGACCCTGCCGCATGTGAACATCTTCCTGCCGAGCATCGAGGAGGCCGTATTCATGACCCAGCCTGAGCGGCTCCGGCAAATGAAGGCCGAGCACGGCGGCGGGGAGTTGATCGACTACTTCGACGCCGCCGACTACAGCGAGCTGTCTGATCGGTTCCTGGCTTACGGCAGCAAGGTCGTCGCTCTCAAATCCGGACACCGCGGGTTTTACGTCCGCACCGGCAATGCGACGGACCTCGCCGGCATGGGGCGTGCTCGACCGGGCGACATGACCAACTGGGCCGACCGCGAGTTATGGTGCCCCGCCTATCACGTCGATCCGATCGCCAGCGCGACGGGTTCGGGCGACTCGTCGATTGCCGGCTTCCTGGCCGCGTTCCTCCGCGGCGAGACCATCGAACGCACGCTCAAGTATGCCAACACCGTCGGCAGCCTGAATCTCACCGAGCTGGACGCCTTGAGCGGGCTGAAGGATTGGCCGGAAACCACCCGGCTCATGGAAGACCGCTCGCGACCGCTGAACCGCTTCGCGATGACCGCCCCCGGCTGGCGGTTCGACGAAAGCCTGCTGATGTGGGTGAAACGCTGAGAACCTGACGCCCTGCACCGGCGAGAGCATCCACGCGATCATCCGCGAGAACGCCGGCGAGCCGCCGGGTTTATCCCGGCGCTTTTCGCGAGAACGCCATGGGCACAGCCCGGCGCTTTTCGCGAGAAAGGCGGGGATAAACCCCGCCGCTCGCACGTGGGCTCGCAACCGCGGTTTCACGCTTGGGGCCCGTTCACGCCCCCTCGTCATTCAGCCCTTAGTGCTCATCACTGAGCACTCATCACTCATTCCGCACCGGCAGTGCCAGCGGCAACGTGAACTCGCTGTCCTCGTCAGTCTCGAACTGATCGAGCGTCGGCGAGTAGGTACGCACCCGGATCACCCCCTCGGCCGGCTCGAAACGCATGATCCGCAACCATCCATCGCCGCCGTGGGAGCGTTTCTGATAATCGGCCAGGACCTCGAGCACCTGCCCGCCGGCGTCGTTGATCGAGATCTGGCGGTACTCCACCGTTCGCCCTTCGTGCCCGCAGAGCACCATGAAGATCTGCGGGTTCACGCGGATCAACTTGTCGAACACCTCCTCGCCTGAGTTGCCGCCCTTGCGAAACCCGCGGCGCGGTTTTCGACCGATGCCTTCCCGCCCGCGCAGATAGATATGCGTCGAGACGATCGCCGCCCGGTCCGGATGCCTCCGCAGCACATCCGTCGCCCAGGCGATGGCTTCGTCGGGGATGTCGCCCTCCAGGTGCAGGAATATGAAATCGCTGCCGCCGGCCCGGAACAACTGATACGAGTTCAGCCCGTTGGCCGACGCCCCGCCGAACCACGCGTACTTCTGGAATCGTTGCGGGCCAAAGTGACGGACGAATGTCTCCGCGACTCCGTTAGCGTCGCCGGACTGGTCGTAATCATGATTGCCGATGGCCACCGCCCAGGGCACCACGCCGTCCAGCCTGGACATGGCTTCGTCGGCCACCGTCCACTGCGGCATATCCTTGGCTCCTTTATTGATGATGTCGCCGATGTGCGTCACAAAGACAATGTTCTCCTTGTGGACATTGCGGCAAATCCACTCCGTCTGGGCGTGAAACTGCGCCGGGTGGGCTTCGCTGTACTTCTGCGTGTCCGGCAACATGACGATCGCGAACGGCCCCTCGTCCGGCCGCGTGCAACCCCAAGCCGACACCGCCAGTAGCAGACACGCATGGAGCCAGAACTTCATCGTCTTCATCTGCCGTGGTCCTCCATCTCTTCGGATGCCTGTCGACTTCCAAGTCCGGCCGCCACGAAGCGGCGATCATATGCTACCGCTGATCGACATCGACTTCCGGGGACGTTGGAGCGGTCACCCGGGCGATCGCCTGGTTGGCCAGCGTGCCGATGATCCCGATCACGATCAACGCGACCACGATCCCGCCGACCCAGAACCACGTCTGCCCCCTGTTGGAGAAATCGAGCTCGGAGAGCTGGGCGCCGATGAGGGCGGCAATGATGGTTCGCGGAGCCAATCCGATTAGTGTGCCGAGCCCGTAGGCCACCGGGTGCACCCGGGTAGCCGCGAGTACCAAATTGGTCATGGCGAACGGCGAGTTCGGCGGAATGCGAAGCAGCGTGATGATCAGTAGCGTCTTCCAGAAGCTACCGCCGATGAGCGCATCACATACCGCCTTCCACTTGGGCTGCTCTCCGATGAGCCGGACAACACGATCACCGGCGGCCCGGCGAGCCACCAGATAGGCGAGCAACGACCCGACGACAATACCCGTCATGGCCGCTGTCGAACCAGCCAGCCGCCCGAACGCCCACCCCCCCATCACCGACTGCGCGTAGGTCGGCAGCAGCGCCAGGCCTGCGCACACCGCGAAGCCGACCACATAGATCGCCAGACCCAGATCGCCCTGGGATTGCAGCCAATGCCCGGTCCACTTCAACGAGCCCAGCAAAACGAGACCGCTGATGGCCGGCATCGTCGCCGCGACCACCGCCAACGGCCCCACCGGGCCAAGCCGGCGCAAAATCACCCTCAGGGCCAGGCTGTCCGACCCGGCAATCGCCGGACTATCCGCCTCCGCACCCGAAAGAGGCGGAACACCATCGCATGAGTTCTGCGAGGGATCGGGATCACTCAAAGACGAACCAGGGCTGTCCGTTGCGAGAGGCTTCGACTTATCAGGGATGGTTTCCATAGCATGCGGTTCGGCGTGGCAGCCCTATCTGGCTCTTTCTGGTAGCGGTCGCCCCCCGCGGCGGCCGGCGTCTGACAACCCATCACCGCCCGGAGACCACCGGCATCTGAGGTCCCATCGCCACCCAGCGGCCGCCAAGGGCGGCGGCCGGCGTCTGACAACCCATCACCGCCCGGAGACCACCGGCATCTGAGGTCCCATCGCCACCCAGCGGCCGCCAGAGGCGGCGGCCGCTACAACACAAGGCGATCGCCGCAACACAGCGATGCCATGTTAGGCTGCCGCAGCCATGGGGTCAAACACGATGTCGCGTACGGGCTGCCGCGAGACGACCGCGCCTGATTGCCCCGTCCTCACAACAGGTGTAGACTCGCCCGCATGAGGTTTCGCCAACATTTTGTCGTCACTGCCGTGTTGGTTGGTAGCTGGATCAGCGGTGCCCATCCCACGCCAACGGTCGCCGAGCAAGCCCTGGAACCCCAGGCACGCGAGGCCATGGCCCGAGCGGTCCGCTTCTTCCGCACTGAAGTGGCGTCCCGTGGTGGTTACCTCTGGCGATACAGCGAGGACCTCAAGTTCCGCGAAGGCGAGGGCAAAGCGGACGCTGACACCATTTGGGTGCAACCGCCAGGCACGCCGTCGATCGGCCTGGCCTTTCTGCAAGCTTGGCGGGCGACGGGCCAGCGCGAATACCTGGCCGCCGCTCGCGAAACCGGCGAGGCGCTCATCCGCGGCCAACTGCGTTCGGGCGGATGGACCTACCAAATACACTTTGACGACGCCCGGCGGGCCAAGTTCGCCTACCGCGTCGAGCCCGAGACGCCGGGTACCCACAACACGACCACTTACGACGACGATACCACGCAGGCCGCCCTGCGATTCCTCATGGAGTTGGATCAGGCCCGCGAATTCGCCGACCAGGCGGTCCACGAGACCGTCGGCTACGGACTCGACGCCGTGCTCAAGGCCCAGTACCCCAATGGTGCCTGGCCGCAACGCTACAACCGCTTCCCCGACCCCGACAAGTTCCCAATCCGCAGAGCAAGTTACCCTGACGATTGGCCGCGGACCTTCCCCAGCCGCGACTACAGCAGCGACTACACCTTCAACGACTCAGCCATCAACGACTTGATCACCACCCTGCTGCAGGCGGCGCGGATCTACAATGAGCCGCGCTACCACGCCGCCGTAGAACGCGCCGGCGATTTCATCCTCCTCGCCCAGATGCCCGAGCCGCAACCAGCCTGGGCCCAGCAATACGACGTCAATATGCACCCGGTATGGGCTCGGAAATTCGAGCCACCGGCCATCACCGGCGGCGAGTCGCACAGCGCGATGCGCTCGCTGCTCCAACTCTACCGCGAGACCGGCAACCCGAAATGGCTTGAGCCTTTACCCCAAGCCATCGCCTATCTCCGCCGCTCGCAACTGCCCGACGACAAGCTCGCCCGCTTCTATGAGCTGCACACGAATCGGCCGCTCTACTTCACTCGCAAGTACGAGCTGACCTACAACGATGACGACCTGCCCACGCATTACGCTTTCAGAGTCCACAACGGCGTGGAGGCCATCGCCGCCGAGTACGAGCGCCTCAAAGCCGCCGACCAGGCCACGCTCGAGCGAATGCGCAACACAGCGGATCCCAAGCTGACCGAGGAGCTGACCCGGCAAGCCCGCACAGTCATTGCCGCCCTCGACGAGCAAGGCCGCTGGGTCGAGACCGGCCGCCTCCGCTATCACGGCGACGACCACCCGACGCGGCGGGTCATCGACTGCGCCACCTTCGCCAGGAATCTGGGCATCCTGGCCAACTACATCACCGCCGCTCAGGCAACCGCGACATCGCAACCCTGATCGAACACCGCCGCGCACCCCCTGCGGCCCAGCGTGCAACATCAGAACGCTTCCCGGCTCGTCGTAGCGGTCGCCCCCTGACTTCGGCGAGCTCAGCCGAGCCGTGGCGACCGGCGTGTTTGTGATCCTTGCCGCCAGCCGTTCATGAGTGTTCTGATAACCGGCTCGAGTATGCCAAGCAGAGCCACGACCGTGAGGGAGCGTTTCCGCGAACAAAGAACCGCTTCCTTACGGGCGCGGCTCTGTTGGGCGCCACGGGCGCGGCTCTGTTGGACGCCTCACGGGCAATACACATCGGCGTCGAGGTCAGCTCCGGACAGGCATTGGCGAAGAAACGCGAGGTCGGCAAGGTCCACATCATTGTCGTCGTCGAGCCAGGCGCTGCGGCAGGCCTCAACATCCTGCCGAACTCCCGAGCCGCTCAGGCAACGCTGCAGATGCCCGAAGTCGTCGAGATCGACGTCGCCGTCGTGGTCGAAATCCGCCCGGCTGTACTCGGGCGCCGCGCCGACCTGCACGAAACGGACCGCCGAGGCAAACATGCTGCCGGACTCGTCGATATGCTCGTTGGAGAGGCGAACAGACGCCGCCCCCCCCGCGGCAAATCGATACTCGCCCAGATCGAACCACGTGTTCGGGTTCTGGGTCTGGTCCACGTCGATCTCGGTGACACCGTCGGCGTGGGCCACCTGGTAGAGGATCGGATTGCGAGCCGACGCATGGGCCGGCCAAGTGGCATAGACCCGGTACCGTCCGGACGAGGCGATGACCGGCTCGAACACCGCCGCCTTGAGTCCGGCGACAGAACGAACGGTCGATCCGTATCGCGAGCCGAGACCCACCGTCACGCCGGCCGCGCCGCTGGTCGCACTGATGTCCGCCCAGGGTCCCTCCTCGCGATACCAAGCGTGGTTCTGCCCGCCGCTGCGCGATTCGATAATGATCGCCGCCGAGGCGTCTCGCGCCTCGATGTTGTCCCAGCGAATGCCCGAGGAACTGCCGCCCAGGTTGCCGCTCTTGAGGACGATAGTCGCGAGATCGGCGGCGGAGGTGAACCGGCCGAGGTTGGCGACCGGGGCGGTGGCGGACATGGTCCCGCTCCATCCGCCGGGCGTCGCCCAGGTGTCGTTCTTGTAGATGAGCACGCTGTCGCCTTGAGCGCCCTCGTCCTGGCCGTTGATCGGCGTGCGCGGGCCGTTGATGATCCGCACTTCCGCCCACTGGTAGTTGGCGACGGTGGGGCTGGACTGCCAGAAGCCGGCGATGTCGATGGTTCGTCCGGGGCCGCCGGTGGCGAACTGCTGCCAGACGCCGCCGTTGTAGTTGGAGCCCGTGCTCCGCAACTGGCCGTCAACCACCAAGGCGGAAAAATCGCCGGCCGCGTTGCGCTCCGTCCAGACCGTCCAGCCGTTCAGGCTGGTATCGAACGTGCCGTTGGTGATGAGGTTGCTGCCCGGCTCCGGGGCGGAGACCTGGATGTAGCTCGTGCGTGTGCGGGTATCGCTGCCGCCGGGGCCGGTGACGGTCAGGCTCACCGTGTAGGTACCCGCGGTCAGATAGGTGCAGGTCGGGTTAACCGCGTTCGAGGTGCCGCCGTCGCCGAACGCCCACGCCCGCGAGGTGATGTTGCCGGCCGACAGATCGGTGAAGCTGACCGCCAGGGGCGCCTGCCCGCTGGTGGGCGTCCCGGTGAAGTCGGCCGTCGGGGGCTGCACCGGGCCCGTGTCCCAGCGGTATTTCTGGGCCGCCACCGCGTCGAGGTCCGCGAGGAACTGCCCCTTCTGTGGTGCGCCGTCGATGTTCCATCCGTCGCACCAACTGCACCAGCGGTACATGTTGATGCAGCGGTAGATACCCTCGCCGCTGGCGGCCCGCGACTGGTTCCACGCGTTGATCTCCTCATGGATCCACTGCATCCAGCCCGGCTGGTAGCAGCACGACGGGTTGGCGCAACTGACGCACTCGGAGTGCCCGCCCTTCCAGTACCAACCCCCGTTGCATTCCGTCGCGTAGTAGGGCAACGTGCGCAGGTGGGCCGGCGTGCCCAGGTTGACCCAGTCCTTGTAGACGTAGAAGCTGAAGTACTGGCCGTTGACCTGGGCGGTCGAGTGCACGTCGTTGTAGGTGTACCCGCGTGAGTTGATATGCACGGCGATGCCGTCGAGCCCGCCGGTGGCGCTGATCGAGGTGAGCATCTGGTGCATGTACTCGGTCCAGCCGAGCGGCATGGCGTCGTGGTCGGCGCCGGCCCCGTACGGACCCGCCCAGGGGGCGAGAGCCTGGCAAAGCACCTTGGCGTTCGGTCGGACCGCCTTGATCGCGTTGTAGCACAGGCGGAAGCACTCCGCGTAACTCTGCGGGGAGATATAGCTTCGGTAACCGTTGACCGCGGGCCACTCGCTGGCCAGGTTGGTCTCGTTGCCGATCAACCAAATATCACAGCCCTGGCTGGCGGCCACGTAGTTGGCGCAGCGCTGGGCAAAGTCGGCGTACTGAGCGGGAACCGGAATCGTGCCGGTACTGCCGTAGCCATTGTTCAGACGGGCGATAACCGTGTGGGCCTGGTTGGAGATCGAGCGAAAGTCGCCGCCGCCGTGGTCGTTCGGATCGTGCCCGATGCCCAGCGTGGCCGTCACCCACCCGGTCACGCCCTGGGCATTCAAGCGGTCGAGGTACCCCTGCTGGCCAGTGTCGTGGTCGTGGATGCCGTAGATATGCGGACTCTCCTGGGCCCGGCCGACCGAGACCACAGCCAGACCGATCAGCCACAGCCGCACAAACCCGGACCATGCAGTTCGCCCGATATCGTTCATGCGACACCCCTCGGCGCGACGCCCGCCGCAAGGCCGCGGACAACCTCCCCAGCCCCCATCGACGCGATCACGCCTTCCTTCCAGACGCGCAGACGGACACGGTGGACGGAATGATCAAATCGCAATCGGGGTAGGCCCCCAATTATAGCATAGGGGGCAAGTGTCAGCCAAAGTGGTTGCGGAACAAGCCGCGTCCGGGCGGGCCGCACGGCACCGTTCGGTCGGCCATGCGCTCGCTTGATCCCACGGCGTAAGGGTGACGCCTGGTTGATCGGGTGACGTCATGCGTTCCGGCGTCGGCGACCCATCAGCTTCAAGCCCAGCAGGCCGATCACCGTCGCGGCCAACATCATCGGACTTGTCGCAAAGCACACGGGCGGAGGTGTAGGTGCCGCCGTCACGGTGAAGACGTTGGAAAGCCCAGCCAGACCCGAGGGAGCCGCGACGACCCGAATTCTCACGGCTGCCTCCGCCTTGTCGTAGGTCAGGTTGTTGAATGTGACCTGGGATTGGCCGGCCGGCAGCAAGGCGAAAACGATACCCCCCAGAGAGCCCGTACCGATGTCACAAGTCAGATTGATCGTCTGAGCAACGCTGAAGACGGCCGGCTCGCCATCGTCATCGGTGGCGGTCACGGTGACCACGAACAACTCACCCACCACCTGCTCCGCGATCGCACTGACGACCAGTCTCGACGGTGCCGGGGGAGCTGGTGGATCGACCACCTCAAACGCGTCGGACGTGCCGGTCAAACCCGCCGGAGTCGCGGTGGCACGGATGGTCGCGCCCGTCTCGCCCTTGCTGTATGTAACCCCGTCGATGGTGACACTGCTCGTCCCCGCCGTCATGGTGCCGGTGAGCCTACCACCGAGAACACCTGTGCCGGCGATACGCTCCAGAATGACCGTCTGACTCGCGCCGACCGCGACCGGGGTTCCGTCATTGTCCGTGGCGGTCACAGTGACCGAGAAAGGCTCGCCCGTCACCTGCTCCGCGATGGGATCGATCACCAGCTTGGTCGGCGTCGGCGGTGTAGGTTGAGCAATCACGACAAAGGCATCGGATAGACCGGTCAGGCCCGCTGGGGCTGCCGCGGCACGGATTTTGACGCCCTCTTCGCCCTTGCTGTAAGTCACGCCCTCGATGGTCACGCTGCTCTCGCCGGCAGGCATACTCCCTGTCAACGTGCCGCCCAGCGTGCCTGTGCCAACCTGGCGAGTCAGCGTGACAGTCTGATTGGCATCGACCGCGATCGGGGTTCCCTCGTCATCCGTCGCCGTGACGGTCACCGAGAACGGTTCGCCGGCCTGCTGCTCGCCAATTGCGGCGATCACCAGCTTGGTCGGTGTCGGCGGCACGGGCGGATCAGCGACCACAAAGGCGTTGGACGTGCCGGTCAACCCGGCGGGAGCCGCCGCCGCCCGGAGTGTCACCCCGGCCTCTGCTTTGCTGTAGGTCACGCCTTCGATGGTCACGCTGCTCTCGCCGGCCGGCATCGTGCCGGTCAGAGTGCCCCCCAGTGTGCCCGTGCCCACATGGCGGGTCAGAGTAACCGTCTGGTTGGCATCCACCGCGATGGGATTCCCGTCGTCGTCCGTCGCAGTCACCGTGACGGCAAACGCCTCAGCGACGACCTGATCGGAAATCGCGGCAATCTCCAGCTTGGTCGGGGCCACGGACTGAGCCTGAACATTGAAAGCGTCGGAGACGGCCTGCGTCAGACCGGTGGCGGTCGCTTTGACCTTCACACCGTTCTCGACCTTGTTGTACGTCAATCCACTGAACACCACGCTGCCGCTCCCCGCAGCCGCCGTCATCGTCAACGTACCAGCCAGATCGCCCGTGCCCGTATCCAGGCTCAGCGTCACTTCCGTAGCCGCCGAAACCGTGGTCGGCAAACCCAGGTCATCCAAGAAGTTCACGGTCACGTTGAACGGCAGATCTTTGACCTTGGTTCCAATAGCGGCGAAGCCCAGGTCAACCGCCTCGCCCGCCTGCAGCACGTCAAAGGGGTCCGAGGCACCCTGAGAAAGCAGACTATGATGAGCCAGCAACACCAGACCGTCGATGATGTAGTCGTACAAGACGCCGTCGATGACCTTGGTGCTCGTCCCCGCGTCGATCACGCCGACCGTGGTACCACTCAAGGTGCCCGGCACAACACCCGGCAGGCGAATGCTGACCATCGTATCAGCCGTGACCTCAGTGACGTTGTAGTACAGATCGCGCACGCTGACGGTCACCGCGAACGGAGCATTCACAAACACTTCATCCGCCGGGCCCGGACCCTCCACCGCATCAATAGCCAGCCGCGCGGGATTGTTCGGCACCACGTCAAACGCAACAGTCGTCTCCTGAATGCCGTCCACCTCAGCCAGCAGCTTGACGCCGGTCTCGGCCTTCTGGTAACGCACGCCATCCACCGCGGGCATCTTGCCCGTCACCGTGCCGGTGGGCTCAACCTCCCCGGTATCCGTGGAGAGGGTGACGTAAGCGTCGGGCACCTCAAGTTCGCAACTATCACGAACAGTGATCGGGACCGAGAAGGGCGAGCCGGCGACCTGATCCCCCACCGCCCCCAAAGTCAACGTGGCCGGCTCTCCGGGAACCACCTTGACATCGACGAAATCCTCGTCCTCCAGCGCGTCGCCCGCTGTCACCGTGATGGTGACGCCGTCAACTGCCGCTTCGGCACAGTTCAGAGGGCGAAGGGTAATGAACCAAAACCGAATCTTCCCGCCTGGCACCGTGCTCTCGCCAACCACCGTGAACGTAATGGTCTCAGCGGTCGGGGTCGCAAGAAGCGCCACGCCGGCCCCGCCTCCCAAATCGATATCGCTGCCGTTCCAGGGCTGGGCGCCGACATCCATGCCGGTATCAAACTCGAAACCCTCGGGTGCCGTGATCACGATCTCCGTACCCTCGGCCAGTTCGCCGCCTTCTTCCTCACGCAGAATCGGCAAGACGTCAAGCTCGGAGAAGACACCGTTGCCGGACTCCGCATTCTGATCCGCGGTGATCGTCATTTTGCCGAACGCACTGACCGTCACTTGCGCGTCGGCATGGCCTGCCCCGCACAGTCCTACCAACGCGATGATGGCCATGAGGCCCTGCTTCTGTCGCACCATTGTGTTGATCCTCACTCCGAATCGACGCCTCTTGCAGCCTGAGCATCCCAACCCGCAACGCGACCATTGGCCCACGGGACGCTATCGCCTTGAACTGAGCATCCCGTACATCTCTTCGCGAAAGGCAGACGCCGCGCGCAAGCCAACCTGACCATGCCACCCTAACCCGCCGCCGCCGAATCGTCAACGCCAAACGCGATGGACCGCGGCTGCAGGGATCACGACGAAACCGGCAGGATGTCGATTTCCCGTGGCCCGACTCGACTTGCTGATACACTTCCCCAGACGTGTGGGACTTTCAGCAACCACTTGCCGCGGTTTAGCCTCACCCCCTGCCCTGCTCGCCATATCCATGCCCGCGTTGGCGTCTGCTCCCAGGAAGGATAGGATGCCTGCCGGCGAGGCTACCGCCAAAGAGAATCTGATCGCCCGACGAGCCCTCGAGCACCAATGGAGGTACGGCATGAAGTCGGTATGCGGCTTGATGTTGACGGGATTGGCCTGCCTGACGGGGTATGCGGAGGGCCGACCACCGAACGTCGTCATCTTCCTCGCCGATGACATGGGCATCGCCGACGCGGGCTGCTACGGGTGCAAGGATATCCAGACACCCGGCATCGACGCCTTGGCGGCCGCCGGCGTACGGCTGACCAACTACTACTGTGCCGCCCCGATCTGCGCGCCATCGCGGGCCGCCCTGCTCACCGGCCGATACCCCGGACGCATCGGCATGTCCCCGTTCCGCAACATCCCCTCCGCCATGGGCGAAGCCGGCATCCCCACCGTGGAAGTCACCTTCGCCGAAATCGCCCGCACCCGCGGATACGCCACCGCCGCTCTCGGCAAATGGCACCTCGGCTCAACCTATGATACCCAGCCCAACGCCCAGGGCTTCCAGTATTTCCTCGGCCACCACGCCAGTTGCATCGACTCCTTCTCCCATGTCTACTACGCCAGCGAACCGTGGTACCACGACCTGTACCGCGACCGGGATGAAATCTTCGAGGACGGCATCCATCTCACCGATCTCATCACCCGCGAGGCCCTGAAGTTCATCGATCAGAATCGCGAGCGACCGTTCCTGCTCTATGCCGCCTACGGCGCCCCCCATTACCCGATGGTCGCCCATGCCCGGTTCATGGAGAAGTATGCCCACTTGCCTCGTGCCCGGCGGGACTATGCCGCGATGGTGGCCGGCTTGGACGAGTCCCTCGGCATCATCATGACCAAGCTACGCACCGCCGGGCTGGCTGAGCATACGTTGGTCTTCTTGGCCAGCGACAACGGATCCCCAAGCCCGTCGCGGCGAGGCGAAGGCGGCGGCAGCAACGCACCCTACCGCGAGTTCAAGACCAGCCTCTTCGACGGCGGTATCCACATGCCGGGCATCATCAGTTGGCCCGGCACCCTGCCTCAGGGACAAACCCGCGACCAGTTGACCATCGCCATGGACCTGCTGCCGACCATCGCCGAGGCGATCGGCGCTGAGCTCCCCCCTGGTCTCGTGCTCGACGGCCAAAGCTGGCTGCCCCTGCTGCGCGATCCCGCCGCCCCAGGCCATGACGCCGCTTTTTTCGAGTGGAACGGTCAGACCGCCGTGAGGGCGGGCCGGTGGAAGCTGGTCCGCAACGGCTTCATCGACCAGCACTTGGCCCGCCAGAACCGGGCTGCCGGCGACGACGCCCTCTTCCTCAGTGATATGGAACGCGATCCCGGCGAACGCAACAACCTCCGCCGCCAACACCCGGACATCGTCAACGACCTCGTCCGTCGTCTCGATGCTTGGCAAGCGGAGATCCGACCCGCCGCGGCCCCCCGTTGAACCCATACCTGCACAAGCTCACTCTTCGCGCAGGCACCGATCGTAGAAATCAAGGCACTTGTCCCCGTCCTCGCCGGCCAGGAAACCAATCGCCGCACGCGGGTGCTGGTTGAGCTGCCCGGTGATGTTGTACGGCACCAAAGCGCCCCACTGCATGGTCTTGTGCAACGGAGCCACCTGTTCCTGAAGGAACTGGTAGACCGGCCGAAGGTGAAACTTCGGATTCCGCAGGAAACCCAGCAGCAGCTCCATCGGACAGTTGCCCGCCCCCCGACCAAGACCACCCATCGTCGCGTCCGCCCGGTTCGCACCATGGATAATCGCCTCGATGGTGTTGGCGAACGCGAGCTGTTGGTTGTTGTGCGCGTGGATGCCAACCTCTTTGCCCGTACCTTCGATCGCCTTGCGGTACTTGCGGACCAGGATCTCGATCTGCTCGGCATACAACGCGCCGAAGCTGTCGACCACCACGATGGTCGCGGCCGGCGTCGCCGCCAGAGCTTCCAAGGCCTCGTCCAACTCCGGCTCCTGCACGACGGACACGGCCATCAGATTGGCGGTCACCTCGTAGCCCTTGTCGTGGGCGTCTTTGATCATGTCCACCGCCGTGGGGATCTGGTTGACGTACATGGCCACGCGAATCACGTCGAGGACACTCTGATCCCGCGGCAGGATGTCCTCGTGGTAATCGCTCTTGGTCGCGTCGGCCATCGCACACAGCTTGACCGAGGGGTCTTTCTCACCGATCGCCCGGCGAATGTCATCCTCGTCGCTGTGCTTCCACGCCCCAAACCGGTCTCGGCTGAAGATCTTCTTGGAGTTTTTGTAGCCGATCTCCATGTAGTCGATGCCCGCGTCGATGCACGCCCGATAGACCGCCCGCACAAACGCATTGTCGAACTGGTGATCGTTGATCAGCCCGCCGTCGCGGACCGTGCAATCCAGAACCTTCAGTTCCGGCCGATAGGTAACCCAGGGTGCTCGCAAGACATATCTCCTTACAGTATCACAGAAACCGCCAGGCCAAGCGACTCCGCACCTGTTCGGCTACCAGCATCCATGCACCAGTCGGCGGGAATCAATCGGCCATTGTGGACAACTGCGCCGGATATGTCAAAGGCAGCCCTCGGCACACGTTGCGGCACCAGCCATCAAGCATTGAACCACTCCAACCGAAGCTCAGCAGCGGAGCAGGCCTCGGCCTGGGCGGCGCTCGCCCGCCCGACCTCATACGTCTCATGCCGAATCACCCGGCTCTCACCCGGCAGAAGGACGAAGAAGCCCCCATCGGTGAACAGGAACACGTCCGGACGCCTGGAGACCAGCCGTACGCCGATCGCCGCCGCCGAACCCTCATTGCGGACAACCGCCCTGCCCGGCGCCTCGATAAGCAGAGCCACAAACGTAGCTGGCAGTGCGGCAAGCGGAGCCAGCGGATGCTCTTTGTGCAGGCTCAGCAGGTAACGGTTCTCGGCCTGCTCCCCGCCGTCATCGTCCCACGCCAGTTCAACCAGGAAGAGTCCCTCCGCACAAGCGGGCACATGGAAAGACACCCGGCCCACGCACAGACTCGGCCCCGTGCCGCTCACCTCCTGCTGCCATTGACACGCCGTCTCGCCGGTCAACGTGCGCAGGCGGGCATGCACCATCCCTCCCAGGGGACAACCACTGCCCATGCCCTCTCCGGGCACAGACCGAGCCGCGGCCTGCTCGTCCCGATGGCACCACACCTCGCCCTCGAACAGCTCGCCGGGCCTGTAGCTGATACGGTCGTGCCGCAGCGATACATGCCGAGGCGCCCACGCCTTGCGTAGCCAATCGCATGCCGGCTTGGTCGAGCCGTCAACCTCCACCAGCGAATTGTTGGCCGTGCAGTGCACGCAGTCGTGGCCCATCCAGATGATCAGCCCACCGCACGCGGGAAAACGCCGGCGGACCGACTCCGCAACATAGCGGTAAGACTCCGCCTGAAGATAGCGAGACGCTCGCACCACATGCGCCAACTGGGCCGGATCGTCCGCGAACGGACCGAACTCGCGAGTCACATCCTCCCACGGCGTCCATAACGCGCCGGGATTCAGCCAGTGCATATTGGCCCGGCTCGGAGGCCACAGCGACTGATCACCGCGGTAACGTTCCAGGGCGGCCGCCGATGAGCAACCGGGTGCCCCGACCTCCGACCGGAACAGCGCGTCATCACGGTTAAAGAAGTCGTACCGCTCAGCCAGCGGCAGGTTCGACCACGGGCCGTGCACCATATGATGCAAACCTTGCCCTATGGCCGCCGGGTCCACGGTAAATCGCGGCCCCGTCGGCGACGTGCACAGCAACCGCTTGCCCGGATCCAGCGTGGCCACCAGCCGCCGCCAGCGCTGCATGAGCGGATGCGACCCGTCGACCGGCCGACCGATGCCCACCTTCCCGCCATCCAACCCGCCCTGCAGCTCGTTGCCGCCGCACCAGAGCAGGTGACACGCGTGATGGCCGCGACGCTCAATGTATTCCGCAGCCAACCGTTCGAGCTGATCGATCACCGCCACATCCTCCGGCGGCCAGTTCTCGATGCCCGACGAACTGAGCGGAAACTCCTGCCACACCAGCAGCCCCAGCCGGTCGCACAGATCGTAGAACGCCGGAGTCTCCAGAATCCCTCCGCCCCACACCCGCAGCAGATTCACCCGCAGATGCCGGTAGAGCCGCAAATAGGCCTCATAGCGTCCCGCCGACACCGCCCCGTAGAAAGGCGACAACGGCACCCAGTTGACGCCCCGCAAGGGCAGCGGGCAACCGTTGATCTCACAAAGGAACGGCTCGGCGTCGTTGGGTGCCCCTGGGTTCGGCAGCCATCGCACCCGTTTGAAGCCCACCATCCGCTCAATACGGTCACTCACCGCGCCATCTGGCCCAAGTAGCTCGACGCGTAACCGATAGAGCGATTGCTCGCCTAAACCGGCCGGCCACCAGGGAATCACCCTATCCACCTGCAGCGTTGCCTCGAAAGCGCCCGTCGACAGCTCCCGTTCTTCAACCGCCGCAGTGCCGCCCGCCTCGCCGGTCAGTGTGAGACGCAATCGAGCTGCCGTCCCCTCGACCTGGCCGGCCACCACAACGCGACCCGTCGCCAAGTCGTCATCCAGCCGCGGAATCACCCGGCAGCCGGCCAACCGCGACATGCCTCGCCCCACCAGCCGAACATCCTGCCAGATGCCCACGTTCACCAGACGCGGCACCCAGTCCCAGCAGTAGCCGAACCGCGGCTTGAATTGTCGCGTGTGGCTCGTCCAACCGATCTGCCCTTCGAGCCGCGGGGCCACGTGAAAAAGGAACTCCAGCTCAAAGGTCTGCTCGGCCCGCACAAGCCCGGTCAGTTCGAAACAGTGGCGAAGGTGCGTTCCCTCGAAATCCGCGATGACCCGGCCGTCAATCAACACATGCCCCGAGTAGTCCAGCCCGTCGCATTCCAGCGTGATCGGGCCGGTGAAATCGCCCGGCACGGTAACCGTACGCCGCAGGCTCCACTCGCGGTTATTGACCCACTCAGACTTGAAGGCGTCGAGCCCGTTCTGCCAGTCGGGGATCAGGCCGGCCGCCAGCAGGTCCGCGTGCACCGCACCCGGTACCGTGGCCGGCAGCGGCGGACTGCTCGGCCCGAACCCCGCGTTGTCCGCCCGGCCCATCCGCCAGAAATGCTGCCAATAGCAGGTGAGCGTCCAGTCATGGCCGTTGAGCAAGAGTGTCTTCATCCGTTTGCGTTCCTGTTCAGGCAATTTCAGCCGACACAGCAAGGGACTTCCCCGCGAAGCGGCAAGCTCAATCTCACATCTTGCTCGCCCGTGGCGCAGCCTGTTTCCGCACGACCCCAACTTTACCCGAGGACGTGCCGTGGCGGGAACTCATACCCGCCGGCTCGTCTGTCGCCGGAATCGCGATTACAATGGAAAGCACCTCGCCGGCGGCGTCGGCGAGACTGGCAACATCTGGGCGAGATAGAGACTGTGACTGGGAGAGCTGACATGGATACCTATACCGCGATACAGGCCCGCCGGTCGGTCAAACACTACGATCCGCAACACCGTATGACCGACGCGGAGATCGAGCGACTCATGTCGCTGGCCGTGCTCTCGCCCACCGCGTTCAACATTCAGAACTGGCGATTCCTGCTGGTTCGTGCCCCCGAGCTACGGCAGAAGATCCGGGCGGTCAGCTGGGACCAGGCTCAGGTCACCGATGCCTCACTCCTGGTCGTGCTCTGTGCTGACCTGAAAGCCTGGGAGAAGGACCCCGCTCGCTATTGGCGGGACGCACCGGCCCCGGTACGCGACTTCGTGGTACCTGCGATTGACAGCTACTACCGCAGCCGCGAGCAGGTTCAGCGCGACGAGGCCATGCGTTCCTGCGGTATCGCCGCCCAGACGCTCATGCTGGCCGCCAAGGCCATGGGATACGATTCCTGTCCGATGGATGGCTTCGACTTCGATGCCGTCGGCAAGCTCATCAAGCTCCCGCCGGACCACGTCATCGTCATGTTCGTCGCCATCGGCAAGGCGACTCAGGACGCCCGGCCTCGCGCCGGCCAGTTGTCCCTCGACGAGGTGGTGCTCACCGATCACTTCTGAGCGTACCAGCCAGCGCACTGCCGAGCTGTCCCCCGTTTGCCGCACCGCTTGACGGCCATAACACGCGACAACAGGCCCCATAATATAAGCACCGCCAGTCCTGGTACCCCGCCAGCCTTTTTGGGCCCTTTCATCTCCTCTCGCCCCCCTCGCGTCGCCCGCATTTCCTGTCCTCACCGTCGAATCCCGCCTTCCGGCCTTCCCCGCTCGCCCCATAATAACCGGCCACACGATACTGATGTCGCCGAGAAGTCCTAGAACACGCAAAATCGCAAGGTTTTTTGCAGTTCCGTTTGCCTTGGAGGCCTTTTGTTTTTTATGTTTGCCCCGTGTCCAGACGATCACGAAGGTGTGGTTGGTTGGAAGCACGTGTAACTCGCCGCAACGGCGAAAGTTGAATCAGCCGAGTTGACCTGATTACCGGCCCGACACAACAAGACGCTGACCACGGGCCGGTTGGTACGCACACATACGACGGAATCTCGGCAGAAGGGATTCACCGAGCATCTGCCCGGCATGTTAGCCGGGAAAATGGAAAGAGCCGACGGCCAATCGGAGTGATGCCGCGGCTGGGTCGCCCCAGGTGGGGCGGACACTCGAAAGGAGAGTTTCATGCAGGCACTGGTCAAACGAGCGAAGAGTTTCCTGAAGAGCGAGGATGGCCCGACCGCCACCGAGTACGCGGTCATGCTGGCTCTGATCATCATTGTGGCTCTGGCGGGCATTACCCTGCTGGGCACCAAGGTCAATGACATCTTCACGAACGTCGAGGCGGGCTTGCCGGACGGCACCTGATCGTCGTGATGTCGGAGGCTTCGCGTGAGACCGAAGCCTAGGTCAGGCGATGGGGGGCGCCCGTCCGTTGCGGGACGGGCGCCCACCAGCCTATCACCCGAGTAACACGCACGGTCTTCGGATGAGCGTCGGCGGGACGGTAGCCGGAGACGGGAAGGAAGCAGGATGGAGTTGGTTATGCACGAGTCTTTCTGGGTTGTGACGTGCGCAGTCCTGGTTCCTGGGATTCTGTGGGCTTCGTGGATTGACTACCGAGAGCGCCGGGTTCCGAACTGGCTCAATGCCGCTTTGGCTATCGCCGGTTTCGCAACCCAGGCGCATTTCTTCGGTTGGTCAGGATTGGCAACCGCGGCCCTCGGGCTCATTGTGGGCTTCGCGGTCCTCATCGTGCCCTGGCTCATGCACGGAATGGGCGCCGGCGACGTCAAACTGATGATGGCCATCGGCGCATGGCTGGGACCCTGGCTTACATTCCTCTCCTTCTGCGTCGGCGCTGTAGTTGGAGGAGTCATCGCCGTGGTGATGATCCTCTCCAGTGGGCGGCTTTGGCATGCCTATGCCAACCTGCTCACCATCAGCCAGAAGGTCACCAGCCCATCAACGGTATTCAGCGACTTTGGATCGGCCAAGAGCTTTGGGGAAACATCCCAACTGCTGCCCTACGGTGTGCCCTTGACCATCGGCACACTCATCATCTTCTTCGGGCAGCATTGGCTGATCGGGTAGCACAACGGTTCGGTGCGATCATCGAGGAGGATGGAAATGGAAGCAAGGGGACTAAGAAGCATGCGCATCCGCCGCGCCCCGCAGCGGACGGCCCGCCGCGGAGCCGCGGTCGTAGAGATGGCGGTCGTGACACCGCTCTTGATGACCATGATGTTGGGCATGATCGAGTTCGGCTACATCTTCATGATGCAGCAGAGCCTGACCAACAGCGCCCGCGAGGCATGCCGCTTGGCCAGCCTACCCGGCACAACCGACGCGGAAGTCCGGGCCAGACTCCAGGAGGCCATGGCGTCTACCGGCCTCGATGTCACCGCCGACATGGTCACCATTGAGCCGGCCACCCTGGAGAACCCCGTCGTTCGGGTCAAGGTGCAGGTGCCTTATGAGGATGTCACCCTCCTGGGTGTCCTGCCCTCAGGCCTGTTCAAATCGTGGTTCACGCAGGGGCAGGCGAGCGGCCAGGGTGACGGGGACACGATCACGCAAAAGCGGATTGGCTCCTCGTGCTCGATGCGCAAAGAGGGAATGCTGTAATCGGTGTCGCAGTGGGCGACACCGCAGCGCCTGAAGAACCAGGCGGCCACGGGGCCGACACCGCAGTGACGGCTCACCCGGCAGAACGAGGGTCAAGGGGAGAACCTCGCGGCGATCCGCCGATGTCGGCCCGACAGTCAGTAACGTTGGAAGGGGGGCGCGGACGGTGTGTGCCGCTCACCCCCTGCTGAAAGGCCCCCCCACCCAAGCGTGTGTCACGCCACTGGGTCCGGGGCACGGCCCAAGGAGCAGGACATGCGAAGTAGGGCAATCATTCCGTTGGCAGTGGGGCTGGCTGTTGGCGTACTGGCCATCAAGCTTTTCACCGACGTCCTCAAGAAAGCCAAAGGTGCCACCAACAACGATACCGTCCAGGTGGTCTGCGCTAACACGGACATCAACCCCACCATGGAGATCAAAGACTCCATGGTCGAGATGACCACGGTCCCCAGAAGCCTCGCGCCCAAACTGGTGTTCACCCGCAAAGACGAGGTGATCGGCCGAGTGGCTGGCATGACAATCCCGCGCGGCATGGCCGTCATCCCCACCTTACTGGCTCCCAAGGGAACACCGCCCGGCATGGCCACCCGAATCCGCGAGGGTTATCGGGCGGTCGCCGTCAAGGTCGATGAGTTCGCCGGGGTCGCCGGTTGGATTCGCCCCGGTAGCAGGGTCGACGTTGTCGCCGTCATGCAGACCGAGAACCAAGGAGCTCGTCGAGGCACCGTCAGCAAGGTGATCCTCGACAACATCGAGGTACTCGCCGTCGGGCAGGACCTCGGCACCACAGGTGAAGTCTCCGCGGCGATAACCAAGTCCGTGACCCTCCTGATCCGCCCCGAGGATGTCCCCAGACTGCACCTCGCGGCCACCAAAGGCACCATCAAACTCGCCATGCGTAATCAAAGGGACGCAGACACCGGCAACGGAATGGAAACGACCGATAAAGATTTGCTTTCCACGCCATCCACCGCCCCCGCCGAAGCAGAGGCCCCGGATGCCCCCGAACGACCGTCCCTACTCAGCCGTTTACTCAGCAGGCAACCAAAGATGAACGCCGACAAGACCGATAAAGCAACCGACGTTCTCCAGGTTCAGGTGGCGCCACCTCAACAGACGCAGCCAACGTCCGAACCTTGGCGCGTCGAGGTGATGAGTGGTGCCCAGCGTGAGGAAGTCTGGTTCTCGAGCCCCGAGACCGGAGCCCGCCGCCTGGAGAACAAACCTAACGACCGTGGTCGGCACGGCCAAGTGGGCATCCCCCCGCAAGGCGTTCCCCGGCAGCCGGTGCTCGAAGCAGCCGGAGTTGACCAGGACAGCGCCCATCGGGAGACCCAGGGTTCGCAGGAGCCAACGGAGTAGAACAGGATGATCGCGTACATGGATGGTCTAGTCTTGCGGCGTTCATGGAAGAACCTCGGCCTCGGCCAGGCGGCGCGGGGGGGCGGCCGCCTGGTAGGTCTGTGCGCAGGGCTGGCGACAGCCATACTGGCGTGGCCCGGACAGGCGTGGCCCGACGAAATCCAAGCCGATCCGACGAACTCCCCGGCCATCACGAGCATAGCGCCGGGCGTGGAGCGCGCCTCCCCCGAATCCCCGATGCATGTCACCGTGCAACGAATGGAAGCCACCCAGCAACAGATCGTGCTCACCTCAGGCCGCAGCGCTGTGATCGATCTCAGCGAGCCGCTGGCGCGAGCGCAGGTAGCCGACCCCAACGTTGTCGAGGTCGCGGTCCTTTCGCCACGGCAGGTGCTGGTCAGTAGCAAGGCCGTGGGCTTCACACAAATCATCCTTTGGGACCAAAACGACAAGCAGGTCATCATGCCGGTCGTCGTCGAACTGGACCTGGTCGAGCTGGTGTCGGCGATCCGCAACGCGGCGCCGGGCTCGGCGGTCGAGGTCCGGGCGGTCAAGGACACCGTCGTCCTCACGGGGGCGGTCCCGGACGTGGACACGGCAAGCCGCATCGCCGACCTGGCCAAGGTCTTCTCGCCCAAAGTCCAGAATCAGCTGAAGGTGGGCGGCGTACACCAAGTGCTGCTACGCTGCACCGTCGCCGAGGTGAACAAGCGGGCCACGCGACAACTCGGGATCAACGGTTGGATCGCCGGCGACAACGTCCGCGACATGTTCGCGGTCAACCAGCTTGACCAGATCAACCCGGTGAACATCGGCGCAGGCCCGGCCGGTAACATCATCCAAGACGGCGGGCTGCTGTTCGCCACCGACAAGGACGGGTTGCCCTTGACGGCTACCCCGACACTGAGCGTCGGGTTCCCTCGCCTCCAAATGCAGCTTTTCTTCCAGGCTCTGCGAGAGAACACCCTGTTGCGGGTACTCGCCGAGCCCAACCTCGTGGCCCTCAGCGGGCAGGAGGCATGGTTCCAGGCCGGTGGCTCCTACCCCTATCCCCTGCCGCAGGGTATCGGAACGACACCGTCGGTGGACTTTCAAGAGTACGGCATCATTCTCAAGTTCACCCCCACGGTCATCGGGAATCAAATGATCCGCCTGCACGTCCAGCCGACGGTCAGCGAACCGGACTACACCACCGCCGTCACCTTCGCCGGCACCACCGTGCCCGGTCTTCGGGTGCGTACCGCGGAGA
>Ga0123328_1000358_pt1 | contig 48737 bp, 29 predicted proteins | sample BioC12SIPDNA_2_FD_89702 | JGI IMG/M metagenome (GOLD analysis project Ga0123328, IMG submission 89702) | Anaerobic biogas reactor microbial communites from Washington, USA - Biogas_R1_A C12 SIP DNA | ecosystem: Engineered > Bioreactor > Anaerobic > Unclassified | place: Washington, USA...
CGGCCGCTGTCAGGACTTGGTCCGCGCCGGCCTGTTCTCCAACGCCGCCGCCTGCCGCCAGTTCTTCAACCAGGCAAAGTGATCTCACTCCAGGGCGGCTGGTGATCGAGGCGTCACTCCTGCGCCAGAACGCGTTGCTGAACCAAGGCCGGCTCCCATCGACTGTCCCGAGGATCCACGCGAGTCGCTGACCTGATGCGTCCGCAGGCAAGGCGGGGATAAACCCCGCCGCTCGCTTGGTTCCTGTCACCGCTCGCTTGGTTCCCGTCACCGCTTGCTTGGTTCCTGTCACCGCTCGCTTGGTTCCCGTCACCGCTCGCCTGGGTTTCGCGGCTGCAAGCGGGATTGCGTGTGTCGAGCGTGGGGTTCGTCATGAGGACGGCCATGCGGTAGAATCTGACATGCACCATGCGTTACGCGCTCACGATCATCATGCTCATCGTTGCTGCGTTGGCCGTCGTGATGCTCACGGGGACCGGACGGCGCGAGGCCGACTTTCGTTTCATCAGCCGGGGCGGCGTGCAGACCCTCGACCCGGCCCAGATGAGCTACATGCAGGATATCCAGGTCGCCCAAACGCTGTGGGAAGGATTGACCCGGTTGCACCCTCGCACCTGCGAGCCAATCGAGGGGGTCGCGTATATGCCCCCCGAAATCAGCGAGGACGGCCGGCGATACCTGTTCACGCTGCGCCCGGAGGCACGCTGGTCCAACGGCGACCCGGTGACCGCCGCCGACTTCCTGCGCGGATGGCGGCGAGCCATCGAGCCGGGCACCGCCGACGTCTACGCAGAGTTGATCACCAATCACGTTACGGGAGCAACCGCCTACGCCGATTGGCGTAACGCGTGGGTCGAGGTGCTCGGAGTCATTCGGCTACGCCAACGGTCGTCACCGATCAAGGCGGAGAGCTTGGCCAAGGCCTTGCGCGGTCAGGCCGGGGGCGTGCTGACTCAAGTCTTGGATCAGGTCATCCCCGAACCCTTGCCGGCCGTGCAGGATCCGTTTTGGCAGACCTGCGTGGTCAGGCTTGAGCAGGCACAGGCGGACTGGAAGGCACTCGGCGACCACTTGCTCGACAAGCACATCGCCGAGATGGAGTCACGGTTCAGCCAGGTCGGTATCCGCATGCTGGACGATCATCGCATCGAGGTCCACCTCCAAAGGCCTACCCCTTTTATCCTCGACCTCACCGCGTTCTCGACCTACATGCCGGTCCACGAAAGCATCGAGCTACTCCGTGAGCGATACGAAGACCGGCCGCTCAGCGACACTGGAATCTGGGCTTACGATCCACAATGGACCAAACCCCGGTATCGGCGTCACGGCTACACCGGGCTGATCACCAACGGCCCGTATATGCTGACCGAATGGGTCTTCAAGCAGAATCTGCGGTACGAGGCCAACCCTTTCTACTGGGACCAAGCCAGCGTTCGCTCGCAGGTCATCGAATCCTTCGAGGTCGAATACCAGAACGCCGGCTTCTTGCTCTATGAACAAGGCCTCGTCGATATGATGTTGGATCTCGCGATGGACTATACCCCCGAGTTGGTTCGCCAGGGTCGGGAGGGCCGACGGGACGACATCCACTCGGTGCCGTCCTTCGGCACGTTCTACTTGACCTTCAACTGCCGGCCGCTGCTCAACGACGGACACCCCAACCCGGTCGCCGATCCTCGTGTTCGCCGGGCGCTGTCGCTGGCCATCGATCGGCAGGCGATCGTGGATCACGTCGTCAGACTCGACAACCCTGTGGCCACGACCTTTGTGCCCAGGGGCCAGATCCCCGGCTATCGGAGCCCCGCGGGTTTGAGTTACGACCCAGAGCGGGCCCGTCGTGAACTGGCCGACGCGGGCTACCCCGAGGGACGCGGTCTGCCCGTGGTCGAGTACCTGTACAACACCGGCTCCAACCAGGAGGGGGTCGCCCAGGCACTGAAGCGCATGTGGGAGCGCGAACTGGGTGTCCGCGTCGAGCTGGTCGGCAAAGAAACCAAGGCCTACTCCGAGGACAAGACCGAGCATCGCTTCACCATCTCCCGCGGTGGCTGGTTCGGTGACTACATGGACCCCACCACCTTTCTTGATCTTTACCAGTCGGAGAATGGGCACAACAGTGCCGGGTACGACGACCCGCGTTTTGACGCTCTGCTCGGCGAGGCGGCGCGAGAGCCCGACCCGCGGAAACGTCTCGATCTACTCAGCGAGGCGGAACGCCAAATGGTCGAGGAAGGCGTGCCGATGGCGCCGATCTTTGTGTATGTCATGGTCTACACCTGGCGGCCGAACGTCGTGGGCGTCTACCCTAACCCACGGGCTCAGTTTCCCACGCAGTACATCGGGGTCGAAAGGGAGAAGTACGCTGCTCCTGACCGCCGCCAATCCGTACGATGAGGTGATGGAACCTGCGTCCGATCTTCTGGTTCGCATACAGCAGAGCGCCAGGAAGAAGATGCTGTTTCTGCCGCATGCGGTTCGGCAGATGCCCAGGCCAGACCGAATGATCAAGACCAGCGATGTCCTGGCGGTCGTTGAGCATGGAGAAGTCATCTGGAGCGATTCACGCCCCATCGATCTTGACAATTGTCAAGAAGGTAGTAGCGGTCGCCCCCCGACTTCGGCGAGCTCGCTTCGTCTGAGCTCAGCGTCGAAGACAGCCGAGCCGTGGCGACCGGCGTATTCCTTGCGAGTTAGCGGGCCACCAGGGGTGGCGGCCGCTACGCCATTGCGTGAAATGCTCTAGGACTGCTCGGACGATCCCCGAGGCCACAGTTGCCTGCTTGTGGGTCTTGTTGCGGGCCGGCCGATCCATGTGGTCTGTGCTCCGAGAGATGACTGCCTTGCCGTCATCCGCAACCCACGGGCCTGCTTTCCGACGTACTACATCAGGACGCGGAGGGAGTAGGGTACTACATCAGGACGCGGAGGGAATAGGACCAAGAATCGCCGCGGACAGCGATTGCCGACGGTGTTGGTCAGGGACGACCGTGCCGCTCAGGATCAAGAACGCGGCCCGTGGCGGACGGGATGGCCTGTCAGGCTTCCGCCTCGTCGGTCACCGGCTTGTACACGCGCTTGAGGGGTTTGGTCACCAAGCCGTTGCGGATGGCCTTGGCGCTGGCCCGAACGCGGGTCACCTTGCCCTCAATGACCGCACGGACCTTCTGGATGTTGGCCTTGAAGGTACGCTTGGTGCGGCCGGTGACTTTGCGCCCGACACCGCCCAGGTACTTGGCCTTACCGCGGTGAGCATAGGTGCGACCCGCTCTGGTCTTCTTGCCGGTGAAGTAGCAAACGCGCGACATCAGAACACCTCATCCTCTTCATGCCGGCTCGCAGGTCCGGTGTCGGCGCTGCCAGCCAAGTCCGATTGAGCTCCGCATTGTACCGCCTCGCCGGGGGAATGCAAATCGCGAGGCGGGCTTTTTGCAGCCGCCCAGCCTCCCCCAGAGACGTTGGAGCCGGTCTGGGGCAGGGCGGTCAACTGGATCTTCTCACTTGAAAGTTGATTTATTCGTGCGTTAACTGATCTCCGCACGGCAGGATGCCACGATGTGACCGGTCCCGCCGCCCGCAGCCATAGCGGGGCGGTATGGGACGGCTGCCCTGAGATCGGCCTTGCCGTCGGCTTGCCTCTTCGCGAGAAACGCGTACAACTGTCGTTGCGCGAGCCCCACGGAGTCTGTGGTGCGGCAGGTGGAGCATTCTGAGAACGGAGGAATCCATGAGCGGACGAACACGAGTTACGAGCCGGGTGGGATTGTGGTTGTTGGTCGCGGCTAGCGTGGTGCCGATGCTGGGCTGCGGGAGTGTGGCCGGGCCGCTTAGGGCTGGCAGGACAGACGTCGAACGCGAGCAGCTCATCAAGCCGGGCACTTTTGGCAACAATGCGGCAGCCGATCGCCGTCGCGGGTTCTTCGACTTCTGGAATGAGCAAGTGATTCGTGAGGACGTCGCGGTCAGCACGGTCTTCATGGGTGACTCGATCACCGAGTTGTGGCAGCTTGGGGTCTACTTCGTGCCCAGCGACGGCCTGATTCTCAATCGAGGGATCAGCGGCGACCTGGCCACGCACATGGCCAAGCGATTCCAGGCGGACGTGGTTCAACTCCACCCGCGGCAGGTTGTCATCTTGGCGGGTACCAACGACGTGGCCCGCATGTCCAGCGGGGGCAAGACGGACGAGGAGATCATTACCTCAGTGACGACCTCGGTGCAGGACATGATGGGCCAGGCTCGGGCGGCGGGTATTCGCGTGCTGGTTTGCTCCATCCTGCCGACAAACAGCGACACCAAGAACCACGAGCCCAAAGCTCGCATTCTGCCGCAAATCAACGAGAAGCTGCGGGCCGCCTGTACGGAACAGGGAGCCATCTACGTCGATTACGCGGAAGAGATGCGCGACGACCAGGGGGCTCTGCTGAAGGATCTTGCCCGCGACGGTTTGCACCCGCACTACGCCGGCTATCGCATCATGGCCGACGCTCTCAAGGAAGTCGCCGCCCGGCACGGGCTGCGATTGTGAAGCTGATCGCTTGCGGTGTCGCATGACGGCCAGAGCCAATCGGTTCACGATGTCGCGGTCCCAAAGGAGCTACCAGCATGTGGATTGGCGGCAAGTTGCTTGGTTTGCTGTTGGGGACGGCCGCGTCCGGAGCGGAGACTCGCCCGGCCAATCCTCCGGTTCGATGGCGGTCCGATCCGCCCGTGATTCGCAGCTCCTGGGATGATCTGTTGGAGGGTATCACCAGCCGCGAGGAGTGGCTGGCGCACAAAGAGGTCTTGCGGCAGCGATACCTCGATCTCTTGCGCGACGATCGCAAGCCGGCCAAGCCGCCGCTCGATCTGCGGGTCGAGGAGTCCGTGGTCGTTGAAGATGCTTACGTCCGCAAGCTGATCAGCTACCACGTCGAGGCCGACGAGCGGGCCCATGCGTACCTGGGCGTGCCGCTGAACCTCACCGGCCCGGCGCCGGGGGTGGTTGCCCTGCACGGAACCTTCAAGCAGGGCAAGGAACAGGCGTCAGGCCTGCTCGACAACCCCGAGAAGGCCTATCTTGACCACCTCGCCCGGCGCGGGTACGTGGTTATCGCCCCGGATCACTTTGTGGCTGGTCATCGCATCCCGCCGGAAGGCCCGTACGAGACCCGCCGCTTCTACGAGAAGCATCCGGAATGGACGGCGGTCGGTAAGTTCACCTACGAGCACTCCATCGCGATCGACGTGTTGCAGTCGCTGTCCGAGGTGGACCCCGAGCGCATCGGAGCCATGGGACATTCGTTGGGCGGGCAGGGCACCTATTTTCTGGCAGCCTACGACGAGCGGATCAAGGCCGCGGCCAGCAATTGCTCCGCGGCGTTCTTTCGGCACAACCCCGGCGTCGAGCACTGGGCTCGCAATCGCTGGTACGTCTACTTCGGTCACGTCAGGCCCATGCTGCTGGCCGGCCAACTGCCGCCCATCGACATGCACGAGATCATCGCCCTGATTGCTCCCCGCCCGTTCCTTGACCTTTCGGGACTCAACGACGGCAGCCCGCTCATCCAGCGTCAGCGGGTGCTGATGAACCTCGCGATCATGAGCGTTTACGAGCTCGAAGATGCCCCCGCCCACTTTGCGTTTTACAGCCATGGCCAAGGCCACAGTATCCACCATGATTCCCGCATGCTGATTTACGGCTGGCTGGACAAGCATCTCAAGCCGCCGGAAGCCACGCAGTCTCGGTTGGTCGGGGCGGGAGCGATGAATAACGAGTGATGGGTGCTGGGTGAGCGGGGGCACTGCGGCTGGGGGCGGCCGATCCCTACTGGCCGGCAGGTGCGATCCATGCCTGTTGTGTGTTCTTAACTCATTTGAATAAAATGGTTTACATTCACTTCGCGGTTGCGGGCTTCTCGCCCGTGATGATTGACGACGAAAAATTATTATCTTCATCAAACTATTTCTGAGTGTTTGTGTCTTTCCTGGTGGAGACGGGACCTGTGGGTCGCCGACAGGGAGTCGCGAGCCGAGGTCCGGGGCCCAGAGCCTCCGCGAGAGGCCGGGAGGATTTGCCATGAAACGCATCGCACTTTTCGCAGCGGGTTTGATGTTGAGCGGCGGCCCGGCGGTCTGGGCGGCGTCGGCCACCGCGTCGTCTGTGGCCAGCAATGGGGGCTCCAGCAGCGCCAGCGCTCAGGCGGTCGGTCATGCGGACGCCACCGCTCATGCTGGGGCGACCCGCGGGGGCCAAGCGGTCGCGGACTCGGTGGCGATCGGGGATGGCAACGGGTATGCGGCCAGTGACGCCGTGGCAGCGGCGGATCGGGGTCTGGCGATCAGCAATTCGCGGGCGGATGCCCGTGGGTGGTACGGCGGGAGCGCCCTGGCGACCAGCGAGAGCATGGCTGGGGCGATGGGCGGGGTGGCGATCAGCAACAGCGACGCACTGGCCAGTGGGACCCTCGGCGGGCAGGCCCGCAGTCAGTCCTACTCTACTTCGCTGACCCGCGGGGGCGTGGCCCGTAGCGACAGCAGCGCGGTGAGCGAAGGCTACTGGGGGGGCAGCGCACGGAGCGTCAGCGATTCTCTCGCGGACACTGTCGGGGGTCGGGTAGCCAGTCGCGTGGTGGCCTTGAGCGGTGCCCGGTATCACGCTTCGGCCGAGGCCAACGGACGCGGGGTGAGCGTCAGCGGTTTCAGCCGCACTCGTCCGGTGGAGGTGCGGGCGACCAGCCAGGCTCAACGGTTCGGGTCGAGCCGGTCCAATGCGGTCGCGGTGCAGGTCCGGCGGTGAAGGCGGTCAGATGGTCGCGCGGTTGACGAGGATGACAGGCCAACGAACGGATGATGAGAGGAGATCAGCCATGAAAGCGATGCGAAGATATCTCGGCGGAATGGGGATGATGCTGGCGATGAGTGCGAGCGTGATGGGCGGGCAGGCGATGACCCAGGTGTCGGCCAGCCACGGGAACCGGTCGGGTGACGGGGTAGCCTCGGCGATGGCCAACTACGAAGGTCAGGGCGGGCAGGGTATCGCCCGGACCCGTACTGAGACCGGCGACATCAATTTGGCTCGGGCGCTGGCGGTGGGCGTGGACCGCAACGGGATGGACATCTCGTTCAGCCACGCGATCGCGGGACCGTTCGGGATTCTGCCGGCCTACGCGGGGACCTTCAACCTGAGCATCGGCCGGGACGGGAGCGTGGCGGGCAGTTACGGCGGTGCTTTGGCGAGCGGTGGTTTGGTTCGGTCGGCGGAGGCGGGTGGGGTGACCAGTTCGGGGCCGCACGGCAGCACCGCCCAAGCGACCGCGGGCGGCTCAGCCACCCCGGGAGGCAGCGTGCGGGCTCGGACCGACTCGTACAGCCGGCCCAGTCTGCGGAGCTTGCCTCGCCAGCCGGTGACCGTGATCAGGCGCGCCCGGTAGGGCGGTGCGGTGGGCTGAACAACCGAAGAGCGATGCGCAGGGCTCCGATCCGAGCGACCATGCGTCAAGGCGAAAGGCCGACGCAGAGCACGGGTCGGAGCCTTTGGTTTTGGCACTGGTGGCGGCATTTGCGTCGGCCCTTGCCGGTCTCCCGTGGGCGTCTTGCGAGGCCAGGGGAGCTGGGGCGGGCGCATGGTTCATGGTCTGGGTGTCCGTTATAGTCTCGGCGTGGTGAAGTGGCAGCCATCGGCACTTCTGTGAGGAACGATCATGTCCATCTGTCGTCAGGGTCAATCCGCGAGTCGGGTTATTGTGGCCGGCTTGGCCGTTTGGGTGGCCTCGGCGGCGATCGGTTTGCCGGCGGCTCAGGGGCAGGAGCAGCCGGGTCGCAAGCCCAATATCCTTTTCATCTTCACCGACGATCAGCGGGCGGACACGATCGCCGCTCTGGGGAACCCGGCTATCCAGACACCGGCGTTGGATTCTCTGGCCCGCCGGGGTTTTGTGTTCAGCAACGCCTACTGTTTCGGCAGCAACTGCCCGGCGGTTTGTCTGCCGAGTCGGAATATGCTCCTCAGCGGTCGGACTTACTTCCGATGGGAGGGGCCGCAAGCCTCTGCTGATCAGCCCAATTTGCCGGTCACCTTGAGGCAAGCGGGCTATGTGACCTACCATCACGGCAAGAAGGGCAACACCGCGCTGAAGATCCAGGAGAAGTTCGATGTCAACAAGTACGTCGCCGACGATGCGGATCGCAGAAGCGAGCCGGCGCTGGCGATCGTGAATGAAGCCATCGACTTTCTGAGGAACAGAAAGGATGATCGGCCGTTTCTGATGTATCTGGCTCTCGGCAACCCGCACGATCCGCGTGTTGCTCCGCAGTCCTATCTGGATTTGTACGAGGGTAATCGGATTCCGTTACCGAAGAACTTCCTGCCAGTTCATCCGTTCAACAACGGCGAGATGGTCATTCGCGACGAGCTTCTGGCCGGGTGGCCGCGGACGGAGGGGGAGATTCGGCGCCATGTGCACGAGTACTACGCGGTTATCACCGCGATGGATCATCAGATTGGCCGCCTGCTGGGTGTGCTGGGGGATCTTGGGTTGGAGAAGGACACGATCGTGATCTTCTCGTCTGACAACGGGTTGGCGGTCGGGAGTCACGGGCTGATGGGTAAGCAGAGTCTTTACGAGCACAGTACGAAGGTGCCGTTGTTGTTTGCCGGGCCGGGGATTCCGCAAGGTCGCAGTGACGCTCTGGCTTATCTGTTGGATGTGTTTCCCACGATCTGTCAGTTGGCCGGGGTTGACGTGCCCGCGGGCTTGGATGGTCTGGGACTCAAGCCGGTGATCGAAGGCCGGCAGGAGAAGGTCAGGAACCATGCGGTGTTCGCCTATCGAGATCTGCAGCGGGCGATTCGGGGATCTCGCTTCAAGTTGATCCGCTATCCGAAGATTGGCAAGACGCAGTTGTTCGATTTGCGGTCGGACCCGGATGAGTTGCGGGACTTGTCTGATGATGCTCGCTATCAGGAGCGGCAGGAACGGCTGATGCGGCGTCTTGCCGAGGAGTTGCGTCGGCTGGGTGACGAGGCTCCGCTGACGGTTGAGCCGCCGGAAGATCCCACGTTTACGCCACCGACGGGCGAGGCGTTGGAGAAGCTGCTCGCACCGTTCAAGGCGAACTGAGGGCGGGTTGTACTGGCCGTGGGGGCATTGGGTGGCTTCAATCGGCGGTCTGGCGTTCGAACCACAAGTCGGGCCCGATGAGCCACGCGCCGCGCTCGCGGTGCAATGGAATCACGAGCAGGTACTCGGTTTCGCTGGAGGCGGATTTGCCGCGAACACGCACGAAAGCCTCCTTGCCGCTTTCGAGATTCTCACCGATCACGGTTGCGGAGCCGGGCTCGAAGAGCCGGTACTTGTGTAGCCAGGAGTCCATGACCATCTCGACGGCCTGCTCGGTTTGCAGGTTATCAGCCAATCCTTGCACCACGAGAAGTTGTCGCATGGCGGCCATGGCGGCTTTGGGGTCGGCGAGGGCCTTGAGGTTGGAGCGGTCCTGCTCTTCCAGGGCTTTGAGGAGGATCCGGACGACGTCGGAGGGGGCACTGGTGGCGGACAGGCCGGCCGGGTAGGTGGTTGGCGTCGTGGTTGTGGTGGGGGCGGGGGCGGTGGTGGCGGGCTGGGTATCGGGCGGTGGTGCGTCTTTGGGCCGTTCACAACCGATCAAGGTCCAGGAGAGAAGGGTGCCGCCCGTGAGAACACAGGCACTTATTCGCGAGGAAAACCGGCCGGTCATGAGCGATGCTCCGCGTTGGGCTCCAGTGATCTGCCGCAGGGCGAGAGGATGCCTCGCCCTCGGTTGGGTCATGATACCGGACTATGGCGGCAGACCACAATATGCGGGCGGAGGTTGTGTCATGGCATTCCGGCGTATCCTTCATGGCTCGATTCACCGGTCGAGAATCGGGGTTGGTGATGCCGTATGCGTTTCTGGCACCTCTTGTGAGAGCGCCGCGGGGAGCTCTGGGTCGGCTGCGGCTTGGCTGAGCTCGCCGGTCGCCACGGGGGGCGACCGCTACGGGGTTGGCGTGATGCTCGCCGGTCGCCACGGGGGGCGACCGCTACGGGGCTGGCGTGGTGTTCGCCGGTCGCCGCGGGGGGCGACCGCTACGGTGGGCGTCCGTGTGGCACTGCCCTGTGAGCCGTGCATGTGTGCAGGGCTTCCTCGGCACCGGCCTTGCCACCAAGCACGCCCCGGTCGCCGCGGGGGGCGACCGCTACGGGGCTGGCGTGATGTTCGCCGGTCGCCGCGGGGGGCGACCGCTACGAGGCTGGCGTGATGCTCGCTGGCGTTGTTACTCGATGGGCTTGGTTGCTGAGTTGTGCGCTCGGATGGTCTGCGTCAGCATGGAGACGCACGCCAATGAGGTGGTCAGGGTGGCGACGTAGGTCAGGAGCCCCAGCAAGACAAGAAGTACTTGGCAGCAGGGGGCCTGATAGCCAATAAGCGATGTCATGGCGTTGAGTGGAGCTGGCGTCCAGAGAGCATGGACAGCAAGCAGCCCGATCAGGATGGCGGCCAGGAGCATCCAGAGGGCGAGCAAGGCGGTAGAGACTTTGGCAGCACGCAGCACGGTTTCGTTGCGGGCTCGCCGGCCGAGTCCCGAAATGGTTCGGAGGCTGAGTATACCGGCCGCGCCGCATATCAGGAATGACAGGGATATTGTGAGCGAGGAGAACGCAAGGATGCCGCAGACAAAGAGGAAGCCATCGATCAGAAGCAGGGCGATGATGGCCGATGGTGGCCAGGGACTCGGTTCGGCATGCCTGGTGGCGAGGGGGGCGCTGATGCCCATCAGGCCACAACCGAGCAGGAGCAGGGCTAACGCAGAGCCCCCAACTCCGAGGACTGGGGCACCAACGCACAATCCGCCAAGAACGACAATCGGTGCCACATGCCCCACGGCCAGCATGATCGCCGCCGCCCGGAGACCTTTTAGCCCGTTGAGGGGCGCGTAGCGCAGTTCACTGGACCGGAGGCTGTCGATGACCTCGTGGCCGCATTCCGGGCATCGCGAGTTGATGGGCATTGTCCGCAGGTTGTAGCCGCAATGCACGCAGGAGACATCGGTCGCGACGGTCAGATCGGTTTGGCGGATGGTCTCCAGTGCAATGGAGGCCCCAATTGGCTGGCCGCAGTGGGGGCACACGTCGTGGAGTTTCGCACCTCGCAGGTTGCCGTCGCAGGCTACGCAGGTGATGTCCGCGTCCAGCGTTGCCGCGGTGTCATTGCAGTGGGTGTCCGTGTTCATCAGTGGTCGCCGCTCCAGATGGTTGCGGGTGGGCACCCGCGGGAGGCTTTCATACTCCAGGCTTGCCGATTTGGCAAGCGTGATACCTGCGAAAGGAGCGAGCGCCGCGCGGATTGCAGCCGAGCGGCTCTCGGGTATGGCGAACGGTGGCTCTCACAAACAGCCATTCTGCGGTATCAGCCGCTCGTTACCGCGGCGATGAGCTTGGGTAGGATTTCGTTCTGGGCTCGTTCGAGAGGGCCGGCGACGCGGACACCAGCGGCACGGCGATGGCCTCCGCCGCCCAATTCCTTTGCCAGGGCGGACACATCGACATCGCGGCCGCAGACTTCGGGCGATTTGCTTCGCAGGTTGACGCGGACGCGTCCGTCTTCGAGCACGTTGAAGAGCACGGAGGCGACGACCTGTGCGGCGGCCATGGGCTCGTTGATCAACTCCTCGCAGTCGGCCGGTGTTGCCCCGGCGACTTGGAGCATGTCGGGCGTGAGGATCATGCCGGCGACGCGGCCTTCGGCGTGCAGTTGGAGCGTGGCGAGTAGGAGGGCCTTGAGTCTCAGGCGGGCCGGCGTCCAGGACTCGTACAGGCGGGCATAGAGCATGTCGGCTTTGACGCCCAGACGCAGCAGCTGGGCGGCGGCGGTCAGGGTGCGGTCGTCGGTATTGGAGAAGCGGAACCATCCGGTGTCGGTGGCGATGCCGACGAACAGGTCCTCGGCCGTGGTTTGATCGATGGGCCAGTTCATCAGTCGGCACCAGTCGAACAGCAGCCCGCACGCCGACGCGGACGACGCATCGCCCGCGTAGATTGCGGTGGTGCCTTGTCCGTCGAGGGCGTCCCAGGTGGCGTGATGATCCAGCACGATGCGTGGCAGCCTGCTGGCCCGCAGGTAATCGGCCGCCGGCTCGAGTTGGGACCAACTACCGGTGTCCACGATCAGGATGCCGTCATAACCGGCGTCCATTTGTGCGGGATCATGGAGCGGGCAGCGCTCGAACGGGCAGGACTCGGTGAGAAAGGCATAGCGTGGCAAGCAGTCGCCGTAGATGCAGGCGGTGGCCTGCCGGCCCGCGGCGGTGATCACTCGCCACATGGCCGCCATCGCGCCGTAGGCGTCGCCGTCCGGACGGTCGTGGGACAGCAGCAGGGTCCTCGGCCATAGCTGGACTTGCTGGCCCGCCTGTTGGAGGAGCGCGACGTTCATGTGACGTTTCCGTCGGCCGAGCCATTGTGCCGCGTGGCATGCGTTCCGATCGGCCCGTCGGATCGCGCCCCCGGTGCAGTGCGTCGGCCCGGGGTCCGTACGTGTTTAGCGTTTAGGAAAGGGGGACAGGCACTTTCTTGCCTTGAAGCCCTTCTGACGCAACGGTATCGCCAGGCCCTCAAGTGACTGATCCACGTGGAAAGCCTCCATGTCTGCAAAAAGGAGCCAGTCCCCGGACGCCAAAGACGCACCAAAGTTCGGCCCGGGCATAGTAACCGAAGCGGCAAGCGGGTTAAAGGCAGATTGAACGGGCGATGGTTGCCCCTGCGGCCGCTTGCGTGTCTTCGTTTGCCGCATCTGTCCTGGTTTCGGGCGCTGAGGGCGGTGCCCGCGTGGATACGCTGAGAAAAATGCGCGTGTTGCTTGACTCTTGGGGCACCACCCCTACGATCCCGTGTGGCCAGCCTTCCTACCCTTGGACCGGGGCAAATACGATGAGCGACCAAACGCTGGAAACGATTTCAATGGATCGCATTCTCGCAAACACCCAAGACGGTGTTTTTGTTCTTGACGAGCAGAGGCGATTCGTGTTCTTCAATCCGGCGTGCGAACGGTTGACCGGCTTTCGCGCGCAGGAGGTGCTCCAGAGCGACCGTGCTTGCAGTGAGTTTCTGGATTGTCGGGATGAGCAGGGGCGACCGCTGGCGGGAGGTCTCTGCCCGGGCTTGGGCGTCGCCAGGGGCGATCGGTCCGTGGCCCGTCAGGTGATGCAGTTGACCACGCGTGCGGGCGAGCGCCGTTGGATCGAGACGCTGTACACGCCGCTGCGCGATGCCCATGGCGAAGGCGGGGGGCTGATCGGGGTGATGCGTGAGATCACCGAGCTGCGGGAGCGTGAGGAGGGCTATCGCGAGACGATCGAGGAGCTGCGTGACGAGGTTGAACGACTGCATCAGCGTATGCGCGAGCAGTACGGTTTCGTCAGTATCGTGACCCGTTCGCCGGGTATGCGGCTTGTGTTGGACAGGATTCGGTCCGCTTGTGAGAACGGCAGCCCGGTGCTGATTTGCGGTGAGGCGGGCACGGGCAAGGAGCGGGTTGCTCGGACGATCCACTTCAACGGCTTGCAGAAGGACGGCCCCTTTGTGGCGTCCAGCGTAGCGGCCGCGCCCGCGGATCGGATCGAGGCGGAGCTGTTCGGGCAGGTGGGCGTCGGGGCGGCGGTCGGCAGCGGAGAAGGCTGCGGGCTGTACCGTGCGGCGGATGGTGGCACGCTGTTCATCGAGGGCGTGGACCGCTTGCCGGGCAGCACGCAGGCCAGGTTGTTGGGGGCGATCGAGGAACGTGCGGTTCGGCCTGTCGGGGGCATCGAGCCGGTGGCGGCTCATGTACGGGTGATCGCCTCGGCGAACCTGCCCTTGGAGGCTCTGGCTTCTTCGGGTGCCTTGCGTGAGGATCTGCTCTACCGTCTGAGTGTGATTTCGATTGAGATGCCGCCGTTGCGTGCCCGCAAGGAGGACATTCCCCTGCTGGTTCACCAGTTCATCGGGCAGCTCAACCAGCAAGGCATGCGGCAGGTAAAGGAAGTGGGGGCGGAAGTGTGGGAGATCCTTGATCGGCACGATTGGCCGGGGAACGTTCAGGAGTTGCACAACGTGATCGAGTCCGCGTTCGCGTCGGGCACCGGTGAGGCGCTCACCGGGGAGGCGATTCGCCTTCCGGCGGCACATGTGTCTCTTCATGAGTCGGCGGGCCGGGCGGGAGGCTCCGGTGTCCTGCCTCTCGATGATTTGCTGGCCGACTATGAGCGGCAGGCGATCTTGAACGCGTTGCGGCAGACCAACGGGCAACGAAGCCTTGCCGCGCGCAGGATGGGTATTTCCCGCAGTCGTCTGTATCGCCGCATGGAGGCGTTGGGCATCGTTCCCAAGCTGGCAGGTATGTGATCGGGATCGTGATGGCGGCTGGATTCGGTCGGACGGCAGGGTGATCGATGGCAGGGCGTCCAGGCATGATTTCCGCGTTCAATCGTTGATCCGCGTGGTCGAGAGATCGGCTTTGCGCATCAGCACCACATCTTGTGTGGGAATCTCGCAGTCCCAGCCGAGTTGTGCCGCGAGGTAGTGGAAGGTTTGCGGGCGATAGAACACGACGTGGGTCGGGTCGCGGCGGTAATGCCAGTCGGCGAAGCGTCGATCGTCGGTGGCGAAGCAGGTCATGATCGCCAGCCAGCCGCCGGGCCGCAGCAGGGCGTCGAGCCGGGCGAACTCGCGGGCGGGCTGATGGAAATGCTCGGCCACCTCGGTGCAGGTGATGAAATCGTAGGTGTGTCGCAGTGCCGAGGCGTCGGGGTGGAAGAAGGGGTCATAGAGGCGGACGGTATGTCCGGCCTCGGTGAGCATATGGGCAAGTGCCGGCCCGGGTCCGCAGCCATAGTCGAGGCCCTCGCGGCCGGGCGGAAGCTTGTCCAGCAACGGCGTGGCCAGCCTGCTGAGGAAGCTCCTGTAACCGGCGTCGTGCGGATCGTTCTCGTGCAGCAGGTAACGCGCTCGCTCAGTGGGCCTGTCGGGAAGCTGTGCGATATCGAGGAAAGTGGCGGCGCAGGTGGGGCAACGCCAGTAGTCTTGTCCCTCTATCACCTGGAAAGGGATAACATGGCCGGACCGGCAGACCCGGCAGGGATTCGCAGCGGGAAGGCAGTCGTTTTGGGTTGCCAAGCCGGTCATCGCTCCATCAACTCTTCAAGTCCGGTTCTCACTGTGTTGGGAGTCCGGCCCGTGATGCCTTTGCGTCTCACCGGGGTACCAGCGTTGGCGATGCGTTGGTGAAGGGCAAATCGCTGACCTTGATTTCTTTGTTTCGTTCCTGAAAGTATCGGAGTTTCCAGTCGTCTTGGAAGAGGAGAACGCGTTGGCCCTGTCCGTCGGTGGCGAGGCGTACGCCGTGGGGGAGCATGAGGTCTTCCGGCCGCACGGCGGGGTCGAGCCAGCGAGCGACGGTCCAGGGCGCCCCCTCGATGCGTGAGGCGGCGCCGTATTCGCTTTCGAGCCGGTACTGCACGATTTCGAACTGGAGGGGGCCGACGGCGCCGAGCAGCGGGACTTTGCGGGTGGCGTCGGCGAGTTCGTAAGTTTGCACGACGCCTTCCTGGAGCAGTTGGCCGAGTCCGTCGCGAAACCGCTTGAAGTTGGCGGGCTCGGGATTCTCGAGGTAAGCGAAGCATTCGGGGGCGAAGCGTGGAATCTCGTCGTAGGTGATGGCCGGGTCTTCGGTCAGTGTATCGCCGATGGCGAACTTCGCGTTGCCAACAATTCCCACCACGTCGCCGGGGTAGGCTTCGTCGACGGTTTCGCGTTCCTGTCCAAAGAGTTTGGCGGCGTTGGCGAGGCGGATGGTTTTTCCGGTCCGTGGGTGTGTGACGGTCATGTCGCGTTCGAACTTTCCGGAGACGACGCGGACGAATGCGATGCGGTCGCGGTGGCGTGGGTCCATGTTGGCCTGGATCTTGAAGACGAACCCTGAGAAGGCCGGGTGGGTGGGCTCGATCAGGCCGGTCCCGCTTTGCCGGCCGGTCGGTGGCAGTGAATGCTCCAGGAAGCCGTCCAAGAGCAGTTGCACGCCGAAGTTGTTGAGGGCACTGCCGAAGTAGACGGGTGTGGTGTGTCCGGCTCGGACGTCGTCCAGTCGAAACTCCGCTCCGGCGCCTTCGAGCATCTCGACCTCTTCGCAGACGGTGCGGTAGACATGCTCTTCGAGGCAGTCGCGGACCAGGGGATCGGAGAGGCCTGCGGTCGAGACCGGGGCGCGATAGGCTCCGCCGCGGGTTCGCTCGTAGAGGTGGGCCATGCGGGTGCGGCGATCCCAGACGCCTTTGAAGTTGACGCCAGAGCCCAGCGGCCAGTTCATGGGGTAGGCGGCGATGCCCAGGACGTTCTCGAGTTCGTCGAGCAGGAGCAGCGGATCCCGTGCGGGGCGGTCGAGCTTGTTCATGAAGGTGAAGATGGGCACGCCCCGGTGCCGGCAGACTTCGAAGAGTTTACGGGTCTGGCTTTCGATACCCTTGCCGGCGTCGATGACCATGACGGCGGCGTCTACGGCGGTGAGGACGCGATAGGTGTCCTCGGAGAAATCCTTGTGTCCCGGCGTGTCCAGGAGGTTGATGCGGAAATCGCGATAATCGAACTGGAGCACGGTAGAGCTGATGGAGATGCCGCGTTTCTTCTCGAGTTCCATCCAGTCGGAGGTGGTGGCTCTCTGGGTTTTGCGTGCGGTGACCGAGCCGGCCAGGTTGACCGCTCCGCCGTAGAGGAGGAACTTTTCGGTGAGTGTGGTCTTGCCGGCGTCGGGGTGGGAGACGATGGCAAAGGTCCGGCGTCGGGCGATCTCCCGGCGTGCGAGGCGGCTTACTGAAGTTGCGGGCATATCCATGATCGAGAGTCCAAAGTATCGGGTTCTATGGTCCTATTATCGTCGTCAGGCCGGCGAGCGAATGGCCGTGACAATGGCCGGGGATGGGGGCCATCAGGTCAATCGGAAGAATCGTGGTGGATAGTTAGGGTGGAGTCGTGCCCCAGTGCAAGGGGATCGCGAACGGGGCCGCCTTTTGGATCGTCAACGTGCTCATCATCCGAGACATTATACCGCCGTGGGCCGTCGGGGAGAAGAACCCCGCGACCATTTGTATCGGCAGGGCGTCTCATACGGGTTCTGGCGTTGCAGGGTGGGGCGTCCTATTCTGCTGCGACACCGGTTCCCTTGAAGAAGGTGTAGCAGAATGTGCCCCCGCCATCGGCAGTGCGACGAAGGTCGGCGATGCCCCGCTCCCATGATGCCGGGTCGATCAAGCTGGCGGCCAGGGCTTGGTCGCGGACTCCGGCGACCATGGCGGTGAAGGTGTTTCGGGTGAAGCCCTGGACCAGATCGGGCCGGCTGTCGTCCACATAGACCATCCGTGGGGAGACGGCGACCTGGCGGTACCCCGCGTTCAGCAGGAGCGGATACAGTTGCCGTCCGATCAGCGAATCGCCGCCTATCCGGGCCTGCAGCTCGACAAGGCACTTAATGCAGCGCTGAGCGGCCTCACTGGCGGGATGGTAGTAGGCTGAGCCGTGGTCGCCCTCGATGGCGGTGATGGTTCCACCGGGTTTGAGCATTGGCAGGAGGGCACGCAGTGCCTGGGCCGGGTCGGGTAGATGCTCCAGGACAAAGCAGACGAAGACATGGTCGAAGCGCTGGGTCTCGAACGGCAGGTGGAGGAGGTCCGCCTGCTGAAATGTGACGTTGCGGATTCCCCTCGCATCGATCGCGGATTGGGCCTGGGCGAGGGAATCGGCGGAGATGTCCACGCTGGTGATGACGGCGTGGGGATTTCGGCCGGCGAGGTGGATGGTCTGGGCGCCGACGCCACAGCCCGCTTCGAGGATGTGGGCGCCTGGCGGATAGACCGAGTCGTGATGGAGCAGATCGGCGAGCGTATCGGCCTGATCTCGGAGTCTGCCGCTTTCAATGTTGTCGTAACCGTGGACGTAGGGACGCATCAAAGACACCGCATTCGCCGACGTGGAGAGCGAGGCTCACGCACCGCTTCACTCGGCCAAGAGAACCCAGATACTACTCCTTAAACCCTCCTTGGCAAGCGAAATGGACTCTACCAGACGAGTGCTTTTCTGTCAATTGGCTTCCGGTTGTTCATGCTGCGACGTCTGGAGCGGCGGTGGCCGACCGTCCGTTTCTGTGCGGCGGGCTGATTTGGGGAGGTGGCGCGGCAGGCGGGATTATTGTACAATGATGGTAGGCCCCTGACGGCATAGGCGGGCGAGCTTCTCACGGGGGTGCCCGACCGAGGGCCCGAGCTTTGCGATCCGTGGGACGGGGCACGATCGGAGACGGCGATGATGAGAGTCTCATCCGTACTGTTGGCTCTCGCGGTGGCTGGAGGGGTCACACTGCACCCAACCGTGTTATGGGGCCAGGATCCCGAGTTTCGGGCGATGTGGGTGACCCGGTTCGAGTGGCCCCATGCCGACCGGGCGACATGCCAAGCGAAGATCGACAGCGTTATGCAGTCGTTGGCGGCGCACCATTTCAACGCGGTTTTCTTTCAGATCCGCGGGCAGTGCGATGTGTTTTATCCCTCGCCCGAGGAGGTCTGGTCGCCTCTGATCGGGGGGGCAGATCCCGGTTGGGATCCGTTGGCCTACGCGATCAGCGCGGCGCACGCGGCTGGCATCGAGTTTCACGCCTATATCAACACGCATACCTGCTGGCTGGCTTCGGGTGGAGCCTTGCCGGCGAACCTGAATCACCTTTTCTACAAGCACTGCAACGCGGCCGACCCAGCTCGCCATGACTGGCTGATATGCGATTCGCAAGGGGATCCGGTCCAGCGGGCCGGCGGTTACGTCTGGATCGCTCCCGGCATTCCGGACTTCCAGGCTTATTGGCGCAGGCAGGTCATGTACGTGGTGCGGAACTACGACGTCGATGGCGTCCACTTCGACCGCATTCGCACGCCTGGGGCGAGCTACTCGTACGATCCGATCAGCCAGGCTCGCCTGGCGAACTCGCAGAGCAATCCGAACGCACTGGACTTCGCGGCCTGGACGGCCGATCAGACCACCCGGCTGGTTCGCGACATGTATGCGGAGATCATGGCGGTCAAGCCGCAGATCGTGGTCAGCGCCGCGGTCTTCCCGAACCCGGCCACGGCCCCGACGGGTGTGTATCAGGACAGCCTGGTGTGGGCCCAAACCGGCGGCATGGACATGCTGGTTCCCATGATGTACTCCACGGGCGGGGCCGGCTCGGGCTGGGATACTACGCTGCAAGCATGGCTTGCCGGCAGCGCCGGACGTCACGTGGTGGCGGGGCACAATACCAATGGAGGCGTGGCGGAACTTCTGGCCCAGGTTGAGCTGACGCGAACGCGCGGCGGGCAAGGCAACAGCACCTACTCCTACAACTCGTTCACCGGCTGGAGCGACTACTTGGCCGAGGTGTACCAAGCGGCGGTGCCGACCCCGGGGATGACATGGAAGAGCAACCCGACCACCGGGATCGTCTATGGATACGTGCGGGATGCGCAGGGTATGCCCGTTGTGGACGCCCAGGTGTCGTGGTCCGGTTCGACGTACAAGGCATTGTCGAGCGGCGATGGGCTCTACTCGTTTCTGCTCGTTCCGCCGGGTACATACACAGTGACTACTTCGCACATCGGCTACGATCCGGTCAGCCCGGCACAGGTCACGGTGGCCGCGGGTACGGTCGCACGCCTGGATATCACGCTTGGATCGCTGTTGCCGCCGATCATCGCCGCGGTGAGCCCCGATCCAGACTCGGCGGTTCGAGGTCGGGAGTACGTTTGCCAGTTGACGTTGGCTCAGGGCATCGCGGACTCATGGAGTCTGCTCCAGGGGCCGAGCGGCGCGACAGTGGATAGTGTTTCGGGCCTTGTTCGCTGGGTACCCATGCCAAGCGACTCGGGGCGTCTGGTGGCCTTCTCCGTGCGGGCATCGAGTGCAGCCGGCGACGATGAGGCAACATGGAACGTGCAGGTGGAATCGATACCGGCGTGCGAGACGTTCGGTTTGACCGGCTTCGAGGAGTACAGTGAAGGGACGCGGGTGATGTTCCGGAATCCTCGCTACAGTGGGTCATCCGTTCCCCATCTTGCCCCGACGCCGGATGTCAGCGAGGTGACCGAGGCGATCCCCGCGTTCGGTGGGGGCAAGTGCTACATGTTGCAGTGGGAGTACCTCGACACCAGCTTGCAGCGATGGGCTCGCGTTACCACAGCGGGAGGGGCTTACATCCCCAACCCGACGGTTGATTTGAATCGTCCCATCCGGCTCCGCCTGCGGCTGGACAGCGGTCGCCTGCGATTGGCGGTGGGGATTCGCGAGACGGGTACCACCGCGGACCTCGGGGCGGATGGGGATCGGGTCGGGAGCATCGAGTTCCTCGGGGCCGCGGTGACGGTCGACGGGGCGCCGCAAGGGGTGCTCATCGAGCCGATGCCCGGCGAGTGGCAGACGTTTACCTTCGATCCGCGAAACGACGCTATCGTCGAGTTCACGGGCGACGGGGTACTACATACCCCCAGTGGAAAGGGGACCCTGGAGTGCCTGGCGTTTTCCATTGTCGACGGCGTTGGTCCCTATACGGTCTACCTTGACGAGATCGACTTGCCGTGTGATGTGCCTGGCGACTTCGACCATGATGGCGATGTGGACCTGAGCGACTTCGGTCATTTTCAGCGTTGTTTCAGTGGCCCGGGCAATCCATTTCCGGACGGCTGCCGTTCCGCCGACTTCGATCTTGACGGTGACGTGGACGGTCTGGACTTCGACGGGTATCGCGGCTGTCTCCACGGTGCCAACCTACCGCCCGGATGCTGGTAGACGGGGTATTACCGCGGTTCCATCATTTTGCGGACTTGGGAGCCTGCATCAAGTCGTCGACGGCTTTGGCCAACTCGGCGAGATAGTCATCCCCCTTGGGGTGGCAGGTGAGTGCGACAAGGATGTAGTGACGGTTCGGGCCGGTGATGACCGCGGCGTCGTGGAGCCAGTTTTCCCAGGTGCCCGATTTGCGGATGATCTGGAGATCGCGGCCGGCGAGGCCTTGGACGAATTTGGCGTCGTTGTGGGGGATCTCGGGAGAGGCGAAGATCTCGCGCATGGTCCTGGAGGCGTCCGGGGAGACGAGTTTGCCCTGTTCGAGGAGCAGGAAGTACCGGAGCACCTGCCGGAGGGTGGCGGCGTGGGAGTGATCGCCGACGGGATCGGGGTACCGCTCGTTGTCTTTGCCGTAGTGTTTGCCCACCCAGATGCCGCCGCCGTGGTCCTCATCGTAGAAGCCTTGGTCATTGAGAATGCCCTGGATGGTCTTGAGGCCGATTTGCCGAGAGTACTTGGCGGCCATCTCGTTGCTGCTGACCTTGATCATGAGGCCCAGTTCGTGTTGGGTGACGGGATCGAGCTGGGTGGCCGCCTCGGGGTGTGACTGGAAGTAGGCCAACAGGATACCGATTTTGGGCACACTGGCGGCGTATTCGATGCGATCGGGATGGATCATGGCCAGCCGCGGACTTGTAAGGTCCAGCACGCCGAGGGCGGTCTGCTCGGTGGTCATGTCGAATTGCTTGCGTAGGGCGGTATCAATCTGTTCGATCCTTGCCTGCAGGTTGGGATCGACGGGTGATTCGTAAGTGAGCGTGTACCGATCGATCGGCCGACCCGATGGTCCAGCTGTGCAGGAACAAAGGCAGGTTACCGCGGGTAGAGTCATCGCAAACAGGTGTCGCATCGGGAGGCTCCGTTGGGGGCTTAGTTCGCACCTGGTGGGAAGATACAGTTCTGGGCCGGGCACGTAAAGGCCGGCCAAGATGGGCTTTCTTGCCGATCGCGTTGCGGGGTGTTCTATTCCGTTGGATTGGCGCGGCGTTGGCGTTCGTTTTTGCGGGGTTGCCGCGGTCGGTCGGCGGGGCGATCGGCTTTGTTGGCCGTGGGCATGGGGGCCTTGATCCGCTCGCGCCACGCGTTAAGCCGGGCGTGGAGATCCCTGGCGTGGTCGGGCATGTCGGCGGCGAGGTTTCTCTTCTCGCCGATGTCCTCGCGGAGGTTGTAGAGTTCGAGCCGGCCGTCCTCGATAAACTCCATGAGCTTGAAGTCGCCGACGCGGATGGTACTGACGGGCAAGGTACGCCACTGGTTCTGTCCGGACCCGAGGTAGCCGGGGAAATGCCAGAACAGGGCCTCGCGTTTGAGTTGGGCCTTGCCACCGCTGGTCAGCAGTTCGAGATAGCTGACGCCGTCGAGCGGGTATTCAGGCGGAGGCGTAGCCCCGGCAAGTTCGAGCAGCGAGGGGTAGAGATCCACGCTGTTAATCGGCTGGCTGCATTCCGTGCCGGCGGGGATTCTGCCCGGCCAGTGGAAGATATAAGGTACGCGGACGCCGCCTTCGTAGAGCATGCCCTTGCCGCCGCGCAGCGGAGCGTTGTCGGTGGTGCTTTTTGCGAACGTGATGCCTTCTCGCTGATATCCACCCACGCCGCCGTTGTCGCTCGAGAAGATGACCAGGGTGTTGTCCGCGAGCTTGAGCTCGTCGAGTACCCGCATGACGCGGCCGACGCTTTCATCCACGCTGGCGATCATGGCGGCATAGACCGGATCGTGGTGGCCGCCCGCGGGTGCCTTGGGTTTGAACCTGGCGATCAGGTTGTCCTTGGCCTCGTGCGGTGTATGCACCGCGAAATGCGACAGGTAGAGGAAGAACGGCCCGGCTTGGTGTCGGCGGATGAAGTCGACGGCTTTGTCGGTGAGGAAATCGGCGAGATAGGTGCCCTCGGGGTAGTCGACCTCGGGGCGAGTCTCAAAGTTGAAGTGCTTGCCCATGGAGACGATGGCCTCGTCGAATCCTCGCTGGCCGGGGTGGTGCGGCCCTTGCTCGCCGAGGTGCCACTTGCCGAAGAGACCGGTGGTGTAACCGGCAGATTTGAGTGTCTGGGCGATGGTGATCTTGTCGAGCGGCAGGGCGGGCACGTTGTCCGCGGGTCGCAATGGACGGCTTCGCCAGTTAAAGCGATCGATGCTGCCGACGGTGTAGACGCCGGTGCGCGGCCCGTATTGCCCGCTCATCAACGCCGCCCGGGTGGGCTGGCAGTTCGGGCCGCAGGTGTACCCGCTGGTGAAGCGGATGCCTTGTGCGGCGAGGCGGTCGATTTGGGGCGTTTCGTAGTACTTGCTGCCGTAGCAGGCGAGGTCGGTATAGCCGAGATCGTCGGCGAGGATGAAGACGATATTGGGCCTGGCTCTGGATGTCTCGGCGACGGCGGCGGATACCGGTCCGCATACGATGAAGGTAGCCAGGAGGCTGATCGCGAGGAGGGTTTGGACGGGACGCATGACAGTTCTCCCATGGCCAGCGCGTTGTTGGGTTTGCTCTGGTGCTGGACTTGTCGTGGCGGGCTGGCCACAAAGCCGATCCGATGGTGGCCGGCCGGCCGACTGCTGAAGTGATGCTATCTGGGCCGTGGTTGCGGTTCAAGGCCGATTCGTTCCAGTTCGCGGCCGCGGTAGGCATCATAGATGCTCCTCGGCTCGGCTCCACGCATGGGATCCCAATACTGCTGGTAGCCCCAGGTGATGGTGGTGCGGCTGAACTCATGGGCCAGTCGGATCTTGTCGCGCAGCTTGTCTGGCGGGACGGCTCGCCAGTCAGATTGGGTGCGGGGATCGTTGACGTGGGTCTTGCGGCCGAAGCGGTGGGCATAGGCTTCAAGGCCATCCACGTGCAGTTCGCCGGTCTCGATGTTGATCCACAGCCGCCGGCCGGTACGTGTGCAGGCCCGCCGCATGGCCGCCAGGAACGGTCGGCGGTCGTCCAGGCTGTAGCAGCTCAGGTGCTCGCCGCTGTCCTGAAGGGCGACGACGTCGATCTGCGTAGCCGCCAGCAGGTCCGCCCAGAAGTCCTCGTACTCGTCCGGCTCGGCGAAGCGAAAGTCGCCGAGATAGCCCTTGCGGTCGAGGATGAAGAAGGGCGAGAGCACGACGAGCTTGTCCGCCGTGGCCGCCTTGCACATCCGCGACAGCCCGGCGTACAGCTCGCGCATGTAGCGGGCCTGGTCGTCCCACATGACGTAGATCTCATGCGGGATGTACCAGCCGGCGAAGTTTGGGTGGCGGCCGTAGCGTTCGGTCAGCCGGGCGATCACCGAGGCGTTGGTATCGAGCTCCTCGGCCAAGTCCCAGCGTCCATACCACTGCGGATGTGACCACAGCGACAGGTAGACGCGCAGTCCGGTCCCGCGGCTGGCGTTCATGAAATGGTCGAACGGCACAAGCCGGGCGTCGGCGGCCTCGGTTAACACGTCATAGCTTGGCCCGCTCATGATCACGTGCCGGAAGCCCGCCCGCCGCATGTACTCCACCTGCCGGCCCCACTCCTCAGCCGGCCACTGCCGCGCCGGCTCGTCCATCCAGTAGAGGCAGCCGTCCAGCCCGCTGCCGCCGTGCTGGCAAGCCAGGCAGGCCATCATCAGAAAGGGTAATAACCCAACTGGAACGATCCGCGTTCGCACCGCCAGCCACTCCATGCCCCGAATCGCCATATGCCTGCCGAGGCCTTACCGTGATATCACACGGTTCACGCTGAGGCACGGAGGATGCCGAAGGCACAACACGGGCTTTGCCTACAGCCCAGAGGATCGGGAACCGCCCATGGCCGCGGATGGACGCCGATGCTTGCTGAAAGCCCCTCCAGGCCAACGCCATGGCTCATGCCGCATCATGGATGGTCGGGCTATTTGAATTTCGCGAGGAAGACAGCTAAGAAGTCGAGACACTCGCTACCCTCCAGTACGGGGAACCCGATCTGGGCGAACAGGTCGCTCGCCATCGTTCGGACGGGCATGAGCACCGAGTCGGAGCGACCGTCCAGGTAGCCGATATTGGTTCGTCCAAGGCCCGGATCAATGATTGTTGCACCAGACATTCTTGGTCGTTTCAAGATACTGTGTCTGGCAACGATTTCGTCGGTGACGTTGAAGTTCCCTTCACAGTTGACGTTCTTGTTGCGATACGGATGCTCCTCGACCAGGACGAACATCTGGGAGTCTGTCCAGCGGAGAGAGTTATGCTGGGGGCTGGGCACAGGTTGCCCGTTGCGGTCTTTTCCCTCCACCGGCCATCCGGCCGGGCGTGTTGGGCGGTACAGTTTGTCGGGGGCCTTGTGAGCGATGTAGGCGTTCATGGAGTAGCTGTTCCGGCCGTTGCCGTCGCCGCCTTCGGGAGTATCTGAAGGTTGGCCCGTGCGCTCGGAGGGGCACACGTAGATCTGCCGGTCTCGCGTGTACCGGAAAATACTTCCGCGTTGTGGGCAGTCTTCCTTGAAAAGCTGGGAGTCCTTACCCCCGCTGCCTGCGTAGCTCTGCACAGCGCCGTCCCAGACGGGGAGTGTTCTTTTGAGATCAGTGGGCCGGGCGATTGGCCAGAGGCCGTTGCGATAGTAGACGGTCTGGCTGCCGGGCAGGGTCTTCTGGTCGTGCACATACATGAGCGTGCCCAGCATGATCTGCCTGACGTTGGCCTTGCACATGGCCGAGCGAGCTTGGTCTCGTGCTCTGGTTAACGAGGGCAGCAGGATCGCAATCAACAGCGCGATGATCGCCACGACCACCAGCACTTCGATCAACGTGAACGCAGTACGGCGTGAGGAGTTGCACATGAGAGGATCCTTTCCGAGACACATGAATATGCCGTCTTCGCCTGACGTGGATCCCGGGAGGTTTCCCAGAAGGGCACGCCCGGCTACAAAATCATTATATAACTATAATGGGTCGCGCCCAAGTGAGCAGCCCAGTCTTTTTCAAAAAAACCGCGCCGCATCCAGGTACTGTGGGACTGTATTTTATGTGGATCGTGTTTGGCGGGTCATTCCGTCAGCGCTGGCAGTTGGTGAGCAGTGCCTCGATCAAGCTGCAGGTCTTGCCCAGTGGGTCTTCACTGCAGATGCGATCCGCGAGCGTTCGGGATGTAGCCAGGACCTCCCGGGACTCCAGCAGCCGTTTTAGCCGGTGGGCGACGCGTGGGGCTTGGTAGGCGTCAGGGCTGATCTGGTCGGCGCCGCCCAGTGCGGTGAGCCGCATGGCGTTGTCCGGCTGGTCGTTACAGGAAGGCATGAGCAACTGGGGGATCCCGGCCGCCAGGGCCTGGGCCATGGTGCCGATCCCCCCGTGATGCACGATGGCCGCGCATCGTGGCAGAAGCCTGCCGAAAGGCAGATACGGGTAGTGCCGTACGCCGTCGGGCAGGTTTGCGGGGATCTGCTCGGGGTATTGGGTCAGCAGGAGACCGCGGCGGCCAAGGAGCCGGCAAGCCTCGGCGGAGGCCTGGAAGAACCAATCGACCCCGCGGATTGGGGAGCCCGGGGTGAAGACCAATGGCGGGTCGCCCGCCTGGAGGAACGCCTCGGCGTCCGCGGGCATGGGCTCGGCGTCCTCGGCGTCGTAGAGCGGGAAGCCGGTGAGCCGTGTCTGCGAGGGCCAGTCGGGCTGGGGCTTGGCGAACCACTCCGGGAACAGCCCGATCACTCGTTGCGGGGAGTTCCACCATGTGGACACGAAACGGGGTATGGGGCGTAGTCCGATCTGGGCGCGGAAGTCGTTGGTCATTTTCAGCAGTAGTCGGTCCACCACCAGCAGGTCGACCAGCATGAACACGGCTCGGCAGCAGGCCTTGGGGATCCGACGAAGCAGAGGGAGTCCGCAGATCATCGGCGGTTCATAGATGCTGCGGAAGGACGCGGGCTGAAGGTGGACGGTGGCCAGTGGGATGCCGGTTTTCTCGTGGGCGGCGCGTGCGGCGAAGATGTTGCCGCTGGCGGCCATGACCGTCTGGCCCGGCACGTGGCGATCCATGATCGCTTGGTAGATGGGTGGCATGAGGCGCGGGGCGATCACCTCGGCGAATTTGCGGAAGGCTTTGTGTGGATGCCAAAGCTCGGGATCTTGCATGATCTCCTGGTATTCCTGGGCGGTGCCCAGGGCCACGAAATCGAGACCCGCTTGCCGGGCGTGGGGCTCGAAGTAACCACTGGTGATGAGGGTCACATGGTGTCCACGGGCTCGCAGCCGGCGACCTATCCCGATGTAAGGATGGACATCGCCCGCGCTTCCCAGTGGCATCAGCAGAGCATGCATGACGGTTTCTGTTCCCATTGCGGCAGCCCCGCGTTGTTCCGACGGCTTTGCCCGCCCACACCGGCTGCCCAGGGGGGGGCGGCAGCATGTACGAGCAGAAGGGGGCGACCATCGCCGAGCCGGCTCCTCGCACACGGGTTGGGATTCTACAGGGATAGGCATTGCAGGCACAGGGCAGGGGGGATGATGAAGCTCCGAGTTCGGGGGCCGGGTGGTGGCGTGCTCACTTGGGTGGATCTGAGACAAGGACGCAGAGTCGTAGCCAGCCGGGCGCGTTGGCGACATTGAGTCGGGGGTTGAGGAATCCGCCGTCGAGATCCTTGGGTTGGGATGCGACTCGGCTGACGACTTCGGATTGGATCTGGCCGGTGAGCCAGTCGTCAAGCCGACCGCTGCCGCGCAGGGCGTAGACGAACAGGGCGTTGGAGACTTTGAGGTCTCGGGCGCCTGGGTATCGCATGGATTGGAGGGCGGCGGCGGGCTCGCCGGTGGCGATCTGCCAGGGTACTCGCCAAAGCTGCGCGGGGTTTGCGGGCTGCTGAGGTGGCGGCCCGGCGCTGACCATGGTCCAAACCGAGATGTGCAGGTTTGGGTTCTGCCCGCCGGTGCACAGGCCTGCCACATTATAGAGGGCTTCGGGGACTTGGACCTTGCCTTGCACGGTTTGTTCGGTTCGAGTTTCGGCGTCGGCGGTGATGTCGGGTCGCGCTCCCGGGAAGGGCAGATGCGGGAGGGCGAGGAAACACATGGGCCCGTCGGGTGCGATGACGATGCCGAAGGAGCGGGTTTGCGATTTGAAGAAATCGGCTTCGCCGACAACGGGGCCGAGCAGGGTGGCTCCGAGTGTTCGGCCGACCTCGGCGTCGGCTTGCTGGACCATTCGGGCCGTCGTTTGGCTCAACAGCCGTGCCGGTCCAAGGCGTACGTAGCGAGCGTAGACGGCTTGGGAGCGGTTCTCATCGGTGTCGGTGGGGGTCAGCCAGTAGATGGCGTGGACGTGGCGTTGGCCCCAGAAGTACTCGATGAAGCGGCACGGGCGTACGAAGATGGCGTTGTCGGTGCTGCGTCCAGTGGAGGACAGATCCTGCCGGGCTTTCTGGGTCCAGTCTTCGAGTGACTGGGCGCCACTGCCGCTCTCGTTGGACATCCACTTGAGGCGGGCGATTTGTTGCAGGTACTGCCAAGCCTTGGCGCTGCCGCCGGGCACATCGACCGGCTGACCGTCCTGTACGGTGACATTGGCGGCGGCCAGATCGTTGATGATTTCGCGTTCGAGCTCTTGGCGTTGAACCCACCATTGCAGGTACTGCTGGCGATCGGTGGGTGTCTGGGCCTTGAGGTGTTCGATGAGTTTGGCGGAGACGGTCTCCGCGGGCTTCTCTGTGCCGATCTCGTCGGTTTTGAGGGCCAGTGGCGGCAGTGTTTCGCCCCATGGGTAAGCGAGTTGGCTGGTCACCTGCTCCGGAGTTGCGGTGATGCGCAGCGGCTCGCCCAGCAGTTCGGGTTCGCCTTCCGCCTCGCCCAGCCAGGTCGCGAAGGCTCGCAGCCAAGTGAGGTTCCCCTGTGCCTGCTCCAGCAGGGCGGGTACCAGTGCGGCCAAGACCTCGGGTGGCCGGACCTCGATTCGCTCGCTCTCGATTGTCAGGGTGTGGCGTTGAGGGGCTCCGATCTCGATCGGCATGCGCTGCTCGCGGAGCCGTTCTTTGACTGCCGGCGGGAAGTCCAACCGCAGGGTTACCGCCTCGCGATTCTCGATGGCGGACACATCGGCGAGGCTCCAGGTCAGTTCCCGACTCTGGCTGGCCGCGGGAAACTCGACTTTGCCGACTTCGCGACCTTCGCCGGAGTCGAACAGGTGCACCTGGAGCGGCTCGGCGATTGTGCCGTCGTCCGCGACGTCGAGGCGGATGCCTATCTTATGCTCGGCAAGCGTGGAGCGTTTCGTGCGGCTGTCCGGGTGGACGAAGGCTACGGTGGCCCGGTCTTCGTCGATCACCTCGATGATGATTGGGTCGGATTTGAGGTTCTCATAGGCGGCGTCCTGGCTTTCGCAGCGTAGCCGAATCGTGGCCGTGTGGCTGCCGTCCACCGTCCGATCGCGGATCGCGGCGATGGTGATGGTCTGCGGACTGGACCAGTTGTCGGTGGTGAAGTTGAGCCTGTTCGGGGTGATTCGGACCTGGTCGGCCGCGTCGTGTTCGAGGCTGATCTGGACGGGCGCGGTGGGGTGCGAAGTGAGCTGCAGCGTAGTCGTGTCCTCCTCCCCTTCGCGGATCTGCATACGTGATTGGCCGCAAGTGAGCCCGGCATGGTCGTCATCGACGATCGCGACGGTGGCGGTGGCGGGTTGTTCGAGACGGGCCCCGGTCGCGGACGTCGCCTGGACGGTGACGAACTTGCCGGGATTGACGATCTGGTCGTTTACGGCCTCGATGGTCAGCTCGTGTTCACTCTGCCCGGCCCGCAAGTCCACGGTCTGGTCTTGAGAGAGGCCCGATACGGTGAAGTGCTTGCCCGGCTCTGCGGTAGATCCCTGGAAGTCAAAGGCGATGGTCACGGCTTCACTGGTCTCGCCGGCGAGTTTGAGCGTGATGGTCGCCTTTCCTCCCGCCTCGGCGATGCGTGGCGGGCTGGGATTGATGTTCATAGTGAGGACGACCGGCGGGAGGGTTGTCGGCGCGTGTCCTTCGGCGGCGGTCGCGGTGGCGGGTGATACGTCAGTGGGTGTGGGCAAGTCTGTCCGTGGGGCTGGGTCCGTCGGACGGGGTGAGACGCTGGTGGTGTCGGTTTGTCCGGGCGAGGGGGGCTGCCGGCTCAGCCACCAGTAACCACCGGCGCCGGCCGCGAGGACGACGGCAAGCCCGGCGGCGGCGAGTTGAAGCTGCCGAGCGCGGCGGTTTCGCTGTCGTCGGGCATGATCCTGGGCCGCTTCGGTCAGTGCTTCCTGTGCCTTCTGCTGGATGCGGCGGGCTTCGGCGTGTAGATCCTGGACATAGGGAACCGCCAATACGGCCTGAGCGCAGTCGATGGCTCCCCGGTGGTCGCCGGCGGCGTGCGCTTCGTTAGCCGCACGGAGATCACGGCTCGCCTTGGACTGCCGGGCGGCAATGTCCTTTTGGGTGGCCTGGATCTCCTCAGTCAGGCTTTTGACGCGGTTGCGGATGTCCTCGTTCCCGTGGTGCCTGACCGCCTCCGCCAGTCGGAGGGCCTCGTCGAGGTTCTCCAACTCGGCGGGGTCGTTGCGTTTGCGTTGCTCGAACTGTGCTCGTGCGAGCTTGAGATCGCTTTGAGCTTCTTCGATATCGAGGGTTTTGAGGAAGCTCTGGAGCGCGGCGGCCATATCGGCGGCGGTGGGGTAACGTTCTTGAGGATCGTCGGCGATTGCCCGTTCGCAGATTCGGGCCAGTTCGGGTCGAACGTTGGGTGCGGCTTTGGCTAGAGGCTTGTAGTGCGCCCGCAGTGTATTCAGCAAGGTCTGGGAGATCGACGCCACCGAGAGGGCGGTCCGGGCGGCGGCATCGCCGGGCTCGTGGAAGGGGGGCCGGCCGGCGAGCAGCTCGTAGAGCACGCAACCCAGGGCGAAGATGTCAGCCCGCTGATCGACCTGGTCGCCCATGGTGGTGATGACTTCGGGTGCGATGTAGCCTGGGGTGCCGCAGAGCCCGGTCTTGGCTCGCTGGTCGGTCATGGATCGTATGTACGCCAACCCGAAGTCGATCAACCAGGGGCCTTCGCCTTCCGCTTCGCCGAGGTAGATGTTCTGCGGCTTGACGTCGCGGTGCAGTACGCCGTGCTGGTGGGCATAGGCCAGGGCCTCCGCCACGGCGATGAGGATCTCGGCTGCCTGCCGTTCCGTTGGCTTGTGTTTTCGCGTGTACGAGGCCAGGTCCTGGCCTCGGATGTAGTTGGTATCGAAGTAGCGGCGGCCCTCGATGATGCCCGAGCTGTTGATGTGCATGATGTGGGGATGGCTCAGCCGGGCGACGGCCTTGGCTTCGTTTTCCAGGGCCTTGTCCAGCTCGGGACTGATAGCCGCGGTGGGGGTCAGCTTGAGGGCGACCTCGCGGTCCAGGTCCAGGTCTCGGGCCCGGTAGACTTCGCCCATTCCCCCCCGTCCGAGCGACTCGATGATCTCGTATTTGTCGCCGAGGCGGTCGGAAGGGGCCAGGGGCTGAATCTGCGGGTCGACGACTACATCGCTGCTGCGGTCGTCCACGAAGTTGTCGATCGTGGTCAGTGATACCTGCAGCCACTGGGGCAGGCTGGATTTGGATTCGACGAGTTCACCGCTGTCACCGGCGAGTTGTGCGCGTTCAGCTCGCCGCCGCAGGTGCTTCCGGATGCCAGCGATGAGCACCTCTGCTTGTCTGTTTTTGGCTCGCTTGCGAAGTAGAGTGGCCACTTGGGCTTGCCGGCTGCCGGGCTCGCTCTGGGAGAGGATCTGCTCGAAGGATCGCAAGGCGTTGGAGAACTGCCCCTGGTCCGCCAGGGCCTGGGCTGATTCCAGCGGGGGCAGGAGATCGATCAACTGCCGCGCTGTTCTGGCGAGGGCATCTTCGGTATGCGGGTTCGCCAGAACATCTTCTGTTAATCGCCTGGTGGTGACGAGATCTCCCAATTGGAAGCTGGCCAGGGCCCGCTCGTAGTCCGACGCGGTTGCCTCGCGTGCCTGCTTCTCGGCCGCCACCAGGGCGTCGGTCTGCTGGATGAGCTGCTCGCTCCGATCGCGCAAGGCGAGATCCGCATGGTCGGTTTCGAGCACCTGTCGGGCGGCGAGGACCACGGCGTCGAACTGCCTGCGTTTGAGCATTTCCTCGGCTTCGTCGAGACGTTGCCGGAGTTGCTCGCGTTCCCGTTCGAGCCGTTCTTCGATCCCGCGAAGGAGTTCCTGGGCCGACTCGACGATTGTCGGGAACTCGGAGCGCACGAGCAGCTCGGCCACGTGCCGAGCCTTGATGAGGTGGCCCTGTTCGGCCTCGGACTGCGCCCGGCCGAGATCCTGCTCTTGTCGTTCGAGTTGGCGGATGTTCTGATCGACAAGGTCGAAGACCTGCTCGCGCAGTTGAGCGATACGTCCGGCCAGGTCGCGAGCGCGTTCTTGCTGTGCGGGCGACAGGTGGTGGATGGCCACGACCTCTTCGATGATGGCGTCGGCTCGGCTCAGGCTGGTTTCATCGAGCATGCGCGGCGGCTGATTGATTGTCGCCTCGACGGCGTCGAGCAGTGCTTCGGCTCGCTGGCGGGCCTGGACCTGGTGCTCGCGCTGCTCGCTGATTTGCGATTCCTGATCGTCGACGCGGGTTCGCAGCGTGCGGGCCTGGTCGGCCAAATCGGGGTGGGCTTCCTGTCGCAGGATCGGTTCGAGCAGGTTGCGTGCTCCGTCGAAGTCCTGATCGGCGAGCAGGTCGGCGGCTTGTCTGAGTTGTCCGCGCAGCTCCTCGCGAAGCCGCTGGCGGTCTTCCTCCTTGCTGCGATGCTGGGTGAGTTGCGTGGCCAGGGCGGCTGCTTCGTCGTCGATATCGATGAGCCACTTGGGGTGTTGGTCGCGCTGGCGCAAGCCCTCATCGAGCTTGTCCCACTCGCCGTCGTCGCGGAACTGGCGCAGGCGGGCCAGCCAGGCATGTGCGGTCTCGCGGATCCGCTCGATGTCCGGATCAAGCTCGGCGCGGCGGTGGGCCAACGTTTGCCACAGGGCCAGGCTTTGTTGATACAAGGTGGGCGGCAAGGCTTGCGGCCCGCTCGATTGTTCAAGGTAGCTTTGCAGAGAGGCGATGGCCGCGTCGGCCTCGGGGAGGCCGAGGGGTTGGTTGCCGGTCAGGGCGGCTTCGATTTCCTGTAGACTGCGGTGGGTGTTCTGAGCCGCGGCGGCCCGCTGCCGGATGGTTTCGACGCAGCGGTCCAGCTCTCCGGGCAGGTTCGCGGGACGGGGTAGAGCGATCAGCTCGCTTGCGGCCGTCTCCCAATTCTCGCCGGCCATGTTCCGGAGGTTCTTGGCCGACGCGAGGAGGAAGCCCGCTGTTTCCGTGACGTTGGCGGGCATGTCGGGCGCCTCGGCCAGTAGCCTGATATCGCTTGCCACCCGCTCGTCAGCCAGTTCCTCCCAACTTGCCTGGGAGAGCCGGTCCGCGATGAGCTCCAGTCGTCGGCCCATGATTTCGTCGGGCTCGACGGGCTTGATCCCGGCGGCTTTGAGTCGCTTGACGATGTCCGGAGCCGACGGTCGCCCTTGGGGAATGCGGTCGATCATCTCCCAGAGCAGCTCGCGCCATACCTTGACGGTCGGTTCCTCCGACTCGCGCAGGTCGGGTCGCAGGGTGTTGAACGGCACGGGAGCGCCGAAGGCCATGGTCTCGGCCAACTCGGCACTGCGCAAGGCCTCCGGCTCGTTGTAGAAGTAGGGGTGGCGATGCTCGGTCAGGAGATAGAGCAGGAATCCGGCCGCGACCACGTCTCCGCTGCGTTCGAAGCTGCGGTAGAGTTGTGTGCCGTACTTCTCCGGGTCGATGAAGGCACAGATGCGGTCGTCGCGATCAGGCACGTTGGGGTCAAGGATCTCCCAGATTCCGGTGGCGCCTTCGATGAGGGTTCCGGCTTTGGCGGCCTGGACGGCGAGGTTGAGGAACCGCTGCTCGCCCAGACCGTCGCAGATGGCGGGCCCGAATCCGAAGTCGGCGACCTTCTCGACGCCGTTGAGGTCTCGGAGCAAGACGCCGGGGCACAGGCCGCCGTGGACCACGGGTTGGCGGGCCTGGGTGGAGTGTGCCGCCCGCAGCCCATCGAGCAGAGCGATGGACATGCGCCAGATTGTCTCCCGGTCGGCGCCGGGGGTGGTGGGGTCGAAGAGGTCGGCCAAGGGCAAGGGGGCGGCCGGCTCGTGCTCCACGAAGAAGCAATGATCGTCTTCCTGCAGCGTGCCCACGAGTTGGAGGACATGGGGCGATCGCGAGCCGAACTGCTTCTGGGTCTCGATGGCGGCATCGAGTCCCTTGGCCAATCGCGCACGAGCCTGTTCGTCCAGGTCGGGGGGTTTGAGTACGACTCGCCTGTACAACTGGCTCATGAAAAAGCCTTTGGCCGGCGGATCCGGTCACCTGTGCTGGGCGGCATCGCGACTGTGTGCCGTGCCCTTGGGACGCCTTGCCTTGGCGGTCCGCGACAAGGCGGCCGCTCGCTGCCGTTTATACTATCACCATCACGGTAGCCGGACAAAGCGGCCGGGACACCGGCCGTCACGACGGCAATGAGGGGGCCGCGCGACGGGAGAGGCGACGTCGACGGATGCCTGCCTGGAGGGGCGGCATGCGAGCGGCATGGGTTACCTTATCCGCGGTTTTCGCAATGCAGTGCCCCCGCTCGGATCACACTGCTGCCCTTCAGCCTTTAATCTTCGGTCTTCAGTCTTGACCCTCGGCCTGCCGCCCTCAGCCCTTGTTGACCGGCGAGTAGTCGCGATAATGGCGGCACGTTACTGGTTCTCAGGCTCGATGGAGGATCATCATGGCACAGCAAGGCGCAGGTCTGCCCATGACCAGCAAGTGGGATCCCGAGAGACTCCAAAAAGAAGTTGAGGTTCTCAAGGAGCTCAACACCCGGCCGTTCCTGGGCAGGGTCCGCGGCTACTTGAGCCTGACCGGGCCGGGGTGGATGCAAAGCGCCATGACCCTGGGGGCGGGGAGTGCGGTGGCCTCGGTGGTGGCGGGGGCCTTCTACGGCTATCAGTTGTTGTGGGTGCAGCCGATCGCCATGCTGATGGGCATCGCGATGATGTCCGCCCTGGGCAACATTGTGCTGACCAAACGCGAACGGGCTTACTCGATCGTCTCGCGCGAGTTGCATGTCGGCCTGGCGTTCCTGTGGGCACTGGCGACGTTGGTGGCGACGATCATTTGGCACTTCCCGCAGTACGGGTTGGCGGGAGCGGCGATGTGGGATGCCGCCAACACCCTGGGTATCTCCAACCCGGTCGATGCCAGCGGCGAGGTGACCTCCCGGTTGCCCGAGTACCTGGTGAAGTTCGCCGTGGGGTTTGCGGTGCTCTTCGTGAGCATCAATGTGGTTTGGAGCTACGGCTCCAAGCCCAAGGGTATCAAGATCTACGAGACTTTCCTGCGGTGGGTGATCCGCCTGGTGATTCTCGCCTTTTTGATCGTGGTGGTGCGGCAGTTCATGCGCGGCGGGCTCGACGTGGTAGGTATCATCAAAGGCTTCACCACGTTTCAGATTCCCGAGGAGAACCGACAGCAGGCGATCACGACCATCCTGGGGGCGATCGGAGCGGCCGTGGGGATCAACATGACTTTCCTGTATCCCTACTCGATTTTAGCCAAGGGCTGGGGGCCGCATCACAAAGGGCTGGCCCGATTCGATCTGTTCGGCTCGCTGCTGCTGCCGTACGTCGTGCTCACGTCGCTGATCATGATCGCGATGGCCAGCACGCTGCACCAGCCGCCGTTCGGGACCAACCTGGCAGCCAATCCGGGACTTACCGAACTGACGCCGACCGACGCCGCCCAGAGCCTCGCGCCGCTTCTGGGCGAGTACGGCGGGCGGTTGATCTTCAACCTGGGATTCTTCGGCATGGCCTGCGGGGCGATCACCGCTCACATGGTGGTTTGCGGCTTCACGGTGTGTGAGATGTTTGGCCTGGAATACACGCCTGGCCGGTACAAGCTCTTCAGTCTCTTGCCGGCTGTTGGTGTGTTGGGCGTGGTGTCCCCCGCGCCTTTGTGGCTGCCGATCGCGGCGTCGGCCATCGCGTTCTCGATGCTGCCCATCGCCTACATCGTCTTCCTGATCCTGCAGAACAAACGCAGTTACTTGGGCGATGCTGTCGGGAAGGGATTGCGGCGGACGGTGTTCAATTTCATTCTGATTCTGGCTGTGGGCATGTCGCTTATCGGCGCGTACATTCAGCTCCACGACCGGGTCATCAAGCCGATCCAGAAGATGTGGGCTCCGCCGGCGGTGGAGAAGCCCGCCGATCCGGCGCCGGCGGTTGTCCCGGGGGTCGACACACCGGCCGTCGTCCCCGAGGCAGAGCAGCCCGAGGCGGAGGAGAGCCCATAATCCGCTGCTCTTCGTGTCATGGAAGGCGTCCAAGCGCGTCGAGAGCGTGGTCTCGGGCGGTTATCCATCTTGCCCGGCCTTGCGGCCTTGGTGATCGCGTGGTTGGCGGGGTGTACATTTTCCGTTTGCTCTTGCCGGTCGTTGAATCTTATGTACATGAGTAGGGTTGCCGCCACTGGGCCTCGTTGGAGGCCTTGGTGCGCGTCAGGCTGATCCGCCGCGCCCGGGTAGCGGAATGAACGTGGACGGGCCATGGGTGCCGGTCTGCGCGGGTGCGCACTCGTTGTAGGGGAATAGGCATGATTCGAGCACGGATTCTCTGTGGATGCTTGGCTGCGTTTGGGTTGCTGGCTGTCGCCGTTGAGAAGGTGGGCGGCGCGCCGATTCTGACCATCGACTTGCTGCCTGGGGCCGGCTTGTCGACTGAGAATACCGGCGCCAGCGGGCGGCTCACGCTCGCGTTCTACCGGCACAAGGAAATCGATTTTCTGTCACTGACCATCGAGAACACGACGCCGATATCGCTCGGCTCGAAGCTGACGGCTGTGGGGATCGAGATGCCGACGTTGTTTCCGAGTCGGCCGGTTTTCGCGGCCGACGGTGTGGGCACGTACTTCAAGTACATGGAGTACAATGTCTCGGTGCCGCCGGGATGGCTCAACGCGCCGGGGGGCTACGATCTCGCGTTGACCAGCGACCGCAACTTCCTTGGTGGAGGCGTTCACGGGGCGCCCGGTGCGGGTGAGTCGCACAAGGTGACTTTGGCGTTGGGCAACACGGGGTACACGCCGGAGGAGCTGTCGAGCGCGTTTCTGAGCTACTATGAGGATCTTGATGGTCCGATCGGCATCGCCCGTTTTCAGTCGGTAGGTTCAAGAGGGAGAGACTCGGACCGGGTGATCAGCACACGAGTAATCGCCGAAGAGGTGATACCTGAGCCGGCCACGCTGATGTTTCTGATAGTGGGGGGAGCCGTGCTGGCGGTCCCGGGGCGATGGGGAAACCGAGTACGCAGGTGAGGCTGGGTCTGGCGGGTCGGCTGTGTGGATGGGGTGGGAGCGGCGGCGGGCGTCGAATGGGCGAGATGCGGTGACCGCGAAGCGGCAAGCCCGCGGCACAGTTGCTCGCTTGTTGGTGGGGTACGTTTTCCTCGCTTGCCGGTAATACACGTCTTGGCCGGTGCACGCGACCAGGGTATGCTGATTCGACAACTGAGCGGTCAACGCATTGACGGCTGAATCAGAGAGTACCTGGTGGCCATGGAAAAGGAACAGAGCACGCGCGCGGGTATCTGGCTTGTTGCCCGGCAGGGCGAGCAAGTTGTCGGCCGGTTTCCAGTGCCCGAGGGTGTCGATCTCGTGCTGGGGGCGTCGCCGCAGGCCGACTGTGCCCTGAGTACGGAGCGTTACCTCAGTCGTCGCCACGTCCAACTGCACTACAGCGAGGAACAACTGCGGGTCGAGCGGTTGCCGAGCGCCTCGAACCCGATCATGTACCGCGGGTCGAGTGCGGAGCGGTGTGCCTTGCGGCCGGGCGATTACTTCGTGATTGGCACGACGGTGTTTCAGCTGGAGGGCCCATCGATCGGGTCGTCCGGCTTGTCAACCAGCCGGGGCGAGTCTCAACCGACGGACGTCTTCACCTTGGGTGCTGCCGACGTGCAAGTGCGGGCGGACGTGACGGATCGGTTGCGTCTGCTGGATCTGATGAAGCTTCCCGAGGTGCTGCGGACGCGAAGCCGCAAGGATTTTTACCTGTACGCGTGCGGCGGCCTGCGGATGGCGACGGGTGCCCGGTACGTCCAGGTTCTGGGATTCGAGGAGGGGCATGCGCGGGTGTTGTGTGAGGATGCGGGGCTGGACCGTGGGCCGGCCAGGTCGCAGAGCCGATCGCTGGTCGAGGCGGCGGTGGCGGCGTCTCCCCATCCGGTAACGTATTGCTGGCGGAAGGAGGCTTCGTCGAACGATCTGATGGCGACGGCCTGCGAGGGCATCGACTGGGCGGTCTGCTGTGCCGTTCCGGTGCCTGGCGAGGCGCCGCTGTTGTTTTACATCGCGGGCGACGGTAACGGTTCGCGGCCGGGCGGTGGGGCAACGCTCGACCTGCGGGATACCGCCCGGCTTGTCGGGCTGGTTGGCGACGCGATCATGCGTGCGGTGGCGATGCAGAAGTTTGAGGAGTGGCAAGCCAAGCTGGGCCACTTCTTCTCCGGCAAGCTGGTCACCAAGATCCTCGAGTCCGAAGACCCCCGGCAACTGGAACCGCAGATCCGCGAGTCGACGGTGATGTTCTTCGACATTCGCGGCTTCTCGCTGTTGACGGAGGGTAACCTGGAGCGGATTCTCGCCTACCAGGGCGAGCTCAAGCGGGCGATGACCGCCATGACTCAGTGCGTCTTCGATCATGACGGCGTGGTCATTCGCTACATGGGGGACGGCATCCTGGCCTGCTGGAACGTGCCTTACGATTTGCCGGACCACACCGAGCAGGCCTGTCTGGCGGCCCTGGGCATGACCGCGTTGCTTGGCGAGGTGACGGCGGGCTGGACGTGTGGCATTGGGCTGGGGGTAGGGGATGTCGTGGCCGGCTCGCTGGGCTCGGAGCAGGTTTACGCGTACGACATTCTCGGCCCGGTGGTCAATCAGGCCAGCCGGGTCGAGGGCATTACCAAGGCGGTGGGCGTGCCGATTCTGGTTACAGAGGACGTGGCCAAGGCGGTCTCGCCGGAGCGCATCCTGACCCGTCGTGTCGCCCGTTTTCTGCCGGTGGGCGTGGAGACGGAGGTTGATCTGTATACCATCGAGGCGACGCCGACCGACGCCGCTGCTCGCGAGACGATCGAGCACCGCCACCGGTTACATGCTCAGGCGTTGACGGCGTTCGAGCAGGGCGACTGGGAGACTGCCTTTGATATTCTGCATGCCATCGTGAAGGAGGACGCCGCCGCCCGGTATGTGTACACGTTGGCCTTGCAGCGCAAGCCGCCGCGGGATTGGCGCGGCGTGGTCGAGATGAGCAGCAAGTAGCCCTGGGAGGTCCGTTTTGCCGCCGCGATGCGGAATGGCGCGGTGGGTGACGCAGGTGCGACAAGGATGCGAGCGAGTGGAGTACGAGAATGCCACGCGTGCCCGACAGGATGAACCCGGACGATACGGTCCTGCTGGTGGTAGACGTGCAGGACAAGCTTCTGCCCGCCATTCATGAGGCGGACGCCTGTGTCGAGCAGTGCCGACGCATGATCGAGGCGGCGAAGGTGCTCGGCGTGCCGCTGTTGGTTACCGAGCAGTATCCGTCCGGACTGGGCGCCACCTGTGCCGTCCTGCGGGACGCGTTGGGGGGCGCGGAGATGTTCGAGAAGACCGCGTTCAGCTCCTGCGTCGAGCCGTTGGTCGCCCGGTTGCGAGAACTGGCCCGGCCGAACGTCGTCGTGGCGGGCATCGAAACCCATGTGTGCGTGCAGCAGACGGTGCTGGATCTCCTGCGACTGGGTTACACCGCCTGTGTGTGCGCCGACGCGGTTGGTTCCCGGCGGCCGCTGGATCGCGACATGGCCGTCGCACGCATGCGCCAGGCGGGTGCGATCATCACTACGATCGAGAGTGTCATCTTCGAACTGACCGGCGAAGCGGCTACGGACATTTTTCGCCGGGTTCTGAGGATCGTGAAGTGAGCGGGGAGCATGGGGGGCTGCGAACATGTGATGTTGAGGATGCGAGTTGTTGGGGGATAGAGGTATGGAGGCGCGGAGGCACAGAGGCGCAGAGGCAGACAGGTGGATAGGCGGGGGGAGTCGGGCTTGGTGAGGCGGTGGCAGCACACATCTCCGTCGTTGTTTGTTCTCGTGGTTCAGGTTCTTGGTGGGTTGAGTTCGCGGCCGGCAGCGCTGAACAACAGCGACACAGCCCCTCGGCGTTGCAGAATGTACCATCACTGAGACTTGCAGGGCACAGCGACTACTGACGGTTTCGTTGTGTCACGGGCACAGACCAGTCCTCATGACGCAAGCTACATCGGCTGGCCCGAGCGGTGATAATCGCTATCATGTCCCGGTCACAGAGGAGGCACGATGACCGGCTTGAACGAGTTGATCTTCATAGTGCATTTACTGGCCGCTGGGACGCTGCTGCTGGCGGCGGCGCGGGCGGGGCGGGTGTGGATTGTGGCATTGGTCGTCACCTGCACGCTGCTGATGAACATCCTGGTCATGAAGCAGGTGACCTTGTTTGGTTTGGCGGTGACGGGCGGCAATGTGCTGTACGCGATGGTGTTCTTGGCCAACGACGTGCTGAACGAGCATTACGGGCGGCAAGCTGCCAAGCAGGCGGTGCTCATCGGCTTTGCCGCGGGCCTGGGGGCCATGGTGCTGATGCAGTTTGGGCTATGGTATGAGCCCAATCAGTTCGACGAGGCCCAAGGTCGCCTGGAGTACTTCTTCCGTGTGGCCGCATTTCCTCGGATCATCATCGCTTCGATGCTCAGCTATCTGCTGGCCCAATTGCTCAACACCACGTGCTACCATTGGATTCGCACCGCCACCGGGGCGAACCGATTGATGTGGCTGCGAAGCAACGCTTCGACCTGGATGTCGCAGGCATTCGATACGGTGCTGTTCACGACCGCCGCACTGGCCGGCACGGTGATCAACTCCTGGGTGGAATGGCGGGATGCGGTGCTCTTCGCCTGGCTGATCAAGATTGCGGTGGCGGCGGCGGCAACGCCTTTTCTCTATCTCACCACGTGGCGTCGCCTTTGCCCGCGGGATTCGCAACGCGGACAGTTCTAGCGGTCTCCGCCAGATACCCTGTGATACAGCGTCGGCCAGGGCGAGGCGCCTGGCCCACACCTGCGAGACGCCCACCATGGCGGGCAGGCCGGGGCCACGCCTCAAGACACAGGCCGCTTGGCGGTCGCATTAGTCGCTTGTACGGCCCATGAGCAGGGCGCGGGCTTGCGGATGGTCGGGAGCAATCTCCAACGTGCGCTGCAGGGCGTCGCGGGTTTCCTCGGACAGGCCGAGTTGATGCAGAATCGTTGCCCGAGCGTAAGGATAGTCGGCGACACCAGGATCGAGTTCCTCGGCCTTGTGCAGATGGCGGATCGCGGCTTGGGGATCGGCGAGCTGGTTCTCGGCGAGGGCGAGGTTGTACCAGTAGCGGCTTTGGGCGGGGTCGCGTTCAACGGCCAGCCGTAGGGCGTCGCGGGCCTGGTCGATGTGACCGAGTTCGCCGTAGAGCAGAGCGAGCGAGTAGGGGTGGGCCGCCTGGTCGGGCTCCGCCGCCGTGGCCTTCTTCAACTGCTCGACGGCGTCTTGCGAACGCCCGGTGTTGTGCAGGGATATCGCGTAGGCGTGGTTGAACATCGCGGGGCCTGGATCCCAGCGGATGGCTTTCTCGTACCAAGGCAATGCCTGGGCGGGCTGGCCTCGGTCCGCGAGGAGATTGGCCCACTGGAAGGCCCCGAGCGGCTGGTCCTGGTTGAAGTTGAGGTAGCCCATCAAGTCGCGTCCGGCGAGCGAGTCGAGATCTAGGTGGTGGCGGAAGAGCCAGGCGGTTTTGACTCGCACCAATCGCGAGGGGCTGTCGAGCTTCGGTCTGAGCCGGTCGGTCAGCAGGGGGGCGAACGGATCGAGGGCCTCGATGGCCGCGGCCTGAGGGACGGGCGAGGGGTCGTTCAGCATGTCGGCGAGTGCGTCGATCAGGGCCGAGCGGGTCGCCGGGTCGCGCACCGCGGGCACCGACGGGGCCAGCATTCGGGCGTATACCGCACGCCAAGTGGGGTTGGTTTCCTTCTGGAGCAGGGCCAGGGCTTCGGGCACGGCGCTCAGGTCGTGGGCTTTGAGCCGTGCGAGTGCCCGAGCTCGATCGCGCGTCGGGCGATCCATGCGTTTGCCGTACCATTCCTCGACGAAGTACAGAGACCAGTCCACCTCCTCGTCGGCGTGGCAGCGGGTGCAGGCGTTGGGGATGCCGTGCTCCTTGGTCAGGAGCGGGTCGGGGATGGTCATGCCGTGGTCGTGCCGCCAATGTCGTTGCATGTACGCGGTCTGAGGCATGTGACAGTCGAAGCAGGCGAAGCCGGCCGCGTTGGGTGGGTGCTGACTGTGCTCGGCCTCGTCAATGGGAATGCGGCCGGCGATGCCCTGCTGGTGGCAGCGGAGGCAAAGACGGTTGTCCTTCCGAGTGACTTTCATGGTATGCCAGTCATGGCAGTCGGTGCAGCGGACGCCCCAAGCGTGCATGGCGCTGAGGCTAAAGGCTGCGTACTCGAAGTCCTCGTCGTGGATTTGGCCGTCCGGGTAGAACACTTCCGAGGTGTCTGGCAGGACGAGGTCGAAATGTTCGTGGAAATCGTCACCGGGCATGAACCGGCCGGTCAACTCGGCGCGGCGCGAATGGCAGGCGGCGCAGGTGTTGATGTACCGTTCGCGGTCAAAGGGCCGCAGGGTGGGGTCGCCCTCCTGGTCTCGGTGAGCGGTCTGCCATTCCCCGTGGTCGCGCATCGGGCCGTGGCATTGTTCGCAGCCGATGCCCAGTTCGAGGTAGGTGGTGCGGTAGGCGTCGGTCTTGGCGTCGTAGTTCTTGTGGAAACCGGTGGTGTGGCAAGTGGCGCACATGGAGTTCCAGTTCATGCCGCGGCCGGTCCAGTGGCCCCATTCTTCTGGCCTGCGGTCCTCCTCGCCGTAGACGTTGAACCATTCCAGTTTGGCCGGGTCGAACGCCAGCTCAGTGACCTGGACTCGCCCGCCGGGCCAGGGGATAAGGTACTGCCGAAGTGGGTCGTGCCCGATGACCTCGACGGGCTCGTATGCCTGCGGGCGTCCGTCGGGGCCGGTGGTGGTGATGGTGTAGCGGTCGTTGACGCGCTGAGCGAGTGAAACCTCGGATCCGTGGGGAATGAGCCGCGGCGGATCGAAGGCATCCTGATCGGCGGTCGGTGAGACTGGTCGCTGGGCCAGGGCATGGTGCGAGGTCCGCCAGTCGTCGTAAGCCTCCTGGTGGCACTCGGCACAACTGTATGAGCCGGCATAGGCTTTGTAGGGCTCGATGCCCGCGGGCATGGACGTTGGAAGCGCGCCCGCCGACACTGCCCGAGCAACGCCCATGAGCAGCATCCCCAGTAGAGCGACGCGGCCCGCCATCCATGTCGTGAGGCCGAGACTTGGTCCGCATGCTTCGTTTGTGTACGTACGCCTATTCATGCTGACTCCGTCAACAACTTCGGAGTACGTCCAGGCCCACTGGTGGTGTTACTGCCTCTGATGCCCCTCGCCGGCGCCACATCTGAGCTTGCGTTATGCCCGCCGGGCGGCATCATGATAGCGGAACCGGCTCGGTTTGGCTCAATGGATCGGGTGTGACTCGCTTCCCGTGCGAAACAGGAACGGGCACCGCCAAAGCGCGGCATCGGCGGTCCTCAACGCAATTCGCATCCGAGGGTGTTTCATGTATCAGGCGTCGTTGGGGCGGAGCCAGTTCCTGTTTTGCTGCGGTCTCGCCATCTCCACGAAGGTAGTCAGCGAGTTGCACCCTCATGGATGGTCGGACAGATTTCGCATGGTCAGCTCATGCGCAGTGCGAAGGCGGTGATGTCGTCGTGGGGCCAGTCGGCAGGTTCTCGGCTGGCGGCGAGGAGGCGGATCTGCTCGAAACACGCGTCAGGGCCTTCGTCGGCAAGCTGTCGCATCCAGTCGGTCCGCAAGATAGCTTCGTCGCCATATGTATTGGGGCGGTCGAGGAGGATGGCTTCGAGGCCGTCGGTGTAGAAGAGCAGCAGATCGCCGGGGGCCAAGCTGTGCCGCACCACCTCGAACGATTGCTCGTCCACGGCACCGATCAACCCGCCGCAGCTGCGGATCTGGCGTGGCTCTTGGCCCGGCCGAAAGAGAACGGGATAGGGCATGCCGCCGCGTGCCCACCGGATTTCGCCGGCCGTCCGGTCGAAGATCGCGTGCAGCGCGGTCACAAAATGGCAATGCTGCAGGTGGGCGGCCAGCAGCTCGCGGTTCAGTCGGCTAAGCAACTCGTCCGGCTCGATGATGCGATAGGAGCCGTCGACGATCTCCTTGCCGCGAAGCGAGTTCTTGACCAGGATGGCCAGCAGAGCGGCCGGTAGCCCATGGCCGGTCGCGTCCGCCAGGGAGAAGCCGAAGCAATGCTCGTCGAGGCGGGTGATGTCGTAGGTGTCGCCGCTGACGTAGTCGGCAGGCAGGTAAAGCGTCGTGACGGATAGCGGAGCGGTATCCGCCGTCGGCTGCGGCAACAGGTCATTCTGGATTTGGCCCGCGATGCGGAGTTGTTCGTCGATACCGGGCGCGAAGCTCTGGGTGTGAGCCTGCCGAAGCTGCCGCAACTCCTCGCGCATTTTGCGAAGCGGATGCCTAATCTCGCACAGGGCCTTGATCCGGCCGGCGAGTTCGTCGGCATTGAGGTCGGCATCCCCATTTCGACGTTCCGCCAGAAGTCCGCGTTTGTTGCACGGCCGACCGTTACCGTTTGTTGGCCCGTTTCGGCAACTGGCCGACGGGAGTACCAAGGCGGCGCAGGTGCTGTCCGAACCCTCGGCGAAGAATCGGTTGAGGGCTTCGGGCTCGCGGTCTTCTGCGGGTAGGACGACGCAGAGGTCGGCGGATGGAGAAACACCGCTGGCCAGGACCTTGTCCAGTGAGCGGATGGACACGCGGGCGTTCATTCGGTTGAGCGCGGCTCGCAGAGAGGCCGGCGGAGCCGTGTCATGGTCGAGAACGAGGTGTACGTGCGGCGTCGACAAGGCCTGACATCCAGGACGAGTTGGCGCGGTTCCGCCGACCTGTGCGTATACACTCGACGTGACAGGGGGCGGCCTCGCGCTTCCACTCACTTCCTGGTTCGGCGGAAATCGCGCGCGACTTGATTTATTACCGGAATCTGCGCGGCCTTGCCTCGATTTTTCGTTTTCCACGCGAAGCCGGCAGCAGTGGGGCTACCAAGCGACGGTGACGGTGGCCTCCGGTGCCGGTTGGGTGAAACGGATCAGCAAGGCACGAGCGTGCTCATCGTAGAGCCATCCATCCGACGATTGATGTTCTGGATCGGTATGGGCTTCAAGAGGCCGGCCTTCGACACGGACCTGCCGGGGCCGCTCTGGGCCGGCGAGAAGCAGCTCATTGGGCTGCCCTTCCGGGAAGGAAACGCGGACAGACCAAGCGGTTGGCGAGGGTGGCGATGCACACTGAAGCAGCGTGCCCCAGCCGCTGACATGCCAGCGTCGCGAGGAAGCCGCCTCGGAGAGGATGCGAGTCCAGGTTTGCGGCCATGACGGGAGGCGGCCCTGGGCTCGCAGGCATGCGGCCGGCAGCATGGCGCTGATGAATGCTCCCGTTGCCTGGTTGGTGGTCACGTCCCAGACGTCGGGATAGAGGCCGACCCAGGGCTCGCGGTCGAAGGTTTGCTGCAGGCCGCTGAGGACCACGCCGTCGGCGATGTACCGCAGCAACGGGTCGGGCCGATCGGCGTCCAGCTCGATGACCTTCCACGCCCATTCCAGCCCGCACCATTGAACGATGACGCCGAACCAGTTGATGACGTAGAACGTCGGGCCGAGCACGGGGACGGTACCGAACGGCGTTACCTGGCGATGAGGGTTTTGAAAGGCGTCGGCAAGTGGCAACGCTTGCCGTGCCCAATCGTCGCGATCGTGCGAGGCGAGCACGCCGCCGGGCAGGTGCTCGATGGGCACCCGCCAACTGTAGGCGAAAGGCACGCCGGTCCAGGCCCAGTGCGACGCTTCGTCCAGGTACCGGCGATCACCGGTGATCTGGTAGCCGAGGTGGAACGCTTCGACGGCGAGGGCGGCGGCCCGGATGTCCGGGATGTCCTTGTGTACTTCCCAGACCTGGGCTCCGCGTGGAACGCGGAAGGCCATCATCGCGTTGAGGGCCTTGGTTGCCGCGTCCACGTATTCGCGTTCGCCGCTCAGAGCCGCGTGCCGGATGATCGCCAGGGCGGGCTGGACGCAGGTGCCCAGACTGGTTGAGCCCTCCTCGCCCAGTGAGTCGTACTGGCCGCCGGTGAACTCGCGGGTCCGCTCTCGAGCCTGCTGATTGTCCGCGTAGGGCCAGGTGCCGTCGGGTCGCATGGCGGCCATCTGCCTGCGGGCGTGGGCCTCGCCGTGGCGCAGGCGGGCGGCGAGCGTCCCCTGGGCGTCGATGATTGACCGTCCTTCCATGCCCGTCCGACGTACCCAGCGGTCGTCGCCGGTCTTGATGGCGTGGGTGATTAACTCGGCGGCCATGAAGTGGACGAACCGGCTGCTCTTGTCCAGGTACCAGTGCGTTCGCCAACCGCGGTCTTGCGGCCAGTACATGGTTTCGCCGTAGTGCCGCGCGATCATGTCGTAATTGCCTTGGTCGTCATGGACCACGGGAGGGGGCGCGGGGCAGCCATAGACTTCGTACCATCGACGGGCGGTCTCGACGACGCTCTGCCCGGGCTCGGCCAGCAGGTGGCAACGTAGCGTCAATGGACGCTCGGCCCGCATGATGTAAGGTTGCCGGGCCAGCTCTTCGTTCTCTTCTCGCCATTCCGGGATCGTCGGCAGCGAGAGGGCCATGAGATGGTTGGGCTGGCCGTCGAGGAAGTTTGGCGACGCGAAAGTGGCGGCGGGCATGAGGGCGTGCCCGTCCCAGGAGTCCAGCGGCTGCCAGAGCATGGCGGTCGTCAGCCCGGCCGCCTCGATCGCCATGACCGGCAGAGTGACCTTGAAGGGGTGCGGCTGCCAGCGGTCGGCAAAACGATCTCCCACCGCTCGGTTGCTGGAGGACGGCCAGCCCGGATCGAGGAACTCCAGCCCGCCGAAGATGGCGGAGCGGTCCAGTGGGTCGGCGTTGGCAGGCTCGCGATCCGCTCGCAGGACCGGGGCCGTGAAGTCGAGCAGTTGCCCGCCCTGGGGGCCGGTGAGTTCGGCTGAAACCCGCAGGAGCGAGCAGCCTTCCTTGGTGGCGTCCGTTAGCGTCAGCGTGACCTCCCAGTCGCCGGCGGCGTCCACGCGGCCTCGCAGGAGCAACGCATGGCCCGATCTTTCCGCCGTGGTCATGCGAACATGCCGGCGAAGAATGCGACCGTCGCAAGCCCGCACGCTGACCTCCGCCAGCGGCATGAGCCAGCCCGTCTGCTGCCAGCCTCCCGCGGCGTCGCGGATCTGCCAGCGGGCGGCCCCGAAACCCTCCCCCTGAGCGGCGGGTACGAGATCCAGACGTTGGCGGTCAGTTCGCAAGCCCGCTTCGAGCGGCAGGAGGGCGCCTTGCCCGGCAATGACCGAGGCGTCGAGCTCCCAATCGGGCAGATCGGATGCCGCGCGAAGAACGACCCGCGGTTGGTGCACGCCGGCCTGCTCGAAGCGGATGGTGCCCAGGTCAACGGGCTTGGTCTGCGGTACGACGCTGTGGGTGGAAACGGTGAGTCCAGGTAATTCGGGTCGCCACCCCTGTTGTGCGGCCATGCCTGCCGCCTGGGTCATGCGTATCCGCAAGGTTGTCGATTCGCCCACCTCGATTCGGGCGGCGTCCGTTTGCAGCCGGGCGAGGACCACCGGTGGCAGGCGAAGGATCTCGACCGAAGCGATCTCGACGGTGCCGGATAGGTTGCCGTTGTACGGATCGATACGCAGGGCGGTGAGCTTGCGTCCCTGCTCGGCCGGTCCGCCCAGAGAGAACTGCACGGTGACGAAGCCGTCGCCGTCCTCTGCCGCCGGTCGCCCCGGCGTGTTGCGGCTTTGCTGCAACTGCTCGCGGAAAGGTCCGAGCCCGTCGGTTTGCCAGTAGATCTGGGTGTAGCCCTCGCGATCGGACCGCAGGCGGATACGAATGTGGCAGCCATCCAGCGGTACGTCGAGCGGTGGGGCGATGAGATAGGCGTCCGGACCGGTCATGGTCATGCGCAGGACGCCGTCCTGGACCGCTAGATCTGTCAGGTGGTTCGCGGCATGCCAGGGGGCGGCGGCGTCCGGGGAGCGGAAGTCCCATTGTTGCACGATGATCGGTTCGGGTTTGGCGCCCGCGGGTGCTCCCATCGCGTCGGCCACCAGGCTCATGGCCGCGACAAGGCAGCACATGGCAGCGCGCCGAAACGAGATGGCGGGTCGGTTGCCGTGCAGGCATGGGCGGTGCGGAATGCTCGGATTGCGATGCGTTGCGGTCATGGCGAACCCTTTCGTTTGGCTACCGCGGGGCGACACGGTGAATCGTATCCCCAAACTACTCTCGCCGATCGGGGGCGACGGGGCAAGGTTCTTGCGGAAAGCCGTGGTTCGCGCTGACAATAGGGCACGAAGGCGCCCACGGCGTGTGAACGATCCCGGGGGCAAGCGAGCGGGAAACCCTGGGCTTGCGAAGTGTACGTCGTTGGCGTTCCGCTTCCCGGCGTCCGCGCTTTGGGCTTGTTGTTGGCTCAACTTACCCTTGCTGGGACAAGGTAAGCCGTTGCACGTCATAGGCTTAAGCGGGGATTTCGATTTCACGGGTGTGGCTACGCGCGTGTGTTCCGCGGGTTTTGCCGAGGGGTAGACGTTC
>Ga0123328_1000377_pt1 | contig 47417 bp, 35 predicted proteins | sample BioC12SIPDNA_2_FD_89702 | JGI IMG/M metagenome (GOLD analysis project Ga0123328, IMG submission 89702) | Anaerobic biogas reactor microbial communites from Washington, USA - Biogas_R1_A C12 SIP DNA | ecosystem: Engineered > Bioreactor > Anaerobic > Unclassified | place: Washington, USA...
CGGTGGCGTCGTAGGCGAGGAGTTGGCCGACGTTGCCGTTGCTGTCGTAGAAGTACCAGTGGCGCAGCGGGTCGCCTACGGCCTGCGGGGCTTCGACGGCGAGGAGGCCGCCGATTCCGCCGGCGTTGTGGATGCCGGCGGTCGCACCGTCCGAGGGACCGCGCGGGCTGAAGCCCGCGGCTCCTTGGCTGCCCGCGGCTCCTTGGCCCGCGAGGCCGGACAGGTCCAGGCCCCAGGTGTACCGGCGGGTCACCGCGTTGCTGGCGTTGCGGTTAAGCACCAGGACCACGTTCCACCCGTCGTAGACGTACAGCTCATCGACCATCGGCGTCGATTCCCACTGCGAACCGTCCGTGTCCCAGGCGTGCGGCACCTTGCGCACCCGCCGACCCACCTTTGACTCGCTGCACCGGGCGAAGCCCGACCGTTGCTGCCGCGACAGGTCTCGCTTGGCGAGGTGCATCGTGTCAAGGGCCTATGTCATCATACCCGAACGCCACCTTCTTGGCCTCCGCCCCCGGCGAGGCCGGCTCCGCACCGATCAGCCGGTTCTCCGCGTCCCAGGAATAGACCCGCGTGCCATCCGTAGCGGTCGCCCCCCCCACCACGGCGGACAGGCTGTGGCGACCGGCGTGTAGATCCCACGTCCGCATGCGCCTTCCGTCTCTATGCCTTCTACCCCTTCTGCCTTTGTGCCTATGTGCCTTCTGCCTTTGTGCCTTTGCCCCTTCCGCCTATCCCCCTTCCGCCTTTGCACCCGTTGTGGTCGCTGTGCCTGCGCATGGACTTGCCTGTGGGCTACGGATAGCGCCCACGCCCTGTTCCTATGGGTCAGCCGGGAGACCGGCGCGGATGCGCCATCAACGCATCCTTCCGCCGATCACGGACAGGTTCCGACGATCGTCTGGTTCAGATTGTTTCTCACGGCCACGAGATCGAAGATGTTGATGCTGCCGTCGGCGCTCACGTCGCCACGATAGTTCCCCGCGACAACCGCAGCATTCAGGCTATTCCTGACAGCCACCAGGTCAAAGATGTTCGTCATCCCGTCGCCGTTCACGTCGCCGAGCAAGACCCCGAAGCAAACGGTGCTCGGGCTGGCCGTGGTACCGCCGACGCGCACGATGCCGGGGAAGGTGAGAACCAGCTTGCTGGCATCATCCACGCCCGAGAGCGTGATGGCTAGCTCCGCTCCGCTGATCGACACTTCGACGACCGCGCCGGAGGACGCGCTCACATCCGCGGTATCTAGGCCGCCGTCGCCTTCGATGTCCGTGTCGAAGGTGACAACCACCTCGGTTGGACCGCCTGACCGGCTTTCGACCCCATTGCTGAGCAGCACGTCGACAGCGAACGGCCCCGCCCCGCCGTGAACCTTGCGCGAGATCGCCGCGGCCACCTCTGGCGGGAGGCAATCATCGGCGGTGACGCTGTAGCTGAAGGTTCCGTTGGCTACGCCGTCGTCGTTGTGCCCTTGGACATGCAAATACCAATCACCCGGCGAGGAGGCCGTTAGGATCAACGCACCACCACTCCACTGCGACTCGCTGCCGGTGAAGGTGTATGCCGCGTTCTGGTCCCATGCGTACGTGTAGTAGGCCAGCGTTCCCGCTCCGAAGCCGCCAACCGCCGTCCAGGTGACATCGTCGCCGCCGCACACCGCCGTCTGGTCCGAGATCACGCTCTCGGCACCGGGCGGAGCGGAGAGCGTCGTCGTTCCACTCGTGCCGGAGTACGTGGTCTCGACACCGTCCCCATTGACTCCCTTCGCCTTGAAGATGTAGCTCGTATTCGGGCTCAGCCCGGTCTGGTTGAGACTCATCGCCTGGATCTTGGGCAGATCGGTGTCGTTCCGGGCGAACACCACTCCGGAACTGCCGGCCGTCAGATTAACCGGGCCGGAGGTGGTCACGGTCAAGCTATCGTGCGTCACCGACGAAATCGTTGGCCCGGTGGGCGTGACCTGCAACGTGTAGCGAGTCAACGCGGCCGAGTTCGTGCTGTTGTGGTCGCCATTCCATGCCCGAATCGAGCGAGTGTAGGCGGTGTTGGCGCTCAAGGATCCCTGAGTGAAGCTGGCGCTGCTCTGCCGCTGGTTCATCGGCGACACGACGGCCTCGGAGCCGCCGTTCATCAGCGCGAACCCGAATTGGTTGTTGTCCGAGGCCGCATTCGCGGTCCAGCGGATCGACGAGGTGCTCAGAGCGGTGGCGGCGATATCGGTCGGCGTGCCGGGAGCGTAACCGGTCCAGACCACGCCATCCCAGTTGCTCTGGGCATCGGTAGAGAACTCGAACCCGACCTTGACTCGCCCGATGCCGGCATTGATGACCGTGCTGGTGCGATTGCCACTTGTGCTGATCCGCCCCCCGCCGGAGTCTGCGGAGAGCCAGTAGCTGCCGTCCCCGCGGAACTCGACCTCGAGGAACTCCCACCCCGCGCTGCAACTGTGCGACGTCCGCTGTCCAAAAGCCACTCGCGCACCGTCGAAATCGCGATACCACCAAGCCCGCCCCTCGGGAGAATCAACGCCCGGCGAGTAATAACCTACACCCCACTGGAACGTCGTCCCGTCTGCCGAGGCAAGAGACAGAAACGTTCGATACCGATTCCCGCACGTGTTGTCGCTCTTCCATCGGACAGGATTGCGGTGCACGGCGGCTGCATACCCGGCGTGATAGGGACGTGAACCGGTCGATCGCCACATCGCCCCGGTGTTGTAATGCCCGTAACCGTCGTTGCCATCGGCCCGAGCCGAGTAGGCCGGCGGATAGCTGCCGTGAGAAACGGAGCTATCAAGCGAGAAATGCCCGGCCGTGACCGTCCAGTTGTTCAGATCACCAAACCCCTCGGTCCAGTTCGCCGCGTAAGCGGCCGTCGCCGCCCCCAGAACGATCATCGTACACCATCCCACAACTCCGCGACCTGTGCGACTCTTGTTCATGGAAAGCCTCCTTCCCCTGCAAGTAACTGCAAATGAGCGTCCGCTCCGCTGTCCCGCACCGCGTCGCCACGACCCGGCAACCCGGAACCGCGGGCCGCCCCTTCTACGCTGCGTTGTGATCGATCGCACGTTCTCCATCGACTCGCCTTCAGTATACTCCACGGGCATACGGGCAACAAGGCCACCGGCTGCGGCTAGCCAATGCAGCAGGCCGAGAGATCGTCTTGATGTGCTGGAATTCCACACATGAGGACAACCGGCCATATCGCGGCCATAGCCCGTTTCAGCGACGGAATCGGCGGGTGGCGGTGCAAACGGGCGGATTACGGTATAATGCCCCGCTTTGGGTCGGCGAGCCGGGTGGACCTCGCGACCCTCACAGCGTAAAGGAACGACCATGGCAACGCCAGAGTCCGAACCCGTTCGGACAAACTTCATCGAGGACATCATCAACGACGACCTGCGGACCGGGAAATGGGACGGGCGAGTGATCACGCGCTTCCCCCCCGAGCCCAACGGCTACCTGCACATCGGGCACGCCAAGAGCATCTGCCTGAACTTCGGGCTGGCCCTGCAGTACCAGGACCGGGCAACCGAGGCCCGCTGCCACCTCCGTTTCGACGATACCAATCCGACCAAGGAGGAGCAGGAGTACATCGACTCGATCAAAGAGGACGTGCGCTGGCTGGGCTTCGACTGGGGCCGACACGAATACTACGCGTCCGACTACTTCGAGCAGCTCTACGAGTGGGCGGTCCAGCTCATCCGCGATGGGCTGGCCTACGTCTGCGATTTGGACGCCGAAGGCATCCGCCAGCATCGCGGTACGCTGACCTCGCCCGGGCGCAACAGCCCCCACCGCGACCGCGGGATCGAGGAGAACCTCGCCCTCTTCGAGCGCATGAAGGCCGGCGAGTTCCCCGACGGCTCGCGCACCCTGCGGGCCAAGATCGACATGGCCTCGCCCAACCTCAACCTGCGCGACCCGGTCATGTACCGCATCCTCCACGCGACCCACCCGCGAACCGGCGACGCGTGGTGCATCTACCCGATGTACGACTTCACCCACGGACAGAGCGATTCCATCGAGCGCATCACCCACTCCATCTGCACGCTGGAGTTTGAGAACCATCGCCCGCTGTACGACTGGTTCTGCGAGGCACTCAAGATCTACCACCCGCAGCAGATCGAGTTCGCCCGGCTGAATCTGACCTACACGGTGATGAGCAAACGCCGCCTGCTGGAACTGGTGCGGGGCGGGTACGTCGGCGGATGGAACGATCCGCGTCTACCGACCATTGGCGGGATGCGCCGCCGCGGCTACACGCCCGAGGCCATCCGCCACTTCTGCCGACGGATCGGGGTCAACAAGTTCGACAGCACCATCGATGTGGCCCTCCTCGAGTACTGCGTGCGCGAGGATCTCAACAGGCGGGCCCCCCGCGTCATGGCCGTCCTCCGCCCGCTCAAGGTGGTCATCACCAACTACCCCGAGGGCCAGGTCGAGCATCTGGAGGCGGTGAACAACCCTGAAGACCCAGCCATGGGCACGCGGCAGGTGCCCTTCACCCGCGAGTTGTACATCGAGCAGGACGACTTCCGCGAGGAGCCGCCGCCTAAGTTCCACCGGCTGTCGCCCGGCCGCGAGGTGCGCCTGCGCTACGCCTACTTCATCACCTGCCAGGAGGTGGTGAAGGACGCCGCAGGCCAAGTGGTCGAAGTGCGCTGCACCTACGACCCCGCCACCCGCGGCGGAGACGCCCCCGACGGCCGCAAGGTCAAGGCCACCCTGCACTGGGTCGCTGCCGAACATGCCCAGGATGCCGAGGTCCGCCTGTATGACCACCTGTTCAGCAAGCCCGACCCGGACGAGATGGACGCCGACAAACCCGACGCCAACTGGCTGGCCAACCTCAATCCCGCGTCGCTCGAAGTGCTGTCCGGCTGCAAGATCGAGCCGACCTGGCGCGAGGCCCGCGGTCCGGACTGGCCCGACGGGATCGCCCGCGTGCAGTTCGAACGCCACGGCTATTTCTGCGTGGACCGCGACTCGTCATCCGCCAAACCGGTCTTCAACCGTACGGTGACCCTGCGCGACTCCTGGGCGAAAATCGAAAAATCGCAATCGCCCGGAAAGAGATGATCCGCGGCAAACAGGAGACCATGATCGTACCCGGCAAGGTGTCGATGCCGTCAAGCAGGCCGACCAAGCAATGAAGACAAAGCAAAATCGGTGAGGCGGAGGGAAGGATCCTTCTTCGCCTGTGGCGGGCATGTCACCCTACCTGCCACAAATCACCTGCTCGCCTGCGTATCCAGGGTCTCCAGCCGCGGCTCCAGAGGGGTGATGCCGTCTCTGGCAAGGGGGACTCGCTTCAGCCGCCACTCGTGGCCCCGAACGGCTCTGAACCACATGCGGCACTTCTGCCCAGCAACGATGTCCGACCAGGTCGCCTCAACCGCTGAGGAATCGTCCGACCATGTGACTTTGTTGCCACGCCCCCTGAGGTACAGATCGTCCGCGCTGTGCGGGTAAGAGAGGGATATCTCATCGGATTCTAAAACGCTCTTCAGAGCGATGGTGACCTGCCGCTCGTTTCCGCAAACCGACAACGCGTGCCTTCCATCCGGCGATGCCTGCCCGAAGCCGCCTCCGGAGGCAAACAGGCGATCCCAATGTCTGCCAACAACCAAGCCTCCAAGCAGTCCGGCCGTGAGGCAAAGAAGACCGATACGAAACCCATACCCCCATGTTCTCACCTGTTCCGGCATCTGACTTGTGCTCCGTCGCACGGCGTCGGAAAGCAAGAGCTTTCCGTCGCTGCCGTCTACTTCGACTCCTGCTCAATCCTGGTGATGACCGTCGCAAGAAGTTCCCGGGAAACATGCAATGTGGAGTCATGCGGCAAACGCCGCAGGATATCGAGCACCTGCTCGCGTGAACGCATGCCTCGGCGGATCGATCGGATCAGGACACCGATCGTCCCGTGCACCGGGAATCCCAACGATTCTGCCGCCAGGCGTGCAGCCGCGTCATCGCAGAGGAACAATGGCGCACCGCGCAACTCCATCAGCGCTAGTGCCGCCGCCTCCCCTCGGTCGAGCCGGAGCGAACCGACCAGGGCCCGCAGTCTCGGCGAAGGAACCCCGGGATTTCTTACCACGCAACCGCCAAGGCCGGCTATTCTATCCGCGCCCAAACACACCCGATGGCGGACTACTTCATCCCACACTTCGATGGGTATAAGAAGCTCTCCGAAGTCACTCAGCAAATCCAGGCAATCGAGTTCATCGAGATGTATGATCGGCCCCGCGTCGGTCACGGTCAACGATGGGTCAATCCCGGCCATGCAGGCCCCAGTCAAGATCTTCGAGAACCTGACGTTCGATCAGTTCCGGGCGATGTGAATCGAGAAATCGACGCAGCGCCTCCACAACCGCCTGCTCGGAATCAGCGACCCACCCATCACGGACAAATTGCTCCAGGCGGTCCGCCAATGCATCCGGGACAGTGATGCTGAGCGTCTTCATACAGTCATGTTAGACCAAGCACCAGGGCAGCGTCAAACGGCCGGTCGGAGACCATCACGTCCCGTTGGCGGGCACGGACGTTGCGGCCGGCTCATCCGCCGGTGCCGGGACGTCGGCAGGCTCGCTCGTGGGGGCGGTGGCCGGGGGCGTGACCGGCTCACGCCGGGGAATGAGCGACTCGACGCGCGGCTTGAGCGCCGGCGGTTGCACCATCAGCGGCACGGTGTGCGACAGCCGATGGATCTGCAGCGACGACTCGGCAAACAGGGACCCCCGCACGTCCCCGAGGATCTTCTCGAGCTGAGCGACGCGAGCCGGCTGGTCGGACTCGCGCAGTTGCCGCAACCATTGCTGGCCCAGGCTGATCTGCAGCAGGGCCGCCAGCCTTTGCCGGGCACCGATCTGCATGGCCGACTCATGCTGGAACCACCCGGCACACGCGGCCCGCACGCGAATGGCCAGAGCGGACGCCGCCGTGTACTGCCCCTCATCGCCGAGCATGCGACAGCCAAGGAGCCTGCTCATGAACCCGTAGGCGGTGGTGTCCGGCTGACGCAACGGCCTGGGCAGCAGGGCACGGGCCCGATCCTGCCGGCCGGCCTCCAACCACGCGTACGCCTGCCAGAGCATGGCGCAAGAGGCCAGCTCCGCGTCTGCGGCTTCACGCAGCACGGCCAACCCTCGTGCCGCCCGGCTCCACATCGCCCGCCCACCATCCTCGTCGGCCTCCGCCGCCGTCGCGAAGAGCGCCGCGAGAGGCTCCAGGTTCTCCAGAGCTGTCTCCAACCGCCGACGAGCCGTGGCCGCCTCCTCGCCATCGGGCCCCGCCGACACGGCATCCGATTCGCTCTTGGCAACCTCCATCGCTTCGCGAACCTGCTCGATCAGCCGTTGCGCCTCCTGGCCCGCATCCGCCAGCGTCTTGGCATCCGACGGCAACTCCAACCCCAGCAGCGACCGAGTCGCCGCACAGGCCGTCGGCACCGCCAGAATCCAATTCGCCAGAGCCAACTGAGCCTGGGCACGCTCCAACCCCGCCGCCGCCTGGGCCGATACCGCCTCCAGCTCGCGACGCTGAACGGCCAACTCATCCGCCCGCCCCGCCGGGTCCGCCAGCCGCTCGGCCGGCACAAACGTCGACGCTTCGCCCGAATCACCCAACGACGGCGACTGAGCCCGAACGCCGGCCATCGGCGCCCAGGCCAACATCAGACCGACCGCACAGGCCACTAACACACGTGTTCCGCGTCTCATAACAACATTCCCAACCACCTTCACACCCCGCACCCCCATTACCGTACCACAAGTTCCCCGCACGGTACACACCATTTGACGACCCGCACCGGGCTGCATAAACTCGTATCTTCAGCGAACCCAGTCGGATGCGAAATGCCAGCGAGGAAGACCCGGCCGCCTCGGCGGTATCGCCTGCTTTGGATGTTGCCAGCCTTGTCCACGTCGCCCGCACAACCCTGTTGCCTCGTGGCTCCCTCCCGCCTGGGACGGGCGGTCCGATCGCGAGCCTTCGCCTGGTGCGTCTCGGTAGCCGTCCACCTGAGTATCCTTCTCGCCTTCTGGGGGGTCATCCTGCGGGAGGAGGTCCAGGCTCGCCGGGTCATCATCCCCGAAGCCCGACTGGCGGCACCCGCCGATCCGCATGCCCCCGCCGCATCGCCGCATCTCAAGCTCGCCCAACAGTCCGCCACACCCACCCTCGAACGCCCGCGTCTGGCGGACATCCCCCTACCCGCCGTCACGCTCGACCAGGTGGCCAGCCCGCCGGTGGCCTCGATGCTCGATGCCACACCCTCCATGACCACCACCGGCGCAGGGACGGTCGGGCCCGCCAGCGTCTTCTTCGGGCAAACCGGTAACGCCTACAAAGTGGTCTACGTCGTCGATGTCTCGGCCTCGCTGTGGATCTACACGGATGACATCATCCGCGAAATGCGACAGTCGGTGCGGGGGCTCATCCCAACCCAGAAGTTCCACATCGTGCTGACCCGCTCGCGACAAATCGACGAACTGGGGTCCCGCCGCTTGGTGCCGGCCGTGAACCGATACGTCCAAGAGGCCGAGGCATTTCTTGCAACCATCGACCGCATCCCCAAGCCCGGCAAGGCCGACCCCGTTGAGGCGATGAAGCGGGCATTCGCCGTCCGGCCCGAACTGATCTACTTCCTCTCCGACGGCGACTACACCGACGTCGAGAGCGAACTCGAACGCACACTCGACCAGTTGAACGCGGATCGGTCCGTGGCCATCACCGTCATCGGATTCGAGCCGTCGCCACGCTCGCGGGCCCTGCTGGAACGAATCGCCCGCAACCACGGCGGCAACTTCCGCTCCGTGGAGACGCAACGATGAAGGGGATGCAGCCACGACCCAAGCCACGGCTCTCTTCGGTATTGCCGCAGGCCAACGAATCGCAAGCCAACGAGCCGCGGGCTTCAGCCCGCGCGGTGCCTGTGCGTAGGGCAACCACAGGTCCCGGTCAGGGAACCGCGCGAACTGGAGCCCACAACCTCTTGTCCCGCTTGGGTCAGCTCGCGCAGGTTACCGTGCTTCTCACGCTCCTGCTGCCCGCCCTCACGCATGCCGACGTGGTGGAGCCGCACAATCGCCCCCCCGCCACCGCTGTCCGCATCGTCGAACTCAAGGACGGCCAACTCCACTACCACCGCACGCCCGACCGCGTCATCACCCGACCGATCGACGAGATCGCCTTCTTGGAGATCGCCGAATGGCCGCTCTTCAACCAAGCAGAGCAACACCGCCGCCAGAACCGCTGGCGCCAGGCGGAGGAGTCATACGAGCAAGCTTTGGCCGACCTGCCCACCGACAACGCGGAGCCGGGCCAACTGGACCGCCGCCTGCTCGTACAGTGCCGGCTCGTTGGGGTGCACGACGCCCAGGGGCAATTTGACCGAGCGGTGCAAACTTATCTGCAAGTCATCGAGCGCATGCCCGCGGTGGTGGACTCGCTCCGGCCGGTGAACATGCCGGCCGCCGGTTCGACCTTTCTGCCGGCGGCAAGGTCCGCCGTAGACGCGGCCATCCGCCGTTACGAACACAGCCTCGTCGGTGCGTCTCTGACTCAATGGCGCGCAACCTGGCCTAGCCAGACGCCGACGGCAAGTGGCGACGCGTTACCCACGCCCCACATACCTACGAACCACGCAGCCGAAACCGACGCGATCCGCGAGGTGACCGAGCGGGTGACCGCCGGGCAGTTTGATAGCGCCGCCGAGCGCGCCGCCGAGGCGTTGCGGTCGGCCGGCCGCACCCATCTGCCCGAGCTGTACTACTGGCTCGGCCGGGCACACCAGGGCAAAATGGCCGGCCTGACGGGTTCGGATGGTCTACGCGAGGCTCGCCGGGCGGGACTGGCCTTCATGCGGGTCGTGATCCACTTTCCCCGGCACGACTTGGCCGCGGAGTGCCTGTATCATGCCGGCACGCTCTGCCGGGAAGCCGGGCAAGCCGACCAGGCACGGGGCCTGTGGGAGGAACTCCTGCGCGAGTACCCACGAGCGACTTGGGCCGGGCAGGCACGCGAAGCCATCCAGCGGGTGGAACCGTAACCCCGGCGGCGTATGCGAGGCTGGCGGCATCGGGGCGAAATGGGGACTGGCTCCGCCCCAGCGATGCTTGGTGAACAAAGCATCTTCGGATGCGAGCGAAGTCGAGGGTCTCTGCGACCGTGATCGGGCGGTGCCTGTCCCCATTTTGCCCCTGCCCGGGTCCTCGACAAGCGAGAAGCAACATGCACGACCGCTCCAAGACTATGTGCGAGAACGTCAAGCCAGGCCGCGACCCTCAGGGACCGGCGACACCGGCCGGGAAGAACCGCTTCCCCACCCTTCACATCGCTGCGCGACCTCAAGGGCAGGCGGCCACCGCTCTGCTAAGAGCGCCGGCTCTGTTGGGAGCCTCAGCTTTGATCGGAGTGTCGGCCACGCATACGCATGCTGACATCATCGCCGCCTCGAACCGCCACTCCCCGATACTCGCCGCCGAAGGCCTGCCCTCCGTCTCCGTCCTTCAGCGTTTCGTGGCCGACGGCGGGTGGATCACTTGGTGCATCCTCATCCCACTCTCGGTGGTCACGGTCGCGCTGGCGATACACTACCTGCTGACCATTCGCCGCGGAACACAGACCCCGGTCCGGCTGGCCCAGTTGCTGACCGCCGCCGGCCGGCAGGGCCAACTCCAACGCGTCGCGGAACTCGCCCGCCAGGACGAGAGCATGATCGGGCAGGCAACCCATGCGGGCATGTCGCGACTGTCCGCCGGACGCGAGGCCGCCAGGGCCGCCATCGAGGAGGCCGTCGAGGAACGAGCCATGAAACTCCTCCGCAGGGTCGAGTACCTCAACATCATCGGGCAGATCAGTCCGATGATCGGGCTCTTCGGCACCGTGGTCGGTATGATCCAGGCATTCAGCCGCATCTTCGCGGCCGGCGGCGGTATGCCCGAGGCGGATAAGCTGGCCGGCGATATCGCCGTTGCCCTGGTGACCACCTTCTGGGGCCTCTTGATCGCCATCCCCGCCCTGGCGGCGTTCGCCCTGTTCCGCAACCGGATCGACACCTACGCCTCCGAGGCGGTGAAACTCTGCGACGGCCTGATCGCCCTGGCCGCCGAAACCAAGGGCCCCGAGCCACCGCCCGAGGGAGCCAAAATGGGAAAGGCTCGGGCGTAATATGTCCGCGACGAATGGCGTGCCCGGACACCCACCGCCCCAGCGGCGACGAGCGCCGCGCCTCGGTAGCGGTCGCCCCCCGTGGCGACCGGCACGAGAGGTGTATCGCCGCCCAACGGCCGCCAGAGGCGGCGGCCGCTACGCAACCGGGTTTCGGGCTTGCTCATTGATTGGTCATTGGGCCTTGGGCATTGGCCATTTTGCTCGAGGCGTTATGCACGCGGTGAGCTGCGCGTCAAACGATCGGTAAATGACGGGAGATTCGATGGCCATCCTTAGCCATCTTCATCGGCATGAACGCGGCGGCGGGCTTATCAACCTCACGCCCATGATCGACGTCACCTTCCTGCTGCTGACGTTCTTCATGCTGGCCACCCACTTTGCTTCGGTCGAGCGGACCGAGGTCGAGCTGCCCCGCCCCGACCACAACCAGGCCGTCGATCGCCGGTTTCCCGAAAAGGTGACCATCAACATGGTGTTTGAAGGCGAGGACCGCCCCCCCGCGTTCGCCATCGGCCCGGGCCGCCTCGATTCCCTGGCTACCTTGGCCGCCCGGCTCAACGAGGTCGGCCGGACCAACCCCGATACCCAAGTCATCCTCCGCGCCGACCGCCGACTGCCCTACGGCCTTGTTCGCCAAGTCATGGAGGTCATCACCGCCCAGAACTTGACCAAACTCCAGGTGGTCACCGAAATGCCGTGAGCGGCTGCAATGCACGCACAACGCCGAACGCGTGTTGAGCGTCCTCGGACAGGCCGCGATACACGTACAACGCCGAAGGCGTTAAATAACACAGCCCAGCGTCGCGCAGCGCACCCTGGGTCGCAAGACCACCGGTCTTCCCCAAACCCCGAAAGGGTTTGATACTTCTCTCCAGACGGGTATTCTTCCCCTGCCACCTCGAATGATGGCTTATGCAACCCTTTCAGGGTTGATCTGTGCCTGCCGGCATGGATCCCGGGGTGCGCTGCGCGACCCCGGGCTGTGTTCTGGAACCGCGTTGCGGTTCGCACACGTCTACTTGCTGGCAAGGAGCCGCGGGCATCACTCATTCTCCTCGACCGGTCACCGCCTGTTCCCGGACGGATGGGCTCGACCGCCGACATCACGTCACCATGGCCGACGTCACGCGCGTGGCGGGAACACGGAGGTCAACAATCGGTGATGCCCCGTGGCATCCCCTGCCCGTTCCACATCCCGACCACCTGCTCGCCGATCATTCGATCACGCGCTGAGGCGTCCAGGGCTGAGGCCTTCCAGAGCGGGGCTCGGACGGCGCATCGTAGGGATGGAACTCGACCGTGCCCGTCAGGATTCCGTCTTCGACCACCGCGCACCCGATCAGCCAGCCAGCGTCCTCTGTCACGACCATGCCGTGTGCCTTCCGCCCCACCAACAACGTCAAGTAGAAGCCGCCTCCGAAATCGTAGAAGTCCGCGACGGGAGTCTCCCGACCCCCATCGAGATACGTGGCCGTGAGCTGATCGTTCCATCGCTTGATGCGGAGCCGGACTGGACGCGGCCCCGACGCGCACGGCCATTTCCACGTGCCGGTCAGGTCCACCTGGTCCCGTCGGGCCTCCCACGGTCGCTCCTCGATCCGGCCCTGGTCGGCTACCCCCAACGTCCCTGCCATCGTATCGTCACGCACATGCCCGTCGAATCTCACCTCGAACCGCCCGTGGGGACCCTGCGGATGGCTGAGCCAGCACCGCACATGATCGCCCCACAGCTCGCCTCCAACATGGCCGGCCATCGGGCTGGGCCCATCGAGTTCAAACTTCCCGCTCACATTGGACAGACGTTGGTGCAATACCATGCGCAGCGGCCGCCAGAGCCTTCGACCGCTACGGCGCAGCGTCCTCCTGTCCAAAAAAACGCCGAATCACCGCCCTGATAGACGTCCGCCTGTCCCGGCCGTATTCGGCACTTTAGTCCTCGCTCGCCTTGGTGTAATCTCTTGGCCATGAGACAGCGGTCGGCATCATCCCTCAAACGACGGACCGGCAGTCGGTTCGGCGGCGCCATGTCGCTCAACCTCACGCCGATGATCGATGTCGTATTCCTGCTGCTCTTCTTCTTCCTCACCGTCAGCCGCTTCAAGTCGCCCGAGGGCATGCTCGCGGCCCAGTTGCCGCCGCCCGACGACGCGGTGGCCGTCGAGATCCCACGCGAGCCCATCCGCATCCGCATCGAGCCGGCCATTGTACCCGGCGGACCGGGCATGGCGGTCATCGAACACCTGAGCCCGTCGGCCATCCCCTTGCCTTCCCTGGCCGCCCGACTCGAAGAAATCCGCGACTCCATCCCCGGCTTCGATACAGGCGCCCCGGTCATCCTCCTCGCCGGCGACAATATCCCTTGGGAGCACGTGGTCAACGCCTACAACGCCGCCATGGCCGCCCAGTACCATCGCATCTTCTTCGCGGAAGCGCCACCATGACCGCTCGGAACGCGAATCGGTCCCATCAGAGCCGCGCCCGCAAGGAAGCGGTTTTGCCCGGCGAAAGCCACCGCTCCCTTACGGTCGCGGCTCCGCACAACGCTCGCGCACGCATCTACCAAAGCCTGGCCGTCATTGCGGCGCTGCTGGCGTTCGGCTGGCTTTCGGCCCGGCCGGCGACAGCGGACAAGCCCGCCATCGCCCCTCCCCCCCTTTCCCCCGCACTTGACGAGGCCGCGTTCCGCCAAGGTCTGCGCCAACGCGGTCTGCTCGACTGGCTCGAACAACACGAAGCCGACCACCCGCCCGCCGACGAGGCCGACGCCCAGATCCGCCGCCGCGAGCGTCTGCTCGCCCGTTGGTCCAACCCCGACACGCCGCCGCAAGAGCAACGAGCAAGCCTCACCGAGGCGACCGCAATCCTGAAAGCCTTGATCGAACGGCACCCCGACCATCCAGGCCATGCCCGTTGGCTCATGGAGGCCGCACGCGATGCCCTCGATCGTCAAGCACCGGAGGCTTTCGAAGCCGTCTTGCTGTATGAAGTGCCCGGACGCGACCGGGCCACCGTGGCTTCACTCAGCGGCGAAGCCATCGCCCACCTCGAATCGCTCCGAGCCCGCATCACCGCCACCTGGGACGCGGCCGATCAATGGGATGAAGCCGCGCTCGAAGCCGCCACGGCATCCGGCGCCCTGGCCGAAGTCGAGCAACTCGACCGTCAATCAGCGTATCTGCTCGCTTGGGCCAGATTCTACCACGCCATCACCGCCGAGCTCCCCGCCCCGCAACGCAGCCAAATCCTCGCCGACCTCTTCGTCCAGGTGACCGAGCAAACCGGATGGACCGACCCCGCCGCCGGTGATCTCGTCCAACGCTGCAATGCCCTGATCCTCGCCGCCGCCGCCGCCCGACTCACCGAGCGGTTTGACATCGCCGGCACATGCGCCCGAGAGATCATCACCACCGAACGACAAATCGCGGATCCTCAGATACGCCGCCGGCTGCGCACCACCGGCCTGGTCAGCGTGATCGAACAGATCCGAGCCCTCCGCGACGCAGGCAAACTCGACGAAGCCCTCCAGGCCGTCGAGCAGGCTCGCGAATGGGCACAACAAAGCCGTCCGCAGGAACTGCCCCCCATGCTGGCCATCGCCCTGGTCGAACGCTCCATCCTCGCCCGATCCGCACCCGGCCAAACCCCTGCCACCAGCCTCCTGCGGCCCGCGCAGGCCCTCGCCCCGCTCCGGCAACTCGCCGATACATCGCCTGAAACCCGTGATACGATCTACCGCCTGCTTGCCGGAGTGTTCGCCGATCATACGCTCTCGCCCGATGACCCGCCTTTCGCCTTGCAGCTCGCCTGTGGAGCCGTCCTCGCCGACGTCATGCGAACCCCCGACGCCGCAGACCAGGCCCGCCATCCGCGACTCGAACGCGTCGCCGACGCCGGACGTCGAGCCCTCCAGAATTCGCCGGAACCCTTGCCCGCCCCCCAGGCCGGCGAACTCACATTCCTCACCGCTCGCGCCCTCTACCTCGCCGGCCGACGAACCGAAGCCGCCGACATGCTCATGCAGCTCGTCACCCAACATGCCGGACACGACCGCACGCCCACCGCCGCCGAACAGGCCGTCGCCATCACCCACGAGGTGCTCAGCCAGACTCAACCGCCGCCAACCGTGTCCGACTGGCAGGCATTCATCAAAGCGGGCCGGCTTCTGCGACAGACCGCCCCAAGCTCCGCTCTGGCGGGTCAAATCACCGGACGTGTCGCCGCCGCCCTCGAACACCTCGGGCGCCTGCGCGAAGCCGCCGACGAATACGGCAACGTGCCCGCCACCGCCGACGACGCCCCCACCGCCGCCCTCGGCAAGGCCCGTTGCCTCAACCGCCTGCTCCATTGGGCCAACGCCGACGGAAACCTCGCCGAACAGGACCTCAAAACCCTGGCCCAGGAAACTGTCTCGGCAGCCCACAACGCGGCGACCGTAAGCCGGGCCACCACCCAACCCGGAAGCGAAACCCTCCCCCCCTGCCTCGCCGCCGATGCCGCCCTCCTGCTCGCCAACGTCCTCAACGACCCCACCGTGCAACGCCCCGACGAGGCCCTCGATACGCTGGCCAAGGCCGAGCCCCTCCTGGCCGGTTGCCCGGAAACCGTTGGCGGGCACCTTCGCGAACAGGTGATCGCCTTGCGGCAGTTGAAACGCCTCACCGAGGCCCGCCAAGTCGTTGAGCAGTTCCTCCTCGCCGACGCCGAACATGCCGGCCCAGCCATCGCCCGCCTCCTGGAAGCCTTGCGAGAAGAAGTAGACGAAGCCGCCGATCGCGGCGACACAGACACCGTCCGACAACTCAGCGAGGAGGCCGTCGCCCTCGCCCGCATGTTACTCCAATGGTCCAAAGACCAGCCCGGCCGGGTCACCAGCCATGATCTCCTGACCATCCACACGTGGCTCGGCTGGGCCCTGCTGACCGCCGGCCAAGCCCACGACAGCTTGGCTGTTTTCGAGGAATGCCTCAAACGTGCCCCCGACGTGCTCGGCCCACAGACCGCTCTGCCCGTCGAGATCCAACTCGGCCGGGCGGAGGCTCTTGCTGCTACCAACCGTTACGCCGAAGCCCTGCCCATCTACACCACCATCCGCCAGACAACCGCCGAGGGCTCCGCCGCATGGTGGCGAGCTCTCGTGGGCACTCTCGATTGCCATACCCGTTTGGAGCACAACCCCCAAGAACTCGTGCAGGCCATCCGCCAGCGACGACACCTGTCCCCCGACCTCGGCAACCCTCGCTGCCGACGCCAACTCGAAGACCTCGAACGCATCAACATGCAACGGCTGCCCGACAAAACCCCTTGAGATCACCACAACATCATGATATGAATAACGTTACACTTGAAACAGCAACGGGCGGCGACCCGCGGCCCACATCCCAGCCCAAAGACTCTCTTTGAATCTTAACTGCTTATCGCGATTGACGTTTGCGCACCAACGTACGATAATATAGGTGACGGGCGAGTGGGGCGCGGCGCAGACCGCCTGCCTGCTCTCCCCGCCGAAGCCCTGGCAGCGGGTCAAGTCCGACAGGACCACCCACGACCAGGTGACGATCGGGTATCGCTGACCGGCAGGTGAGGGCGTACAATTCGCCCAACGCCGACCGGCAGCATGGCGGTGGCAGCCGTGACTGCCGCCCCCAGGAGGCCGCCCATGGCCCGATTCAACCATACCCCCATCGCGGAGTTGGCTCACCAGCTCAAACTCTCGCCGGCGAGGCTGCGCCTTCGGCAGCTCGACGCGGCAGAGTACCTCGTTGACTTACTGCAACCCGACAAGCAATACCCTTACGACTTCGTCTGCCACCATGTCACCGGCTACCGTCCACGGGGCGACGGCCCCTGCAAAGCCATGGCCGGCCGGACCTTGATCGAAGACCTCATTCTACTTGTCGAGGATCTCAGTGCCGCGTCGCCCATGCCGGTCCATCAAATGGGCACCGCCTACTGGACCACGGAGGCTCTGGCCAAACGGCTGAAAGTCTCATCCAAGACAATCTGCCGCTGGCGCCGACGCGGACTGCCCGGCCGCAAGCTGCGGTACCCGGATAACACGGTGCGCATGGCGTTCAGCGAGCCGTGCATCCGACGATTCGTGGTTCGTCACGAGGCCATGGTCCGGCGCGGGGCGGCGTTCAGCCAGCTCACCGCCAAGGAAAAACGGCAGATCGTGGATTTGGCCCGCGAGGAACTCATCGAACGGCGAATGCGCCTGCATGAGTTGTCCCAGATCGTGGCGACCAAGGTCGGCCGGGCGGTCGAAACCGTACGCTACACGCTGCGGCGACACGACGAGACCCATCCCAAGACAGCCCTTTTCACGCGCGACGACCAACCGCTCATCCAGCCGGAACTCGCCGAAATCTACAACGCCGCGACCTCCGGCGCCTCTGTCGAGGAAACTGCGGGACGATTCGGCAAGTCCGTCCGCGCCGTGCAGGCCATCGTCCGCGAGGTGCGGGCCCGCAAGCTGCTGGCCCGACCGATCAGCTACATCTACAACCCTGAGTTCGAGGCCCCCGGCGCCGAGCAGACCATCAACACCGCATGGACACCCGCAGACGAAGACGAGCCCCGCCGTGTGCGACCGCCCAAGGATCTGCCCCCTTACCTCCAGGACCTGTATCGCTATCCGCTGCTCGCCCCCGCACAGGAGCGGCATCTTTTCAGACGATACAACTACCTCAAATTCCGCGCCGACCGCCTGCGAGTCGGTATCGACCCGCTCGCTGCCACCGATAGCGACCTGGATCGCGTCGAGTGTGTTTTGGGCGAGTCCGAACGCATCAAAGACGATCTTCTCCGAGCCAACCTGCGGCTGGTGGTGAGCATCGCCCGGCGCCACGTCCGACGCGGCGGGCAGTTCTTCGAGATCGTCAGCGACGGAAACCTCGCCCTCATGCGGGCGGTCGAGAAGTTCGACTACGCCCGCGGGTTCAAGTTCAGCACGTACGCTTCCTGGGCAGTGATGCGAAACTACGCCCGCACGATCCCGGAAGAAGCTTACCAAGCCACTCATGTGGTTACCGGCGTCGACGAGCTCCTGGCCACGGCTCCATCACGAGAGGATGAAACCGCCCAGGAATCGCTCGCCGATGGCGCTCGCCACCTGATCCAGAAAGGGTTGGCCATGCTGTCCGCCCGGGAACGAGACATCGTGATCCGGCATTACGGACTGGACAACGGCGGCACGCCCATGACCCTGGACCAGATCGGCCAGGTGTTCGGGGTAACCAAGGAGCGTATCCGCCAGATTGAACGCAAGGCCATTCGCAAGCTTCAGACCGCTCTCCGCCCGTCCCCCGACCCCGCGGGAGAGTGAGGTTACTTCTCGCGACTGACCGCCCCAACCGCGAAGTCACAGGCGCGGGTGCTTGACCCCGAACGCAAGGGCGAGATAATTACCGGGCTGTTCGCACACAACGGCGGAGTGTGATTGTGTTGAAGGTGACATGCCCCAAGTGCAAGAAAGTCCTGCAGGCCCCCGACGACTGGGCGGGTAAGAAGGTCAAATGTACGGGCTGCAAACACCCCGTTCGGCTGCCCGCCGCGGAGCAACAGGACGCCTCGTCGAATGATTTGAGCTTCGACCTGGGCACCCTCGGTGCCCTCGAGTCGGCCGGTCGGGTCACCGTGCGCGAGGCCAAAGGCAAGCCCATGACCCTCAAGGAGGCACAAGAGGCAGCCAAGGCCAGCCAGACCATCGTCCAGCCAGACGACCCCACCATCCGTATCTGCCCCAGCTGCCGCCTCAAGGTCAAGGTCGCCGACCCACATACGGAAGTCATGTGTCGGCACTGCGGCGCGGGAATCCCCCCGGTCGCCATTCTCAAGGGCGAGAAGGCCCGCTATCAGGACTCGATGGCCGACCGGATGAAGATCCCCGTCACCTTCTACTCCGGCTTCACCCAAGCGACGACCTACCCGCTACCCGCCTTGGGAGCGATCGCCGGAGCCATGGGTATCGCCCTGCTCAGCATCGCGCTGCCGCTGCTGGTGATCCTCGGCTTCCTGGCGAGCTCAAGCCTCAACCCCATCAACGAAACCAAGGAGGGTACGGATTACGGATGGGTAGGCGTATTCATCAGTGTGGCATTCATCGCTCAGGCGGTGTACTTCGGCTCCGTGGGCTACTACATCCTGATCGACACCATCCGTACCACCACCTCGGGGGCGGAGCATCCGCCGAATCTCACATGGAACGTGATCAACCTGGGAGCGGCTCTCGGCGGTTACGTGGCCCTGCTGCTACTCTACGCCTTGGTCATGGTCGTGCTGGTGACCATCTCCAAGGGTTTCCCGGATCGCATGGCCGACTTCGCTGAACTGAGCCGACCGGGCAACATCGCCGTGCTGGCTTTGATCACTTTCGGCGTGCCTATGAACATGATCGGCTTGTCGAGCAGCCACGCCCTGGAGGGACTCAACCCCCTGAGCGTGGGCAAGTCGATTTTCTCAACCCTGGGCCATTACATCTTCCTGTTCCTCATCACGATGCTGTATTTGGGCATCTACATCGGGATTATGGCCGCCGTGCTCAACTGGGCTGGTCCAATGATCCTCCGGGCAGCCAAGGAGGGCCTCGGGGCGGGGTTCTTGAACATGCTGCTGGGACTGGTGGCTTGGGCTGTGGTCATGGGCGCGGGATTCTACTTCGCCTACGCCATGGGGCGTATCCTCGGGCTGTTCTGCCGAACCTACCGCGAGCAGTTGGCGTTTGAACTGTAGCATGACCGGGCCAAGTTCCGCTGTCCTCGAAAGAAGGCCCCCACCCACCGTCGCGGCGCGACTGCGGCAGCGAATCCTCAGGGCTTCAGCCCGCCTGCGGTGCCCGGCAAGCAGCCGCCACACGACGGAGCCTTCATGGTGGACATTTTGTTCATCCGACAAGCGGCGAGTGTTCGATAAAACCGGAAGTCGATTCTGTCGAGGGCGGGCATCCTGAGGGTCGGCTTGCTCTCTGCCCTGGACAAACTCGGAAAGGATTGGCTATGCGGGTTGCGATCACCGGGGTGTGGCTGCTACTGACGGCTTTGTTGGCCTGCCAGTGCGGCTGCGCAGTGCCCCAGCAACCCGGCAAAGGGATGGCCAGGCACCGGACGGAGCCCGAGACACGCACCGGATACTGGCTGTACCTGCCGGAGGACTACGTCAAGCGAAGCGGCAGGCACCCCAGCCGGCAGCGCTGGCCCACCGTCGTCACTTTCCACGGCATGAACCCCTACGACACAGCCGCCGCTCAGATTCGCGAATGGCAGGAGGAAGCGGATCGCTATGGGCTGATCGTCATCGCTCCGGAATTGCGGACCTGCACAAGCCTGATGCAGTACCCGTTGCGCGATCCGAACCTGTGGTACGTCAAACAAGACGAACGCGCCACCCTGCTCGTTATGGGAGAAGTCTTCCGACAGACCAACGCCGACCCGAACCTCGTCCTGGCGACGAGTTTCTCGAGCGGCGGGTACTTGGCCCACTTCCTCGTGAACCGCTACCCTGAGCGATTCAGTTGCCTGGCTGTACGGGGCTCGAACTTCAGCAGTGATCTGCTGGCGACCTCGCAGATTCCCAAGTATCGGGACATGCCGATCGGCATCTTCTTTGGCGAGAACGACTTCAAGCCGTGCCGGGATGAAAGCGAGCTGGCGGTGGAGTGGTATCGGAGCCACCGCTTCCCCCTCGAGGCCAAGCAAGTCGGCGGCCTGGGACATGAGCGCCACCCCCAGATCGCGGCAGCGTTGTTCGCCCGAGTCACAGGTTTGACGCCGAAGACCCCACCGGACCTCGGGGGGCTGGTGATGATCGACATTCCAACCAACGGCCCGCAATTTGCGAGCAAGCGGGCACTGGACCGTTACCAGCCGGTGGCATCCCCCCTGCAGAGCGCGGCCGAGCCGGGACGAGGCCCCATTCCTGACGGCGGCGCTGGTGAGAGCAACCTGCTGTTTGCCGAGAGCACCAGCAATGCACAGCCTGCCGCGGGAGCCCCAACCCAAGTGGCGCCCGGCAGCTCGAGTGCCCGTCCGGTTTCGCCGATCGTGAGCGTACCACGACCGCAACCCACGCCAAAACGCCCCACTCAGCAACCCTACAACACGGGCATTGAGCCCGCGCCTCGGACGGACCCGCGTCCCGCGCCGGCCACGGTACCGCCTCGCGAGCGAGCGTCGGCAGCCCCTATTCCGGCCACCATCCGCACACACGGAGAAACGACCGGGCACGCCCCGCTGTGGGTCAATCTGAGCCTGGAACTACCCGCCTTCCTGCGCGAAGGTTCCAGCGTGTTGTGGACCAGCAACAACATACCGATCGCCAGTAATGAGTATGAAGTGCAGACCGTTCTTCGCGAGCCCGGGGAACATCAGATCGTGGCCTTCATTGTCACCGCCGACGACCGGGAGGTCACTGCCGAGCAGACGATCCGCGTACTCGCGTCCACTTCGCAGCCGGCGGGCTCATGAAGGCACGTGCGGGCAGGTTACCGATCGCAACCACGACCCGGAGCCGCTCACGGATCGCTCGCGGCAGGTCATTCAGAGAGCTCGCGGATCTGTTCTCGGCGAGCACGAGCATCATCGCCGGCGAGCCTGGCAAGAATGAAGATCTCGCCGGCGTGGCGTCCGGGATGGTCGTACATGCTCAGTGTGCCGTCGAGGATGGCGTGCTCGACCGCCTCGACGATCTTGTTCACCTGCGATTCGTGGAGCACAGACAAAAGCGGAATAAGCGCGGCGATGCGATCGCTTTGACCCCAGCGCAAGGCAGGGTCACCAGAAACTTCGTGCGTCGTTCGAGGAATATGGGGCCAAAGCTTCTCCCATTTGGCTGCGACGTGATCGACTAGAGCGGCGGGCAGATGATCCCATAACGCAGCCATCCGCACGCTAGCCTTCTTCATCTTGGCCATGCTTCAACCTCCGTGACCGGCAGACTTCCTTCACCCCCGCGAGAACACCCCACGGCACGTGAGCGCATTCGGCGGCACGATAAGCAGAACATCACACTACCGCAGCCACGGGGAACATCATAGGGGGGAATCGCCCGATTTCCAAGAAGGGTGTCGAGCAGAAGTGCCAGTGCGTACAACAGCCACAAGCAGCAGCAGCAGCACGGTCAAGACAGAAGCAAGAGAAGAGTTGCCCGCCATCGCCCCCCCATCATCGTCACGACGCGACGCAACGCGACCCCGCGCCGGTAAGACCCGGGTTCAGTTCATCGTCTCCAGTAACAAGCGGCGGCTTAGTTCGGTGATGGCGGTTAGCTCGTTTTCGCCAACGACTTGGAGTTTCTTGCCGTCGCGGCCGGTGGCGACGATCATCGGATGACCGTTCATCTGCGCGGTCACTGTGACTTGATACCCCACATCCCCGATAGCCTCAGCAACAATCCTGGCGGCTGGGTCCATCCTTGACCCTCCTTCCTGTATGTAGAGCTCCTTCCCGCCCCTTATGAGGTACCGCCTCGATCTGACCCACTGACCGTTGGACAACATAGCCAACCGGAAATGCAGACCTGAGCTGCCGCCCGCGATTGGGCGTACGATCCGGTGCACACCTACGGACGCGTCAATGGAAGACACACTTGGGTACTTTGACGCCCCTGTGCCTACAGCATTAACGGCTCAACGCCCTACAAATATGCGCCATATTGTCGGCCGAGGCAAGCGGATTCGCCACAAAACCAGACTCTTTTTTTGTGGGCTGCCACTCGCTGGTGGAATCTGCGGGTGACGCCTGTGCACAACTCCGTTTCCGCTTATACGATGGTGCATTTACCCTACGTCGCGAAGTAACGATAAGGCGACATGACGACAACCTACGACGGCAGGATGCATGGAGCAACGCGGAGTTCGACTGGCCCCCCATGCTGACTCGCTCGCCTCACATCAGGCGATTGTTAACACAGATACCGGGCCGCCGATAACCGGGCGATCTCGATCCAATCAGACCGATGACGCCGTGTGAGCCATTGGGAACGGAACTCCGGCCATGAGCTTGCCCGCAAGACAGCCATCCAGTATCCCTTGCATACGCGGTTCTGTCCGCCCAGGTGACGGACACGGCTTTGTCACGACAGGAGAGCACCACTGATGATCAGCATTGATACCGGGCTTCACCCCAAGGATCTCGCCGGCCGGATCGAACGCCTCTGGGAACTCAGCGACGCCAAGCTGCAGGCGATGGAGGACCGATACGACGCGGCACAAGGCTCGCCCGTGTTCACTGTTCGTGGCCAGTACACAACCCGCGGCTGGACGGAGTGGACGCAGGGGTTTCAGTTCGGCTCGATGCTGCTGCACTTCGACGCCACCGGCGAGTCAAAATGGCTCGAACGCGGTCGGCAACAAACCGTCCAGGTCATGGCCCCGCATCTGACCCACTTTGGGGTGCACGACCACGGCTTCAACAACGTCAGCACCTACGGGAATCTGTTGCGGTTGATGGGCGAGGGGCGTATCCCCGCCGACGAGTGGGAACGATGCTTTTACGAGCTGGCCCTCAAGTGCTCCGGAGCGGTGCAGGCCCGCCGGTGGACGCGGATCCGCACGGGCGGATACATCCACTCGTTCAACGGTCCGCACTCGCTTTTTGCGGACACGATCCGATCGCTGCGCGCGGTGGCCATGGGCCATCGGCTCGGGCACGTACTGATGGACGAGAACGATCGGGCTGTTTCGCTGCTGGAGCGGTTCGTGGAGCACACCCGGGCAACTGCCACCTACTCCGTGTATTACGGCGAGGGCAGGGACAGCTACGACATCCGTGGGCGGGTCGCCCATGAGTCGGTGTTCAACGTGACCGACGGCAACTACCGCTGCCCGAACTCGCAGCAGGGCTACTCACCCTTCTCGACCTGGACGCGGGGGCTGGCGTGGATCATGTGCGGATATGCCGAGGAGCTGGAGTTTCTGTCGACGCTGCGCGACGAGGAGTTGGCGGCGTTCTGCGGACGGCAGGAACTCGAAAGCATGATGCTCAAGGCGGCGTGTGCGAGCTGCGACTTCTACATCGAGCACAGCCCGACGGACGGCATTCCTTACTGGGACACAGGGGCTCCGGGGCTGGCCCGGCTGGGCGATTACCTCAACCGTCCCGCGGAGCCGTACAACGACCATGAGCCGGTGGACAGCTCGGCAGCGGCGATCGGCGTACAGGGTCTGCTGCGGCTCGGGCGGTATCTCGAAAGGAAAGGCCAAGCGGCCGAGGGGCGACGGTATTGGCAGGCGGGCCTGACCGTACTCAAAACGCTGTTCGACGAGCCGTATCTGAGCACCGCGACGGATCATCAGGGATTGCTCCTGCATTCGGTGTACCATCGACCTAACGGCTGGGACCACATCCCCGAGGGGCGTAAGGTGCCCTGCGGCGAATCGAGCATGTGGGGCGATTACCATGCCCGCGAGGTGGCGCTGTACGTGCAGCGGCTGATCGAGAGCCGGCCGTATCTGACCTTCTGGGGAGCGTGAGGGTGCATCTTCTGCTGAGGGGCAGGCCTCATCCGTGTGGCACTGCTCTGTGAGCGATGTTTTTCGGGGGAGGGGCACTGCTGACACAGCAGTGGCACACAACAGCGTGTGCCAGCCCGCCAGCCGCCACGGTTCGGTCGATGCACCCAGAGCGTGAGAACGGCGTAACGGCCGAGTTGACCGATCGCTCGTCACTCGTAGGCCACGTACGCGAGAGCGGCGATGTCGGGGCGAGTGATGCTCTGACCGATTGAACAGTCCCAAAACGATGGAGGCTTATGAATGATCATTGCGGACGTAAACAAGATGGACGGCCGGACTTACCCTGCCCGGCGACGCACGCGCAACCTGGTGGGCGGGGCCTCGCCGATCAGCTTCCAGAGCTTCTCCATGGGGTACGTGGTGCTGGAGCCCAGGGGCGGGCAAGTACCGTGGCACAATCAGGAACAGGAAGAGGTCTACTTCGTGGTCGAAGGCACGGGGGAGATGTGCCTGGGCAGCGAGCGGCAGACGATCCAGGCAGGTCAAGCGGCGATGATCCCTCCGGGCGAGTTTCACCAGTTGACCAACATCGGGGATACGCCGTTGGTGATGATCTACGTGTACGGGCCGGCCGGCGATGTCGCCCACTGGCGTCAGGAACTGACTGGGACGCTGCCCAAGGCGGGCGTGGATGCCCCCCCGCTACCCGAGGGTGCGTGGCCGCAGTGCACGGAGAAGCCCGAAGGCTAGAGCGTTTCACGCAATGGCGCAGCGGCCGCCGCCCCTGGTGGCCCGCGAACTCGCAAGGAATACGCCGGTCGCCACGGCTCGGCTGAGCTCGCCGAAGTCGGGGGGCGACCGCTACTACCTTCTTGACAATTGTCACACCTGCTCCCACCGGTGTGACAATTGTCAAGATCGATGGGGCGTGAATCGCTCTAATCGCGGGAACAGGAAGAAACGTGGGAAGGTTGAGATGCGGGAACACCGCGAAGAGGTAAACGGGTCGCATACGTCCCCGCGGATGGGGCACTGATTGCGATTCCGAGAATCCGTCCCTTGTCTCCTGCCTCGTGCCTACTGCGTTCTGCCTTGTCGCGCTGATGTCCTCCGGTTACTCCGCGGTTCGGACGCGGGGGTCGAGCAGGTCGCGGACCGCATCGCCCACGATGTTGGCGGTGAGGACGAGCAGGAACAGGGCGGTCGAGGCGGCCGCGAGGTTCCACCATATGACCGGCTCGCGGGCCAGCTCATCACGGGCCAGCACAATCATCGCGCCGAAGCTGCCTTCCAGCCCGATGCCGAAGTAAGACAGGATGGACTCGTTGAGCACCAGCCAACTGAACCGCAGCACGAAGCTGATGAGCACGATGTGGAAGAGGTTGGGGACGATGTGGCGACAGATGATCCGCGTGTGGCTCATACCCAGGGCCCGGGCGGCCTGAACGTATTCGAGTTCGCGGAGCTTGAGGGTCTCGGCCCTCAGAAGCCGACAGAGCCCTACCCAGGTCGTGACACCGAGAGCGATGCACACCTGGAGCGTCCCGCGTCCCATCACCAGGATCAGGGCTATCAACAGGAGGATGTTGGGAATCGAGGCGAGGGTGGAGTAGATGTACTGGACGACATCGTCGATACGCCGGCCGAAGTAGCCCGCCAACACACCCATGACGATGGCGATGGGGATGACCAGCAGCGTGGTGAAGGCTCCGATGATCATGGCCGGCCGGAAGCCCTTGAGGGTTTCGTGCAGGGTGTCGTGACCGATGATCGTGGTACCCAGCACGTGCTTGCCGGGGTGCTTGAGCGGCTGGTCGCCATAGAAGGCGTTCGTGGCAAGCGGGGCGGAGTAGGCACTTTCGCGAAAGTCCCGGGGAAACAGGCGATCGATCAGTGTCCGGGGACGGAAAGCTTCGATGCCTGCGTTCTCGGCATTCTCTTCAGCGACGGGGTCGCACCAAGCGATGGAGTCGGCCAGAGCAACGCCCACGAACAGGCTGAACAGGGCGGCGGCGGCGACGGCGAGTCGCCGGCGTGCGAAGTCGCGAACGAACTGGCGGCAGAAAAGATTATGCCGGCCATACCACGCCCCTGCGACGCTGATCGCCAGGAGCAGCGCCACTACCAGGTTCGAGGTATGATAATCCTGCCAGCCAAGCACAGCCGCACCTCTACGACAATCGCACCCGCGGGTCCACGAAAGAATAGCTGATGTCGGTCAGAATCTGCCCGATGACGAACACCACGGCCCCGATGAACACCATGACGCGAAGCGTGGCGAAATCATTCTGGTCGATAGCGTCGTAAGTCACGCTGCCCAAACCTGGGATACCGAAGAAGTTCTCCAGCAGCAACGACCCCAGGAAGAGGAAGGGAATCTGCATGACCAGGCTGGTCAGAATGGGCAGCATGCCGTTCTTGAGTACGTGCTTGAACATGATCTGGACTTCGCCGACGCCCTTGGCCCGGGCGGTGCGGACATAATCGCGGTTGACCTCCTCGACCATGATGGTGCGGTAGAAGCGCACACCGCCGCCGAGGTTGGTGATGATGCCGACCAAGGCAGGCAGAGCGACGAAGCGCCAAGCGGAAGCGCGGTCGAAACCGCTGATGGGGAACCACCGCCACTGGCTGGAGAAGAAATACTGCCCGACCATGATGTAGACGAAAATGACGACGCTCATGGCCAGCACGGAGACGAAAAGGCCGGCCTGATCGATGTAGCTTCCGCGGAAGAAGGCCACGAAGAGCGACACGGCAATGGTGACCAGCGTGCCGATGACGAAGATGGGCACGGTGACAGTCAGCGACGGGCCGGCCCCCTGCTTGATGCGGTCGAGGATCGGGTAGTCGTCGATGTCGGACCCACCGAAATTGAGCGTCAACATACTGTGGAAGTGATCGAAGAGAATGGCATCGGTCCAGAAACCCGCCTCGGTGACGGGGTACTTGGGGTTGAAGAATCGGGGACGGTCATAGCCCTTTTCCCGAATCCAGTTGTTGATGACCTCGACGGAGGCCTTCTCGCCGAGAGCCTTGCGGGCCATGGCTTCGGGGTCGGCGTAGAGGAAGAAGAGGATGAACAGCAGAAACAGCACGCCAAGCACGATCGGCACGCCGTAGAGTACACGTCTGATGATGTACGCGGTCATGACGAACCCTCGGAACAACCGGGCCGGCCGGGTACGCGCGGCAACTACACAGAGCCGCGACCGTCAGGGAGCGGAGACCCCGTGCATCGCTCCCTTATGGTCGCGGCTCTGCCGGGGCGGCGCTCAGTGCCGGGTGCGGCGAATGTACGTTCGCACGGCCGGTGTGACCAGTGCCGCTACGATGCCAACAAAGGCCCAGGCCGGCCAACGTACCGGACGATTCCACTCCTCCCGCAACTCTCTTCGCAACCGGGCATCCACATCCCGATACTTGGCCCCGGTGTAGATCACCGTGTTGGGCTTGACGTTGTGGTACCACGAATGGAAGAGATTGAACGACATCGGATGGTGATTCACGATCCACGGACACTCGTACTCGAAGATCGCGATCATCTCCCAGATGATCTCACCGCGACTCATGGTCACCACTCGTTCGGCCCCATCGGGTCCGGTCTCAGTCCAGGTTACCGACTCGTCGTCAGCCAGGGTGGCCATCTTCTCGTAGAGGAAGTCGAAGCGGGCGTTGCGGAAATTGGCTTTGTTATTGCGGCCCGTGCCAGCGGAGCTCTCCGGGCCGTAGAGCAGCAGCAAGAACGTCTGCGGATCGGGGTAATCCGCATACCAGCCCCAGCGTAGAACCTGGAACGCCCCGCGGCGCATCTTCTGAACGAAGGCGTTGTAGGTGACCGCGTCGAGCTTGAGGTCGATGCCCAACTGGCCAAACATGCGAGTGGTCATTCGGGCCAGCTCCATCGTACGGGGGTCGGTATCCGGCAAGCTCAGCTCGATCTGCAAGGGCCGATTGGTGCGAGGATCAATCCCCCCAGGGTAGCCGGCCTCGGTGAGCAACTGGCGTGCCCGCGTCAGCTCGGGGTCGTATTGCCGATAGGGGTTGCGGTAGTCCGGATCATGCCCGAACACTCCCGGCGGCAGCGGCGACTCGGCCTTGCTCGCCCTGCCGTTCATGAAGATGTCGATCTCTTCCTGCGTGTTGAAGGCGAGGTTCATTGCCTGACGCAGCTTGCGGTTTCGGTCGAGCCACTGCTCGCGATCCCGCTCGCGGGCCGGATCGGCAAAGACCCGAGGAGCTCCCACGATGTCGTCGTCCATGTTGAACGCGAAGTACCAAACACGCAGCATGGTCTCCATGCTGAGGCGGATGCCGCGATCACTCAGGGCGGGGCTGATATCTCCGCCGGAGACCGCTTGATGAAAGGTCTCTTCGATAATCTCCTCGCCGTCGTAGTAGCCTTGGAGGAACTTCCCGAAACGGGTTACGGCCTCTTTGTCGCGACGATACTCGAAGCGGTCGATGAAAGGCAGGGGTTGATCGACATACTCGGGGCTCAGCCGACCGGCTTGGCGGTCTTCTTCTTCGCCTCCGGTCGGGTAACGGGTGCCCGGAAGCCGACGCTGCGGCTGGGTGATGCCCCGCCAATCGGGGTTCTTCTCGAAGGCGATGAAATCATCCTTGCGATGATCGGCCATGCGATAGGGGCCGGTGCCGATGGGCCACTCGCGCAGGTGTGGTCGGCCGTCCTCGCCGTGGTAGTACTCGACCGCCTCGTACGGGACGGGGGCGGTGGTGGTCATGGCCAGCCAATAAAGCAAAATGGGGTACCGTTCAGTCAGCAACAGATCGAAGCTGTATCGCCCGGTGACTTGAACGCCGCGGATGGGACCCGCCAAACGATACAGTTCATGGACGGGCAATGTGGCCGTTTGGGGACCCTTCTGCCGCATGGCCTCCAGCCGTTTGATCCATTCCGAGAGCCCATCGACCCTGAGAAAGGTGTCGATGGCCGGGCAGTTGTTTGCCGGGTCCGCGATGCGCTTGAAGGTGAACTCGAAGTCCTCGGCGGTCAGCTCGCGGGTGTGGGGCTTGGCGTGGTTGGGCACGTCCATGCAGACATCGCGGTGGAAGAGAACTTGGTCCCAAATCTCGAACCGCAGGCGGTAGAGAACGCGGTCGGGCTCGCCGGCGGCCAGGCCGGGTGCGGTGATCTCCTCGAACTGCGGGATGGCCCGGGCCAGCAGGGGCTGCATCTCCAGTGGCCGCTTGAGGTAGTGGTACTCGAAGAGAGGTTCGCAGATGGCCCCCAGGTAGCCCATACCGGGGATGCTCTGGGCGTTGACCGGATCGAGCGGATAGGATCGCAGCAGGTAGCTGTAGAAGACTTTTTCGCCCGCATCGGCGGCCGGGTACGGGCTGTTGCCGCAGCCGATCAGTGTCCCGAGGAAGGACAAGCCCGCTCCCCACAGTGCAAGAGTCGCAAGTCGCCTCACCGTACCCCCAGTATTCAGGTTGAGCCACGCTGACCGGTGTCGCCGCACATTGTGCGGGGTGGCGGCACAAGACGCAAGCCCGCAAAAAAGGTGTCAGGAACCTTTTTTGCGACGATAATCTGAATGCGATGCTTGCCGCCCTCTCGCGAAAAAGGTTCCTGACACCTTTTGGGCGGTATTGGCGCGAGGGGGAGCGTGGGCTTAGGATGAGTGGCGTGTTGGACATCGCTGAGCGGATGGCCGGGGACGGCACCTTCCGTGCCCTACTGGCCCGGCTTCGCGAGCTGCCCACGCCGGCCGTGCGGGAAGGTCCGGCCGGCCCAGCTCCCGATTCGGGAGACGGGGGGGTAGTGTGCGCGGACGGGTTGTGGGGATCCTATGCGCCGCTATTGGCGGGCACGCTGGCCCGGCAACTCAAGCGCCCCCTGCTCTATGTCACTGCCCACCTCGAACAGGCGGACGAGGTGCGCGACGACCTCGACCTGTTCTTCAACCGCGCGCCAGAGCTCCTCAGCGCGTTCGAAGGCACTCCCGGCGAAGGGGCGGCCAGCGACGAGATTCACGCCGAACGGCTGGCCTTGTGTGCCCGGCTGGTGGACGTGCGTACGGGCAAGAACGACCTCGCCAAGTCGGCCGGCCCGTTGGTGATCGTGGCACCGATCCAGGCCCTGTTGCAGGCGGTACCCACCCCGGACGCCCTCGAAGCGGACCTGCTCGCGCTGACAGTCGGTCAGGACCGCGACCCGGTAGCGATCGCCCAATGGCTGGCGGACCACGGCTACACCCGACTGGACCGGGTCGAATCACCTGGTGACTTCGCCCAACGCGGGGACATTCTGGACATCTTCCCCCCTGCCGAGACGGACCCGTTTCGGCTGGACTTCTTCGACGAGCGGATCGAGTCGATCCGACGGTTCGACGTGAGCACGCAGCGTTCGGATGAGACGTACCGGGTGCTCCGGGTGGCAAGCATGCCGGCGATGCGGGCGGCGTCGCGGCTGAAGTCTCGGGGGCGAGTTGGTGGTGATACCGAGGGTTCCCGGGAAGACTCGGCAGCCACAACAGGGGCGGCACGTCCACAAGGACGCCGGCGAGACGCGGCTCGACCGCCTTCGGCTCTGAGGCTCAGGCTCGAAGAGAGCTCGCCGAGGTCCGGTGCCACAGGGGGTGGCGAGATCACGAACTTCTTGAGTTACCTGCCGGCCGATACGCTGGTCGCGTTGGCTGAACCGATCGAAGTGCAGGAAATGGGGAGAACATTTTGGAATCGGCTGGGCGCACCGCGGGGCATGATGCCGGTCGAACGATTCCTGCAACGAGCGGTCGGCTTCACGCAGTTGCACCTGTCGAGTCTTGGTGGCGCGACGCCCGGCGAGCGGTTCTCCTTGGGGGTGCAAAGCCTGACGCGGTTCGAGACCAAGGCCGCCGAGGCGATGGACGAGCTGGCGCGTCTGGCCCGGGATCGGGAGGTGGTTCTTTACTGCGACAATGCCCCCGAGCAGGAGCGGTTTCGGGAGTTGTGGGCGAGCACCATCGGCGATTGGCCGAGCGGACTGGAGCTGCGTGTCGGGCTGATGCATCGCGGGTTTGACTGGCCGGCCGGCCACCTGGCCGTGGTCGGACACCACGAGGTATTCCACCGCTACCAACAGCAGCGGCGTATCCGGCGTACGCATGCCGCCCGCCCCATCGAATCGTGGCTGGATCTGAACCCCGGCGATTTCGTGGTCCACGTGGTGCACGGCATTGCCCGGTTCATCAACCTGCGGACGCTCACCAAGAACGGCACGAACAAGAGTGAGGAGTACCTGACGCTCGAGTTTGCCGAGGGGGCACGGCTGCATGTGCCGGTCAGTCAGATCGACCTGGTGCAGAAGTACATCGGCTCGGGGGCGGCGGCGCCGACGCTCAGCAAGTTGGGCGGCACTCGCTGGGCAAAAACCAAGGAGAAGGTGGAGGAATCGGTCGGCGACTTGGCGGCCGAGCTGCTACATATTCAGGCCCTGCGTTCGAGCCAGCCGGGCATCGCGTATCCCGACGACACGCCCTGGCAGGCGGAGTTCGAGGGCAGCTTCATCTACACCGAAACGGAAGACCAGCTCGCGGCCCAAGCCGAAATCAAGCGGGACATGCGCAAGACGACGCCGATGGACCGGCTGCTGTGCGGTGACGTAGGCTACGGCAAGACCGAGCTGGCGGTGCGGGCGGCGTTCAAAGCGGTAGAGTACGGTAAGCAGGTGGCGGTTCTGGTGCCGACGACGGTGCTAGCCGAGCAGCACGAACGCACCTTCCGCGAGCGCATCGCGGACTACCCGTTCGTGGTCGAGAGCCTGTCGCGATTCAAAACCGACAAGCAGCAACGGGAGATCCTGGAGCGGGCTCGCAAGGGCCAGGTGGACATTCTGATCGGCACACACCGACTGCTGAGCCGGGACGTAGGCTTCAAGGATCTGGGCCTACTGGTCATCGACGAGGAGCAGCGGTTCGGCGTCGAGCACAAGGAGCGGCTCAAGCGATTCCGCGAGACGATGGACGTGCTGACGCTGAGCGCGACGCCGATCCCGCGGACGCTGCATATGGCCCTGCTAGGCATTCGGGATATCTGCTCGCTGGCCACGCCGCCGCTGGATCGTCGCAGCATCGTCACGCAGGTCGGCTACTGGGACGAGGACGTGATCCGCCAGGCGATTCTGCGGGAGATGAACCGCGATGGGCAGGTCTTCTTCGTGCACAACTTCGTTCAGGATATCGAAAGCTTCGCCGACACCGTGCAGCAGATCGTCCCGGACGCCCGAATCCTGATCGGCCACGGGCAGATGTCCGAGCGGCGGCTGGAGAAGGTCATGCTCGACTTCATCCGGCACCAAGCCGACGTGCTGGTCTGCACCACGATCATCGAGTCGGGCCTGGACATCCCCAACTGCAACACGATGTTGATCGACCGGGCGGACCGCTTCGGGCTGTCGCAGTTGCACCAGCTACGCGGCCGGGTCGGGCGATACAAGCACCGGGCCTACTGCCATTTGCTGCTTTCACGAGGCAAGACACTGACCTCGACGGCCGCCCGACGGCTCAAGGCGATCGAGGAGTTCTCCGACCTGGGGGCGGGGTTCCGCATCGCGATGCGCGACCTGGAGATCCGCGGTGCGGGCAACATCCTCGGGGCCGAGCAGAGTGGGCACATCGCCGCCGTGGGGTACGAGCTGTACTGCCAGTTGCTGGATCGTGCGGTGCGACGGCTCAAGGATGAGCCGGAGGAGCCCTTCCGGCCGGTGCATCTGGAGTTGGATGTGCCCGCCCATGTGCCGCGGGGGTACGTTGAATCCGACCGGCAGCGGATGGACGTGTATCGTCGGCTGGTACGCTGCCGGGCGGAGGCTGAGTTGCAGCAACTGGAGACCGACCTGCGCGACGCGTTCGGCCCGCCGCCGCCGGCCGTGCAGACGCTGCTGCAACTGGCCGAACTGCGTATTCTGGCCCAACCGCTGGGCATTCAGGCGATCCTGCAGCGCCCGCCGGACCTCATCTTTCAGGTCGAGGAACTGGCCCGGGTGGAGCCGATCTTCGCCCGCAGTCCCGGCTCGGCCCGCATGGCCGACGCGCACACCATTCACCTGCGGCTGACCGACGCGTACTTCGAACCCGCTACGCTGCTGGCGGTTTTGCGGCAGTTGATGAAGAAGCCGGCGGCTTGCGGGCCGGCCTCATTGTAAGATCGCCCTTGAAGATCCTCTCGCGGCAAGGAGTACGCCCGTTCATCGGGCTAGCGCGGCAATGTGCAATAACGCGAAGATTCTCAAACGGGCGGGCGAGAGACCGAGAAGCCGAGGAGGTCCTTTGATCGCCTGGGGACAGTTGTTGCGACTGCACGTGTCCGCAACTACAATGCCGCGTTCATGAGCACATTTCACGGATACTGCCGCAGTCTGACGATGCTGCAGGTCTTGATCCTGGCCTGCGGCGCCGGCTGCAACAAGCCGGCGCCGGGGCCGAAGCGTGCGGACCACAAGGCCGCGCACACGCCTCGTTACCATCCGCATGTGGACCGCTCGGCATCGTCGGCCCCGGCGGCGCCGGTCGAGACGGACTCGGACGTGGACGGCCTCGCGATATCCGCTGGCATGGAGTTCCCCGCCGCCGGTTCCGGCCGACCGATCCTGTTTGTCAACGGGCAGGCTCTGACGGTGCAGGAGGTGCTCGAACCGATCATCGAGGATCTCAAGCAGAAAGCCGCCTCCTACGATCTGCCGGCGTACCGGAATCACGCCCTTCGCGAGGTGCGCAATCAGATCGACTTCCAGATCAGCATGATCGTGATTTACGAGGAGGCCAAGGCAAAGTTCAGCGAAGAGCGCATGCAGGAGGCGTTCGACAAAGAAGCCGACCGCATGGTCAAGGACGTGATGAATCGGCGGTTCGGCGGAGTGCACGCGCGATACGAGGCCCACCTCAAGACGTTTGACCTGACCATGGAAGACACGAAGGCTCGGGCCAAGCGTCAGGCAATGGTGATGCAGTTTCTACACGACCGGTTCCGCCCGATGATCACCGAGCCGACGAGGCGTGAGCTGGTACGGTACTACGAGAACAACGCAGACGAGTTCACCACGCCGGCCAAGGCGGAGATGTTCCTCATCGAGGTGCCGTTGGCCGCCGAACTGGGCAAGCCGGTGACCGAGGCCACGGCGGCGGAACGAGCGGCGGCTTGCGAACGGGCAAGAGCACACCTGAGCCGAGCACTCGAGGAACTGGCCAGCGGTGTGGAGTTCGAGGCGATCGCGAAGAAGTACTGCAGAGGAGTGCGCGGGCGAACGGGCGGGGCATGGGGCGAGATCAGCCCGGGATCGCTGACCGGGCGGTGGGCCAAGGCCGCCGAGGTGCTGTTCACGCTCGGCGCCGGCCAAACCAGCGAGATCATCGAGACTGAGGATGCGCTGCTCGTCGTTCGCTGCGGCCAATGCACGGCGGCGCGGACCGAGCCTTTCGAGCAGGCCCAGGAACAGATCATTTCCCGGCTCATGGACAGCGATTTCAACCGTCGGCGTGACGCCTACGTGCAGGAGCTTCGCGGCAAAGCGACCATCGAGAAGTACCCCGAGTTTCTGCAGGCGGTACTCGCGGCGGTGCCGCCTCCCGCGGCCGCGCGCGCCGCGGGCCCGGAGTAGAGGCTCACCAGCCCTCGGCTTGCGTGGCCCTGATCGCTGCGTCTATACTCTCGGGCGGGCCGAGTCCACCTGCGTCATTGGGCCGATGGTCACAGAACATTTCTCGCGCCCTATTCATCGAAGGAGCGGGGCCATGCCACGCAAGCACAATGAGATCGATCGTCGCGGTTTTCTCAAGACCACCGCCGCCGGGGTTGGTGCTGCCGCCCTGGGCAACAAGCTGGCTCATGCCGCCGAGGAGCGGCCCGCCACACAGCCGGCCGAGTCGCAAGAGGTCATCTGGCGTAACCGCAACCCGGAGATGGAATACCGCCGACTTGGCCGGACCCAGTTCATGGTCAGCCGCATCGTTCATGGCTGGGGCGGAAACGAGAGCCTGTGGCGGCGAATCCTCGGCACGGGGGTCAACTACTTCGACACCGCCCTTGGCTACGGCAACCTCGAGGTAGAGCTCAAGCCCTTCCTGGCCAGATACCGCGACCGCCTGTGGGTCACGAGCAAGGTCAGCGACATCACCGGTTATACCAAGATCGACGAAGGCGTCCAGGAGCTGTACCGCAAGGCCATGAAGGCGTTCCTCGGCAAGGAGGAAGGCCACCTGCTCGCCTTGCACAAAGAGGCGGTGGCCAAACAGAAGGCCACCGGGGAGAAGCCCGATCTGCGAGCGGTCGGCCAGCGCATCGCCCGGCTGTATGCCGAGATGCTTGACCAAAGCCTCGAACGCATGGGCATAGAATGCGTGGACTGCTACATGATGCACGGGCTCGAGATCCCCTGGATGTTTGACTGCCTGGACATCTGGGAGACGTATGCCAAGGCCCACAAGGCGGGCAAGGTCAAGCACTTCGGTTTCAGCGTGCACCAACACCACAAGGAGGTTCTGGCGGCGACGGTCGAGGCGAACGCCCGGGGTCCATGGAAGATCGACCTAATCATGCCGGGCGTGAACCCCGAGAGCTTCGATCAACTCAAGCCGGAACTGGCGGCGTTGAAGAAACAGGATGTGGGCATCGTTGCGATGAAGACCAGCGGCATCAAGAATCGGCCGGTGGACGGCCGCGAGCAGAGATTCACGGATCTCATGGGCGGGCGTGAGTACAACGAGTGGGAGCGGGGGAAACTCTGGATGCTGCATTTGACCGAGGATCTGATCGACGCCTGCATCGCGGCCATGAGTAACGTGGAGGAGATGGAGAAGGATACCCGTCTACCGTCGGTGAAGCTGACCGCCGCCGCGGAGCGCGAGCTGCGAGCCATGGTGAAATTAGAAATGGCCGGCGCCTGTCACCTCTGCGGCAGTTGCACGACCGCCTGCCCCGAGCACATCGCGGTCACAGACATGATCCGCTACCACGCCTATGTCCATCAGTACAACGAGAAGGCCTTGGCGCGTGAGCTTTATGCCAAAGCTGGGTACGACCCGTCCAGGCTGTGCAACCAGTGCGGCGCATGTGCGGACGTATGCCCCTCGGACGTGCGGATCAGCGAGATTCTGGCAGAGCTGCCGCTGGCCGTGCGGGCGTAGCGAGGCGAAGGGATTTTTCGCACATTTGTCGGCAGCATCGCTTGTCGCGGGCGGCGGCCCTGGCGGCCGTTGGGTGGCGATATGGCCTTCGCTCGCCGGCCGCTACCATGGATGGGCATTCCGTTATCGCGGCTCTTGCCCGGCATCGTCCAGCGCCCGGCGAACGAATGAACGTAACGGCTGGAGCACGTTTTCGCCCACGGCGCCCTGTCGAGGATCGGTGCCGGGATCGAACGGCACGATCAGCGGGATGGGGATCTTGGCCAGGCGGGCGATGACTTCGGGATTGGTCTCCTCGGCCAGCGTGGCCGACCCGGGCCGGTAGCGGTTGATCACCACCGCCGCGACGGTCAGCCCGCGATGCCGCGCGGCTTCGAGCGTCAGCAGTGTGTGGTTGATCGTCCCCAAACCCGGCCGGGCCACGACGATCAACGGCAACCCCAACCGCACCGCCAGGTCGGCCATATTGTGTTGCGCATCCACCGGCACCAGCAGCCCCCCCGCACCCTCGACCACCACCCAGTCGGCCGACTGCCCGATCCGCCGCCAGCTCTCGTCGATCGCCGACCAGTCGATCGGATGCTTCGTCTGTTCCGCCGCGACCATGGGGGCCAAGTCACCTGAGTATCGCACTGGGGTGATCGTCGCCAGAGTTTCGGCCGACTCGGCACAGTGGGCGAGGAACTCGGTATCCTCACTGACCAACCCAAGGCGTACATCTCGTCGGCAGCCGGTCGCAACCGGCTTAAACACCCCCGCTCGCTGACCCGCTTGCCGTAGCAGCAGGGCCAACGCACCGGCAATGACCGTTTTGCCGACGCCGGTATCCGTACCCGTGACAAACCATCCCTTCATTGCCGAGCCCTCCGGGACTTGGTCTGCCCCTCAGCCGCTCCAGTTGGTCGCGATCAGGTAGATGCCGGTCACGACCAACAGCACGTGGATCACCCGCGTGAAGACTGCCGGGGACATCCGCTGATTCATCACCGACCCGATCCAAATGGTCAGCGGCGCCAACGGCACCAGCCACAAGCTCAGGGTCAGCGACTCGCCGTTAATGAACCCACGTTGCACCAGGAACGGCACCTTGACCGAGTTGAACAGGAAGTAGAATCGCGCGGCGGTGCCCACGAAGCTGCGTGGATCCATTCGCTGGAGCAGAAAGTATATAGAAGTCACCGGCCCGGCCGCGTGGGCCACCATGGTGCTGACCCCGGCCGCCAAGCCGAAGGGCGATGCGGTCCACCAACCGGGGCGCCACGTCTGTGCCTGCCGGCGGCGGGCGATCAGGCCTCGGGCCCACTCGAGGGCCACGAACACGACGGACAGGCCACCGACGAACAACTTGAGCACCCGGGCATCCAGCCTGCCCAGCAGGTACCAGCCGACCACGATACCCGCGAGCATCCACGGGGCCATCAGCAGAATCGGCCGCAATTGCCACTCTCGCGGATAGGAGCGGATGGTCAGCACGTCGAGCCAGATCATCAACGGCAACCACATGCCCAGGGCTCTCTCCGGCCCCATGACCAGCAACAACAACGGCACCGCCAGCGACCCCACCCCGCCGAACCCGCCCTTGGAGACCCCGGTCACAACCAAGGCCGCCAGGACGATCAGCAGATAGAGCCCCGGCTGCCCGGTGAAATCCTGCGGAATGATCCAGCTCATGGCCGGGCAATGTAGGGCCACACGCCACGAAACGCAACGCGGACAAACGGAGAACCCGCCTGTCGGTCTTCCATCAACAAGTTGACTCGGTCCGCCATCAACAGTCCAACTCGGTCCGCCATCAACAAGTTGACTTGGTCCTCAGGAGATCGGGGCCACGCTGATTCTGCCACGAACCTGCGGCACAGAGACTGGAAATCCGGCGACTTGCCCATGTTTTAGGTACCTGCTACCATTATGGAGTCTACCGAGCAGGGCGTCTGGTGTCCTTTCAGTACCGGCCCGCAGGTCCGGAGACGCGATTCTGTGAACGCCACAACACCCCATCCAGCCGTTGGCGTTGATGAGCCGGCCCGCGTCCTGGGCTGCCCGATATGCGGCAGTGGGATCAACCTGCGAGAACGGGCCTTTCTTTACGGCGTTCGCATCTGTCGGCCTTGTGAACACCGGTTCCTGATCCGACGGTTGATGGCATTTGCCCTGGATTTATTGCTTGCGGTGTTCCTGGTCTCGGCAATCGTTGAACCTCTCATTGCCAGACTCGGGGGATCGGGCTTGGGCGTTTGGGGAAGAGCAGCGACAAGTATGGCGCCGTGGATCCTGCTGCTTTGGAGGGATGGCTTCGCGGGTCATTCACCCGGCAAGTGGCTGTTCGGGTTGCGCGTGGTGACGATCGAGTCATGGCACCCGACCGGCTTCTGGCAGTCGTTCAAACGAAACCTCTGTCTGCTCGTGCCCTTCGCTGTGATCGTGATCGCCGATGAGGTATGGCACGGCCAACCCCGCCGGGGCGACAAGTGGGCCGGCACCAGGGTGATCTGCGGCAAACACGCTCATTGTCGGCCATTTCTGCCATCCGTACACATCTGTCCGACGTGTGGCTACGACCTGACGGGCAACACCTCCGGCCGGTGCCCCGAGTGCGGAGGCGACATTCCCGAGGAGATCCGTCGGTTGATACCCCAGCCATCGTCGCCCGAAGGCGTCACGCGGTCGCGGCAAGCGGCATTGCGGGCGTGAAGGGCTCCAGTCGAAGGACCGCTCGCCGCAGTTCTACCGTCACCCGAGCGGGCTCGTCCTCGGGTTCCATCCGAGCGGAATGGAGTACGAGACGGGCATCGAGGGTTTGCCATTGCTGGTCGATTTCGAGCGTGAGTGAAAGATCGACATATCCCCGCGACTGGTCATACTCGACGACCGCGACGTCAGTCACATGCGGTCCTTTCTCGGAGGACTCGGCACGGAGGATTTCAACGGTCCGGCCTTGCTGATCGATCCACAGCGACAGGGGCAGCACAACGAGGGCGTCGGTGGGCAAAGCCGGCCAAACACGGACGGTGCCCGTCCAGAGCCCGTCGATGGTCCATGCGTCCGGCTCCTCCTCGCAATCCGCCAAGGCGTCGCCCTCCAGCGGCTCGATCACCAGTCGGCCACGATGCCCGCGGCGAGCCGGGGACGCCATGCCGGGCACATGCTCGTAAATCTCGCGCAGAATGACCAACGAAATCGGCAGGGCAACGATCAGCCAACGAAGGTCGCCCAGGTAGACCGGCGACACAAGCAGGTAGCCGACAACGGCCACCGTCATCACCATCGCCAGAAACACCGTGAAAGGACGCATCAGTCGATCTCGCCTGAGGTCTCACCAGCAGTTGACGCGCGTGCACAAGCACGGTCTCTGCGAGAGGAAGGGTGAGATCCGGCCAAGGGGGTTTTGAGGAGGCGGCAAATCTCGTCGATGGCGTCGACGTAACCACCGGCGACAGCGATGGCCGGTTTCGCACCGCGGGTACCGGAGCCTGACGACGGGCTCACTATCGCATCTCGGTCCGAGGCCCCACACACGGAGGAGACTCCATCCGCGTTGTGCTCGACCTCCGATCGCATGCTCACCAAGCGGTGCATACACACAGCCGCGAGGGCTCGCTCACGAGCCAGCCGGCGGGCCACGCAATCCAGATCTTCGCGAGCTTCCGCTGTTTGCTGGGCCTGCTGGGCAAGGGCCGCCAGCACGCCTTCCGCCCGCTTCACCAGGCCTTCCAGGTTCTCCGAGTGCTGGGCGGCTTGATCGAGCCTCGCGCCCAAAGCATCCTGCCGTTCGCCGCACTGGGTGGCGAGCTTCTCCGCCGCCGTCCGCGACGCGGACAGCGATTCCCCTGCCTGGCGGACCTGTTCGAGCACCTCGGTAATCCGCCCCGCCAGCACCTGGGCTTGTGCGGTGGCTTGATCGAGTTGGTTAGCCGACTGCCCCGCGGCGGCCAGCGAACCGTCCAGCGTCGCCCTGTGGCTGTCGATCAGTTCCGCCGCCTGCGGTCCCGTCAGCTCGACCAGTTGGGTTCGCAGGCCATCCAGTTCGCCGATCACGCACTGCGATGTCGCGACCTGTTCGCGAAGCCGGGCGAGTTGCCGATCGACGTCACAGGCGAGTTCGCCAGCCGCCGACCGCGAATCCTCAAACCGGGTCATCAGCGTCGCGGATTCCTGGCCGACCTGCTCGAGCCGATCGTCCAGCAAGGACACTTTCTCGTCGACCCGCCGGGCCGCGGTGTCGGCCAGGTTTTGAAGACTGGCCAGCGAATCGAGGACGCTCTGATTGAGGCCGCGAAGATCCTCGCCGTTGCGGGCGGTTTCGGTGCACGCCGACCGGGCCGACTCGATCGCCCGTTCCAGAAGCTCCGACTGCTCGGCAACCGCTTGGAGCACGGCGTGGGCCTGCGCTTGCCGCTCCGTGAGTTCGCGATGGGCCGTCGGCAAGACCTCGCTGGTGAGTTCCACGCGGAGTTGCCCGAGTCGGGTCGCGGCCGACTCAGCCTCGGCCATGTGGCGGCGGACGGCCGGAAGCAGGTCATCGAGGCGCTCGGTCAAACGCAGGATGGCATCGGTCTGGCCTCGCGAGGAGGCGACGGTATCCGTTAACTCCTCGCAGATCTCTCTGGCGTCGCACGCCCCGGCCGCGAGTTGCTGGTGAACGGCCGATGCCCGGCTGGTCTCCTCGCTGAGGCGTTCTGCCTGGACGACGGCCTGTTCGTGAACCTGCGTCAGACGACTGGCGGCCGCGACGGCATCGCGAAACTGCTCGTGCAGGCGCTCGGTCTGGGCGCGGGATTGGCCGAGCAGATCCTCCGCCGTCCGCATTCGCCCGCCAATCTCGTCGGCCAACCGAGCCAACTCCTCACGCATCTCGATCGCTGCCGCCTGTGCGGCGGATCGTTCCTCACGCGAGACCGCCAGTTGAGCTTCCAAGGCGCGGATGTCACATGCCAAAGCTTCTCGCACGCCACGAGCCGCCTCGGCGGAGATCTGCAAATCGGCAGTCTCTTCGCGGATGTTCGCCAGACGCTCGTCGAGGGACCCGGTCGCTTCGACGCAGGCCCGGGTGGCAGCCTTCACCTCGCCGTCCGCGAACCGCAGTTGATCGACGGTCTTCTCCGCCTTGCCGGTCACCTGCTCCAAACGCTCAGTCGAGTTCTTCGAGAAATGCAGCAGATCAACCATGCGGCGACGCTGCTGGTTTGCCGCCGTGCAGCTCCGGTCGAGAGCGGTATGCACCCCCTCCGCCTGATCGATCGCGCTCTGCGCTCGTTCCTGGATAGACTGTGTTCGCTCGGTGGCGACGGTCAGGTCGGCCAGGGCACGCAGCACCTCGTCGAGCAACTCGTGAGCTTCCTTGACGCGGCCATCCAGCGTCTGAACGGCCTCCGGCAGCTCCGTCGCCAGAATGTCGGCGGATCGCTGCGCCTCGGCATGAAGCTCCGCCAGCCGGTCGCCCTGTTCCTGGGCACTGACTTGGCCGGCGTCCAGGCCCCTGGCCACTCGGTTTGCCCGCCGAACAAGCCGGGCGAGCTTGGTCGCCTTGGCGACAGCTTCCGCCCGAGCGGTCGCCAGGGCATCCCCCGAACCATGCAACGTCGCCACTGTGCTCTGCGCTCGTTCGACTAAGGCGATCAGGTCCGCGGACTGCTCGCGGGCAAGCCGACTGACCTCGCCAAGGCGGCCGGCCACTTCCGCCCCTTGGCGTACCCGCTCATCCAATCCTTGCGAGACTGTGGACGTTGGCTCGTCTGTGGATCGAACCGGGACACCTTGTCGTGTCGCCTGACCCTCGCTCCTGTCGGTCACGAGCGCGGTATGACCGTCGGGCAGATCATTCCCCGACTCCGAGGAAGTACCTTCCCCGTACAGTGCGATCATCTCCTTGAGCGCGTTGCTAACCGTATCCCGATCGACTACCGGGCGGTTGGCTCCATAGGCAAGCAAGAGGGCGCTATCCGCGATCTGGTTAATCATGCGCGGCAGGCCGCCCGACCGATCGTGAAGCAGGTCGATGGCCTCGTCGGTGAACAGCTCCCGTTCACTCGCCCCCGCGATGGTCAGCCGATGACGCACGTAGCTGCGTGTCTGGTCACGATCCAGTGCACGCAACTGGCAGGCACAAAAAACCCGCTGGCAGAGTTGCCGCATCTGCGGCAGGCGAAGTACGCCGATCAGCTCCGGCTGCCCGAGCAGTACGATCTGCAACAGCTTGGCGTTCTCGCGTTCCAGGTTGCCCAGCATGCGCAGGTGTTCGAGCGTGTCGAGACTGAGGTTCTGGGCCTCGTCGAGGATGGCGACGGCCGTCTTGCCCTCGCAGAACCGTTCGCACAAATGGCTATGAAGCCGTTCGACCAGTTCGCCGGTCGTCTGAGCGGCCCGATGTCGAACGTCGAACTCGCGGCACAGCGTGGCCACCAGATCGTGACCGTTCTCCGGCGCGTGCAACACCAGTGCGCTCTGGGCTTGGCCATCGAGTGTCCGCATCAGCGAATGGGCCAACAGCGTCTTGCCACAGCCCGGTGGGCCGGTAATCACCGTCAGGCCTCGCCGCTGCGTCACCCCATAAACCAGCGAGGCGAGGGCCTCTTCGTGCTCGGCCGTGCGGAAGAAGAAGGCGGGATCCGCCGTGTTGGCAAACGGCGAACGCTCTAACCCAAAGAACTCAGCATACATGAGGAACCGCCCCGCAAGCCACTGCCACGCTACCGGCCCATCCCCTTCGACGGGCACAGGGGTGCTTCTTGGGATATCGGACAAACCGGGGGGCGACCGGAGTTATCGAACCCAATGCGGCCGAGTTCGACGCGAAGCGCAACAGAAAGGGGCAAAGCCCCTACAACCCGTGTGCAGGGACGCGATTTATCGGGCTTGCCCGTGCTTGCAGCACAACCGCTCAACCATGGCAAACAGCTCGATCAGGACGGCGCGAATCGGGGACGCATCCCTACGCATGGAGGCTTGCTGTCGGACAGCGGTTCGCTCAGTGAGCCGTTGCCGCGAGGTCGGCCTGTCGGGGAGCCAGGACGACGCGCTGGCGAGCCGGCGATGACTCCCGGTGGGCAACCCAACGCAACGACTGCTCCACCAACCACCACAGATGGTCGTCGGATTCAGGGTGCGGACTGATCAGGATACACCGCCCGCCGCCAAACGCCGCGGAGACGATGGCAGGCGTATCCACCATCATCTCCTGAACTTGCCCCTTGTACCTGGCGGGGCTGCGGAAATGGGCGATTACCTCGAACGGCGGCAGATCCAGGTCCGGCACCAAACCGTCTTCATGGAAGAAAAGCGGGCCGTTGGCATAACGCACATCGAACGGGCCAGGCCGATCCGCCAGACCCAGCACGTCGCGACCGTATTCGGTCAACTCGATATCCACGCGCTGTCGCCCACGCTGCCAAGGGCTGTAGTGATACGCACGAACCATGCTCAGGTAATGCTCCACTCGACAGGTGCCCAGGTAGGCGCCCGCGCAGATGCCGACGTACCCACCACCACCGCGGACGAACTCGCGGATGTGCTCGCGCGCCTCCTCGCCGATGGCTTGCCCCTGGGCCCTGGCACTGCCACCCGGAAACACGACCGCGCTGAACGCGGCAAGCGGCCGATCGCGAAGATCCGCCGGCCCCACCAGGGTCACTGTCGCCTCGGGCATGCCGCGGATGATAGCGCTGATGTTGGGCACTCCCTCGCCACTGGTGCCCGGCCCGTCATACAGGGCAACGTGCAGACGGCCGTCGGCGGGCGGAGCCGAACCATGACTGACGAACACCGGCGGACGCACCTCCGGACCGTGAGTGATCATGTCCAAGTCGGCCAGAATGCGATGAACCATCAGGCGATGTTGGCGGGTACGCAGCGACAATGGCTGCTCCTTCCAGGTCGTCTCGATGATCATGCCGCGGGCCTGGAGATGGGTGATCGCCGCCCGCACCAGACCACCGTTCACCGGACCGCGGGGAACGCTGGCGAGTCTTTTCTCCGGCTCGGTAACCTCGGCATTCACCGCCTCAAGCATCCGCTCGACGTAGCGATTGGTCTCCTCGTCGTCGAAGTGAATGATGCTGGAGCCGACGCTGGACTTGCTGGCGGTGTGGAAGTCATAGCCTTCGTGCAGGTCGAGAACCCAATCGGGCCGCAGGTCGCATACGAACTCCCAGAGGGCCTCGGCGATGGGGCCTCGCGGCGCGTCGTCGGGGTGATCCATGCGGGGGAAGTTGCGGTTGAGATTGGCCACCGCTGTCGGCTTGCCGGGAATACCGCGCGTGTTGGCGGCCAGTGCGGGAGGATTCGCTCGCGGCACGACGACCAGCTTGCCTCGGGTAATCCGCCAGTAGCGGATCTGGCCCGCGGCTTCGGCGCCGGCTGGCTCGTTGCCGTGTATGCCCCCGATGATCAGCACCGTCGGACCGGGCTGCCCGCTATCCTGATGGAAGAACGGGGTAACGTGCGGTGTCCCGCGAGCGATCAGCCCCGAGGTCACGGGGGCCGGCGTCCGAGTCGGGACGCCGATGTGCGGCAGTGTACAACCGGCCGCGACAGTTAAACCAAGACTCCAGAGCAGCCACCACCGCCGCGACGCGATCCTGTTCATGCAGACATTACCTCCCTGCACCCATGCGTTCGTAGGGAATCATCTCCTCGCCGTAGTATAGCAGAACGCGAGGCTTGGGTATGTCGATGGGAATTGCCGGGCATCAGGCCGACGGCGACCGTCTGCCCGGTCGCGATCACGCTTCTTCGAGAACCTGCCAGCCCAGGGCGTCGGCCAAGGCGAAGACCGGCTCCTTGAGATCGCCGTAGTAGGTCACCCGGTGCCAGCCCCATGCGTCCCACTGGGTGTGAAGCTTCTCAATATCGCCGACCGGTTCGGCCACCAGCTTGGTCCGGCAAGCCCGGTCGTCGGGGTCGTTGCCCACCGCTTTGCCCTGGTGGAAGAGGATGGTCTTGCGGTCCGGGCCGAACTCGACCGAGGTGGTCATGTAGCCTGACGGCAACAGCGAGCGCACCGACGCCCCCTGCCGATCCTCGGAGTGGGTCAGGATCTCGAAGGGGTTGGCCGGCCCCTTGGGCCCGAACACCCGATTCGACGCCACGCAGTGGGCGTAGATGATCTGCCGCTTGGCCGTATCGATGACCGGATCCGAGATGTAACCGGGGCGACCCTGCGTCAGGGCGGTCATGGCCACCATCGTCGACGTCGAACGCACGTCGCACTCGCAAGCCCCCACAAACCCCTCGTTGGCCAGCTCGTGGAAGCCCAGGCACGGATAGGCATGGATGTGGTTGCCGTAGAACCCACCCAGGCAGTTGATGGTGATGGCGTTGGCCCCGTGCTTCTTGAGTACCGCCTTCTCGGCCAAGTACATGGCCGCGGAGTTCTCAAGCGTCTCTCTCGACACATCCGCGACCCGGGCCGCGGACTTCTGCCAGCGGTCGGCCACCGCCCGCGATTCATCTTTGTCGGCGACCTCCCAGGCGGCATTCAGCTCAGCGAACGGGACGGCGACAATCTCTACCCCCATTTCCTGCTTCACCACCGCCGCGTACTCCGCGGACACGTGGGCCACGGCGAGGATCTTGCTTTCCTTCATGCGGGCCAGACAGTCCCGCGGCGACAAAGCCGAGATCGGGTCCGGCTGGCAGGCCAGATCGCTCGGGGCCGGCGTTCGCTGCTTGCGGACGGCAGCCACCGCGGTCGCAAACTCCGCCGGCGTCGCTCCCGACTTGACCCGCTCGAAGCACCGAACCGCGGCCACCACATCGTCCATCCGCGATGAACCGATGAATCCGACGTTGGACGCCCCGCTGCGCAGGAAGCCGGCGGTATAAACCAGGAAGCCCCCGCTGCCGGCATACTGGAAATCGGCATAGAGCGTCGGCTTGCCCGAGGCGACAATCGTCTGCACCACCCGGTTCCAGCAGTTCATCTGATAGACGACATACCCGTCGATGTCGCCCCCTTTGTCTTCCTCCAGGATCCTGGCCGTCGCCTCCGGGCCGTCCGCCATCGCGGTGACGAACTCGATCTTGGGGCATTGGCCTTTCAGCGTGGCCTCGATCCGTTCCATCGCCGGGCGGAAGTCGAAGCCGACGTTGGGCCAGTCGGGCCGGTCCTGCACGGGCTTATGCAGCGAGTAGATGATCCGTACCCGCACCTTACCCTGGGTTTCGGCGGCCCGGGCGGGTGCTATGCCCGTCAGCAGACCCGCGGCCCCCGCACACGCGGTGCATCCTGCCGCAAGGAACTGACGGCGGTTCAGCGGACAACCCATACACGGCGATGACATCCTCTGCATGGTCATGACCTGTCCCTTTCAGAAAGATGACTGACGTGCCCCGTGCTGCCGGCGTCTCCTCGCGAGAAGACAAGCCCTGCCCAGAGGCTCAACGGTGTCCGTCCGAGTCCCTGCCGCACGATCCAGGGTCATTGTACGGTGGCCGGTGTCCAAGCGAAACATCCGGGCACCCGCGTGTTTCTACCGACGATCCAGCCATTCAGCGAACGCGGGCTACATCCCCTGCCCGGCGCCGGGATAAACCCGGCGGCTCGCTTGGCGACTCAGGAAAACGCTCGCTCGGCGATCCAAGCACACGCTCGCTCGGCAACCCAAGCGCACGCTCACTCGGCAACCCAAGCGAGCGGCGGGGTTTATCCCCGCCTCGTGTGCC